>Ga0065711_1030964_pt1 | contig 30938 bp, 25 predicted proteins | sample Hoacrofraction12_FD_59098 | JGI IMG/M metagenome (GOLD analysis project Ga0065711, IMG submission 59098) | Hoatzin crop microbial communities from Cojedes, Venezuela - Epithelial fraction 12 v2 (version 2) | ecosystem: Host-associated > Birds > Digestive system > Esophagus > Crop | place... | reverse complement strand
GTTGTGGAGTCTCCTTCTCTGGAGATATTCCAGACCTGCCTGGACGCGGTGCTGTGCAGCCTGCTCTGGGTGACCCTGCTTGGGCAGGGGGTTGGACTGGGTGACCCACAGAGGTCCCTTCAACCCCTAACCTTCTGGGATTCTGTGACCTGCTTTTGCATGATGAAGCCCTTCATGTCCTCCCAGCCTTTTTGAGTCACGCTGGCCTCTCGCACCGACCCTGCTGCTCCCCTTTGGCACCAGCCTGTGCACTCCCCAACTCCACCAGCTCCTCTGCTGCTCTCCTGCCTCAGCATGGCCCTGACCTGTCTTCACAGCCTCTCCTAGCATCAGACTTTCTCATGGTGTTACCAGTAGTGCTGGACTTTCACCCTCCTTGCTCATTTGGACAGTTCTGCCACGTGTCCATGCCTGGCTGCTGTGCTGTCCCAAACACTAAGTGTCTCCGCACTATTGCTCTGCGCTCCTTGGCTTCATCAGAAGCAAGCTAAAGCCATTGCGCTGTTCTGTGTTTGACAAGCACTGCAACAGCCTGCTCCACGGAGTAACAGGTTTGACCTGGGGTGAACTTGTTTTGGTTAGAATATCACTCCCGCTTCCCTTGATGAAGCAGTGATGATAGTTTGTGTGGAAAGAGGCAAGGCGCAGGATTTGAAGATTGCAATGTGTCTCCTTTCCAAGGAGACATGTAATTGTACTGGAGGTTTTCCTGCAGGGGTGGAATTCAGCACATCTTTCTATTCCCCTGCTGCATTGGCTCTAATACCCTGTTTCAGCGGCTTTTTGTGACTCTGTTAGAGGTACACGGCAGTGGTCTCAGAAAACCCATCACTTTCAGTGGGACTATTTCAGGCATAAGGGACTATTCAGAATGCATAAAGGCAGCAGAATCTGGCAGATGGAAACTGGTACAGGGATGTAACTAAGGGCGTTTCAGAAGGTACTTTCCGCCAATTTTATGCACGGTATTAAAATTTAATACGCATGAAACCACCAAGGTTCTCTAGAAACCTAACACCATTTACAGAAATTGTTTAAAAATATATAAGCTGCATCTTCTGTTAGTGTATATTGGCAAAATCAGTAGATCTATGCTGCCGTACACCGTCTGTCTTTCTGTGCCGTATAATTGAGTAACAAATGAGTTGTCTGCCAGAGATCGTTGGAGTATGGTCGCGAATTGTGGACTGGTTATTAGCCTCTGTTAAAGCATATAGCATTCTTCTAGAAGACTTTTCGTTTCAGTCCCATGAACATCAAAATAATGCTACAGCTTGCTGGCTGAATAATAGCATCCTTCAAATCCCTCCTCCGAGCCCTGGAAACCCGAGCTGCAGTTTAGATGTCCCTTTGACAAGTAATGTCATGACATTCTTGCAGCTCTGATATTAACTCTGTTCTGTGTGATTTGACTGTTCTTTGTCCGCTTCCTTGAGTCAAGAAAGCAGTGCCCATGAATGCCGAGGAAAATGTTCCAGGGTCAGCTGCTAATACTCGCTTTTTGCCATCCTGTTTGGCAGTAGCTTATTACAAGTCTTGGCCTGGACAGCAATACAGATTTTGCAATGGTTTGCAATGTTATGGTGATGCAGAATTATTTACTGCTTCGGTCTCATAGCAATGTTGATGTCACTCCTCCACCACCTCCAAACAAACAGCAAGATAGGGAAAATGGTCTAGAAAAGGAGAGAAAGTATGGATCTGCTTGTAAGAGTGAGTGTCCGCTGAAGACTTCCCTTCCCCTGGGTGAGCATCTTGGCTTTCTCCTTTCCACAGGCCACATCCCTCTGGCAGCTATGGTAGCTGCTTACACTGAAAAGTCATGTTATTCAGTTACAGTCCTAGCTTATTTTAATGCAATTTACCAGCTGGAAATCAGGAGGAGAGCCAACAGCAGGGGAGCAGCCAGCTCCCCGCGCTCCCCCAGCAGCCGGCCCGCACCCCGTAGCGTGGGGCTGCTGCCCTGGCTGTGAGGACTGTGTGCTCTGAGCCGAAAGGCAGCAAAGCTTCTCTTTGGCCTCCAACATTCCTGCTGCTTTTGCACAGGAGGGGGAAGAGAGGCAGGTGTAAGACCTGCAGGACGCTTGCCGGCAGACGCTCGCAGAGAGGCAGTGCATATCGAAGGGTGCTGGTAAGAAACGAGACTCAGCTGGGAGCAGCACAAAGGAGCAGGGGAGGGAGAAGCAGCTGCCTGTAGTGTGCTCCATTCAGCACAAAACCATTGAAGAACATAGGACCATCCATAGTATGTGTTCTGGTTTCAGCTGGGACAGAGTGAATGTTCACCAGCAGCTGGCTGGGCTGACCCAAACAGCCAATCAGATGGGCTGTTCTGTACCATGTGATGCCAGGCTCAGTATTTAGGTGGGGAGCTGACTGCAGGAGGGGGATTTGCTACTCAGGAGCCAGCTGAGCATTGGGTGGTGAGAACACTGTATCTTGAATGTTCTTTTTGTCAGTATTACTGATTGTTGTCTTCTCCCTTTGCCATTCTGTGAAACTGTTCTCATCCCAGACCACAAATTTTGCCTTTTTCCTGCTGATTCTCCTCCCCATCCCACTGGGCGGGGGGGGGAGTGAGAGAGCAGCTGTGTGGTTCTTTGTTGCCAGTTGAAGCCAAACCATGATAGTCCATTGTATCAAAGATTCTCTACTCCATCATCCTGTCTGACAGTGGCTCAAATTGGAGGTATTTAAGAAGGCAGCGAGGAAATAATCTTTTCCAGGATTAGTCTCCCAGCTTGCAACTGTCCAGGCATGTGCTGACTGAGAGGTGGTGCCTGTTTGCTTAATAGCTCCTGGTGTCTTTGGCTGCTATGACCTTAGCCACTCTCTTAAGGGCATGTATGCTTTTAATGTCCATAGCAAGGTTTTCTATAGCCTGTCTGCGAGGTGCATGCAGAAACATCTCCTTGGCTTCTTTTCAGCGTGCCACCTGCTAGTTTCATTTATCACTCCCCAAGTTTCTCAGTGTGGCTCTTGTTGTCTCTTCACCCCCCTTGTGCCACCCATGTGATTTTATAGACCTGGATCATTCCCTCCCTCTCCCAGTTACCTATTTTTCAGACTGAAAACTCCAAGTTTGCTTAGCTGGTCCTGGCATTAAAGCTGTTCCGTATCACCTTATTTTTTTTAATCTTTTCCAATGGAGATCAGTCTCTAACTTGATGCTAGTAAAAGAAGCGGTAACTTCCTCTGCACCTATGGAACAAAAAGGCCTGAGGAGTGATGGAGCAGGCCTAGTCTGCAGAAAAGGGAGGCAGTTGAGATAGGGAAGGTTTTTGGCCCACATAAACCCATAATATATTCTAGGACAACTGTAGGGACTTTCCTGTCAGCCAATAAAAAAAGAGAAGCAAAGCAGAAAGCGCTCTTGAAACTGGTTGGGAAACATTGGGAGCCTTTCTGAGACAAATTTCCCAAGTGTCTGAGCCTGTTTATTTCTGTGCTTAGTTCAGGTTTTATTTTCACCCATGATCACTCTTTGTGGTGGGTTCTCACCAGAATGCCTTAAGAAGCCACCCGTGCATGACACCCACAAATGATGACCATGAACCCCTCATTCAGAACCACCATATCCCCTAGCCACAGCCCTGCAGAACTTCACTCTCTCTTCCCTTTCCCTCTTACACCTGACCTGTGCAACTTTCTCCCAGGTGGCAGTGATTTTAGGGTCCCTCCGAGCTCAGAAGCTCAACCTGAGGTGCCTTAGAGAGGAGTTAATCATAAAGATGTTCATCTTTCTCATTCTTTTAAAAAGTCTGAACACGAGCATGTAAATTCACACGGGTAAATCCCAGCCACAGACTGGGATGAGCCCACAATCTTGATGTGGAAATCATGATGGACATCTGATAGTGCCCTCGACTGTACATTCACTGATTTATCGCGGGCAGACCACTGTTACCAAGGGCTATCTCTCTCTCTCTTCTTGTATGATGTGGTAGTTAAAAGCAATGCTACAGTTTATTAGATCATTTCTCTTTCTGGCTGCCTGTGGTCTATTGCCACGTGGTCTCTGCTGTGACAGAGGCCCTGAGAGCCATTACATGGGAAACTCCAGGGAAAATGGGAAAGCTGCTTATTTTTTTTGGCATTCGAATGATTGTTCTGGCCAAGCTGAGTCCAGATTTGTGTGTGTTTATGTCCCACTTTATCATTTGCATGGCTGGTCCTGGTACGGGTTTCAGGGGCTGGTGGTTTTGTAATTTGTACAACCCTTGGTCCGCCTGCCTTTGCTGTCCTCTGCTGTAGTTGTGGCAGTTTCCTTTTTTATTACCACTTCCTCCTGAGGGAGCAGTAATGTATGGTCAGAGGTTAACCTCATTTGCTGAAGCATCCAACTTCTATGCCAATAGATCTATAAAAATGGAGAATGGGGATGAAGAGATGGGAAATCAATAAAATAGATACTCTTCAAATGACATACACAACTGTTCTTGTTGCGATACAGAAACAAAGGAATTTCTGTAGTGGCTGAGATCAATATCAAACCCAGTGTTCTGCCTGTGTCGGTATATTGTAGCAATACTTTGGAGGAAAAGGACAACTCCATTAAGTAAAAATTGTGGAGCCATCTGCCTGTACCAGCCTTTGCTCTCTGAGACAGTTTGCGTCCTAAGCCAAATGCTAATTGGCGTACACCTCACAGCAGAACATTCCCTTATCTCTACAGGTTTTGACGTAGTTCTGTGCGAGCGTGGGTCCTCCCCTTCTGCATACAGCACTGCTAAGCTCTTGACTTGGCTGACATTTTCTGGTAATGAATTCCACAGATTAGCTGGGCATAAAGACGTTTCGTTCCTTCACGCAGCCATGGCAAGTGGCTGCAACTCAAACTTTCACATCGCCCTCTCTACCTACAGCTTTAGAAGCAGCTGGGGAAAAAATGCATGGCGTGACAGAAGCTGCTGTGAGGCTTCACGCCAAGCGCAAGGGAGAGGACAGGGTTGGTTGCGTTCGTATTATGAGACCTCGAGTATCCGAGATTTGTCTGGGCAACTCACACTGGTGTGAGAGCTGAAGTGCAGGGGTTAGGGACTCTGGCAACTGCAGCGTGTTTCTCTTGAAGTCCAAGCACTTGGAATTAAGTGGATGTGCCAGATAGGAGGCTTTGGGGTTTTTTCAAGGTAGATTCTAGCCTTTATATGTATGTGTGTGTCCGTATATACGTATGTCTGTGTGGGACTATGGAGTGCAAAACCAGAGGGCAAGTGAGGAGATCTGGGGAATGCGATTCCTTTTCCTTCAAAAACATACGAGAACTTTATCACTGATGGGGAAGAAGCAGAAGGAATAAACGTCTAGTTCTTCAGGCTGTGGGACCAGCCACAGACTTTCTAGCCTTCCTTACAATGAGATTTTGATCTGTTGTACACGATCCTCTGTCTCCTCATTGCAAGGAAGACTGCTTCAAAGTATGCCCTCTGTGCAGTGTCTCCATTACTAAAGGTGGACAGAGACACCCTTTAGTACTGTACCAGCCATAGGACTGGTCCTGTAGACCTACAGCACATCTCTCGAGACCATAGGGTGGTGCTTTATCTATTTAGTATTTGGTATCTAGTATTTCTATATAGTTCTACATTATGTTTCTATTATATTTCTATAGTATTTCTTTTTTTCTGTTTGTATGTAGACATGGAACACGTGTTGTAATGCTCACTCAGTGCACGCATGACTTCCAAGGCCTGTAACGAGGAAAAACTAAGACAGGATTCATTTCCTTATGTATTCCATCCTCCTTCCTGCCCCACAATTTTTTTTCATGACATGCCGCATTAATCACAAACACACAGTGTTGGTGATCAAGGAATTAGCCAAGTAACCATAAAGCTCTGTTGCTGGTCCTAGGGCAAGGTCTGTGGTTTGACTGACACTTGTCAGGAATGGTTTGTTCTTAGAGATCACTCACATGCTGCCCACCGCCCTGCTCTGCTGCTTGACCACGCACTGAGATCTGTTTTCTGCTGTCCATCTGGCATTGTCCTCTCAGCTGATGTCTCCTGGTCTTTTCCCCAGTAGCCACCAAGAGCAAATGATCACCACCCCTGTTGTGGGCTATTGCTCATTGATTAGTAGATCAGTATGTGGAATTAACAATGACTCAGATGCACTAAACTGTTAGAAGGCTTTTCAGGCAGTGTGAGCAGGGCAGTGATAATCCAGCTCCTGCACGGAACTGTGAGACTTGCATGTCTTGCCAAGCCTCCTTTCATTCTCCCATGGGACCGGGGTTAATAGGACAAGCTCTCCAGTTCACAGCCGTGGGTGGGCGTCCTGTGTGTCTCAGCCACCCTCAGGCTTCAGCTCCCCTGAGTGTAATGAAGCTACTTCTGTTTCCTTAGTAGAGCCCTGTCTTAATTTTGGCTTCAGCATGGATGATTCTGTTAGCGCTTGCTGGACGGAGCAGCTTAGCAGCCTTGGCTGATAGCTGGCTAGCTCGGCAATGTGTAAATCGGTTGATACGCTCCTAATTCGGTTCCCCAGAAATGGGCTCAGTGTGACGAGGCAATAATTTTAGGTTGCAGGAGTCATGTTTGGCTGAGATAAGTTGGCAGCTTCCCTGAGACAGAGAGGAAATATTCTAAATACAATAAAGAGCGCTATAAAGCCTGGCTTTAAATAAATATTAGGCTTTGACACTAAATGGAAGAAGAAACCAAATTTCCAGCTGCCGATAGGATGCCTGGCTCCCAGGAATGTCAGCTGAGATTCTTGGCTCCCTTTGTCTCAACAATTTAGTAATCATTTGGGCTGAAAAATCCCAAAAGTGTTGTCCATTAAAGGGATTTTGAACATAAGTTAAAATTGTCCAGGGTACTCCTAGCTACAGCCTGACACGAGGGTCTATTACTTGCTGCAGCACCTTCAGATACCCTCATCCAAACCCCTTAGCGATTCTCCATCCTTCTCCATCATGGCCCTGCCCTGTCTCCAACAGGCTAACCAGAACTCGTCATGGAGAGGTAACACCAGATCATGAACCCCAGTCCTGCGCAAAATTCCCACGAAAAACATATTTGGAAGTTACTCATCCCTGTGGTTATTTTTTTGGCAGGTCCTGTTGGATAAACTGTGTTCCATGTTTACTGGTGGGAACAGGGTGGGGATCGCTGTTGTACCAAGCGATTTATAAATATACGCCGCATCCTTTCAGCAACGGATAAAGCAACTCCCCTGGTTTGAACCAAGTGACTCCAGCTCAACTTTCAGAGCACCCAAACTGCGTGAGCTGCAGTCTGTGAGATTCCCTGGTGGCAGACAGAACATCCTGGGGAAAAAAAAAAAGCCTAAACAAAACAGCCTCCTGTGAGCTAAATACAGAGATACACAGGAAAAGCTTTTAATCTTGGATAGGCAGTCATAATTGTCGTGTCTTCCTCTCCCCTAAAGAAAAAACAGAATCCTATAAACCATGTTTTACTACCCAAGTCAATGTCTGATAAATGAGAATGGGAGCGGGGAAGTGGGAGAGGAGGCAGCACCTTGTGAAAGAATGTGATCCTAGGCTCGGATCTAGGACATTAATGCAGAACACACCTCACGCTCGCAGAATAAACAGTCACAATTTCTCCAGGAAAAATGTAGATGAGCAGCATCAATGTTGCATTTAATTGTCTTTCCTCTGTTCTGGACAGTTGTTTTCCTGGGGATCAATGAACACTTTAACTGCTAGAAATTCCACCTCTGGCGGGAGAACAATGAACAGTAAAATTCTAAATCCCACTGAACTAAGCGCACCAAGAAACGCCAGTTTGGCCCTACAGAGGCCAGAGGGTGAAGACCCGGGGCCCGTGTCCATGTGGATGTTGTGCTCAGGCTGCAGGTTAACTCTGGGGCATTCAGAAGAGGAGGTTTGGTCCTTTTGCTTCTCTGTTCAGACCCCATGCTGAGCAGAGCTTGGCCAGCTCTGAGCCCTGAAGAGGGGTATCCAGGATCCCGCTAAACTCAATCATACCTCCAAAATTTTCGTGTCCTCCTCATGCAGCCAGGCTTGTCTTCACTCTTTCTCTGGCCACTTGGTTTAAGTCAGCTTCTGAAAAGAAGTAAAAATGTCTTCATCCTGAATCCATCCCTGCTTAAGAAACAATAGGAGATTGTGGGGAGTGTGGAGGGATTGTGCAGAGAGGGGAGCAGTGGGAAGACAGACCCCAAATAAAAGCCTGTTATTGTATTACTCTGCTTTGTTACAAAAGAGCATGGGTGTACCGATGACAGGAGCCCCACACCATGTACTGGGAGAGACCCCCAGGAGAAGTCAGGTCTGTTGTAGGAATTCATGCAAGGACATGCAAGCTTTGGAGCCCTCAGCACAGGAAAGACATGGACCGGTTGGAGTGGGTCCGGAGAAGGCCATAAAAATGATCAGCCTGGAGAAGAGAAGGCTCCAGCGAGACCTTCTAGCAGCCTTTCGGTACTTAGAGGGGGCTTGTAAGAAAGATGGGGACGTATTTTTTAGCAGGGCCTGTTGTGATAGGGCAAGGGGTAATGGTTTTGAACTAAAAGAGGGTAGATTTAGACTGGATCTAAGGAATACATTTTTTTACAGTGAGGGTGGTGAAACCCTGGCCCAGGTTACCCAGAGAGGTGGTCAATGCCCCATCCCTGGAAACATTCAAGGTCAGTCTGGACGGGCTCTGAGCAACTTGGTCTGGTGGAAGATGCTCCTGCTCATGGCAGAGGGTTGGACTAGATGGCCTCTAAAGGTCCCTTCCAACCCAAACCATTCTGTGATCCTATGACACAGCCTTCTCAGCAGCCAACCCGCTGTGCTGTGTCTGGGGGACTGAAACCGTGCGTCGGTGGTTGAGTTTGCCAAGCAGGTTGGTTTGTGCCAGAGGCAAGGCGTGGTATCAGGGCGGTCAGGGTTAAATATTAGGTGTATTTGAAGAGTGAACAAAAACAGTCCTGTAAACTTTCCTCTGGTTGGCATTTGTCTCCGTGCCGATGGTATGTGTTGGGCTCTGAGGTGCAGGTCTGACCCGTGTGTCAGAACTATAGTTCCTGTGTGCAATAACAGCAGAATCCCCACTGATGTCTGCAGGAACAACTCCGTATCTTAGAATTGGCTTTCTCCCCTGGTGAAATGCCTCCAGGGCAGCTTCACCAAGTCTCTGTGCATTGCATTTCTTTTCAGGGCTTCCAGTAAATACCTCTGTGGCTTTTGATTCTGAATTTCAGGGTCTTTATTGGAACACACAAGACCTCATTTAATTCTCAGGTTAAATCTGGCTCCTGGAGTTGCTTCTCTCATCTTCCTCCAGTTACAGATTCCTACCAGCTCTTCCAAGGGTGCTTTGTACACACAAGACAATGATCCGGTGTCACACCCAGACCCTGACCTTAGTAGCACTCACGCATCCTAAATTAATTTCTAGTGGCAACAGTAATGCCTCATTCCAAGATAAATGGAGGCAGATGTGGCTGAACCTGAAGGAGAGCATTGGGTGCCCCTTTCCTCAGCATGGCAGTGATGCCTGCATGATGGAGCAGCCCATCTGCCCCGAAAAGGAAATGCATCTGAACTTTGCCCTGATGTCCAAAAGCTGAATTACGTCCTCTGTGCCTCGAGACTGCTTTTTCGTCACCACCCTTCCCTCTTGAAGTATTAATAGCTTTATGGTGAAATAGTTTCAGTTGTAATAGGAGAAGGAAAAAGAAAAAGTAGAGCGAGGATCCGCGCCAGATCCTCCCCTGACGTAGCCTTCATGAAAGGAATCAAATCTACGTGTGTCCCAGGGTTTATGTGTCTGTATCACTAAGGCAAAAGCTGTTATCACAGTGGTAAAACTTCTGCAAGCAAAGAGACAGGCAACTGCTTTTTTGTCAGCTCAGTCATTTCTTCATCCTAAATGTGTAGCGTGTTCAGGACAGTTCTTGCTTCTGAATCTGAAGGCAGAACATTAACCTTTATAAGCTTCAGGGGGGATTTAAGCTTTTCCTTGATTTTCTGTTTTACCTCTTGTTATGTGGTACGTGGCGGTGTGGCAGGAACAATGTGTTGTCGTTTTGGAATGCCTTTTCTTTAATGACTTCAAATGCTTTGAAACCATTCAACATTTGAAACAAGAAGTGGGTCGGTCCTGCCTTCCTCATTCTGGAGATGAGGACAAACAGGTGGAGAGGTTAAATGATTTGCCCTGCAAAAAGGAAATGAATGTATAGTGCAATTCGGAAGAGTACCTGAAACTTTTGGCTCTGTTACCTCTGTACTTACCACAGCAATGAATTTTCCTCCTTCTGTGAAAAGCACTTCCTCCATGATCGTTGACAGTGAGGGTGTCAGCCAGAAAATTATAATTAAAGACACACCAAAGAAGCTCCGCAGCCCAAAGGTGAGCTTTCTCTTTCTGCAGCAGACTGGCAGGAGGTTTTAGAGGGAGCTTTTAGGAGGGAAGGGGACTGGCTCATGTGTGTTCAGCTGATGGGTGAGGTGACTGTCAGCAGTGTCAGGGCCTCCCAAAGCAACCCTGCACCTGCTGCCCATTGCCCAGCCCAGGACCCTGTGGGCGTGGGGCGGAACAGGAGCAAGAAATCAGATTGCAGAGTGTTTGCCCCATCGCATGCTTCTAGGAAACTGTAGAGCACCGGGGAACAAACCCGGCTAGCCAACAGATGTCATAAGGATTTCTTCTTTCCATTTTGGTTTGCTTTCATTGCTAATGGAACCCTTAATGTGGAATTCACTGGGAAGTACCTTGCTCTTCATGATCTCTTTTATTGTAGGACATCGACATAACTTGTGTTTTTCTGGTAGTAACAGTTTCTGCAGAGACAAGGTTTCATCAAAGTCTGAGTTTTCATTTAATGATAAAATGAAATTTGCAGCCGTCATAGTTGCAGAGAAAAGCCTAGGTGACAGCTCAAAGAATGCACAAGCTTGAAACGTTGCATGCCAGGCCATCTGCATCGAATCACCCTGAAATAAAATTAACACAGATTTCAGTGTGTTGTTTGATTACCTTGCAGAGGAGCTGCAAGCTTAGAAAGCAGCAGCTGTTCTGAAGCATTTTAAGTATGTCAGATTTATTCCCGATTTAGGTGGCAATAGAGTGACAGTGGGGCAAGTGAAACTGAAGAGCATTTCAGTAAAGTCTCAACGAAGCATCTCAGGAAGCTTAGTAAGAGAAAACCAAACGCATGATTGTGCTACACCATTTTAGAATTGCAAAAAGGATAATCTGCCTTTATACCTGCCTCCTCTCCAAGGATGGTGCAGCCCCATGCCAGCTGTCATTCACTTTGCAACTCCTGCTTTCAGCTGCAAAGCACCTGAGGGCTTTCTGAGTGCAGAAGTTGCTTACTTGAAAACAACTCTGTGGCAGTTCCTTCAGTGACCTTCACCTTTGGCTTGAAATCTGCCAGTATTTACTTCCAGTTGTGTCTGTGTCACGTCTGCTTTTAATAATCAGGTTTTGACTTATGAAGGAAAATTTCTGTCTTGTGATTCCTGTGGGGCCGTCTCAGTGCTACCGCAATCAGCGTGAAGTGCTTTCAACTGCAACGTAAACTGTGCTGCATCACGGGCCTTTGAGGAGAGTCCTCTGACAGCTGCAGCACCCGTAGACTGAAGATGAGCCAACCCCCCCACCAATATATCGGTTTCTGCAGTTTTCCCCCTTGCATAGATAAACACCGTGAGATGATGTGATCTTGTCGAATGAGTTGTCAAGTGAGGGATACGTGAGCGGGAGCGGTTGTTTTAGTCAGCAGGGCTGGTCCTGGGGACACCAAAGTTTCCCCAGCTGGTAGCCAAGCCAGATGTGACCTACAGTGAGGGGATGTCCCCCGCGCCGATGGCGTCTGCGCATCTCGACGCAGCCCGGCTGGGTGATGCACACCTCCTCAACGTGGTACCGCTGTTCATTTTGGTGGGAAACAGCCCCATCGTTCTCGTCGTTCTGTAGCATGGCATAAAACCCTCAACAGAGCTGGCTCAAGGCTGTTGTCTGAGTTTTACAGTATAGCCCCTACATGAAAGAAAACCTGATTTCATGATCCTAGCACTTTTTCCTTCCTTCTTGGTGGATCCTTGGAGCGGAAGGGAGAAGACAAGGTCTCCAACTACATGACAGGATTTCCAGCAGGAAGGGCAGCATGTTCTTATCTAAGACACTTACTGGAAGGGGAAGGATGGGAAATGTTGATTCATCAGTAGCTGTTGTGGAACAAATATTTTAAAAATGGCTACATTTGAGTGTTGTTTATAAATAATCGTATTTTTAAATGCCATGTCAAGAGTAAGATTATGCTGGGAATCACTGATGTGATCCTGGACAATCTGGTGACTTTGTGTGAAAACCAGCACCTTTTTTTAGTTACCTACAGAAATAACAAGGGTGTGGGAGTCCCTGGAGCCAAATGGATGAGGGACCAAGGAGTTTTAGAGTAAAGGACTGGAACATTCAGGCTTGAGCAGGGACCATGAGATGTACAGGGGCTACAAGAGCCAGCATGACCAGAGGAAAGCAACAACAGTCCCTTCTCATTCACCTGAAATATGGCAGGAGCTGATAGCAGCTACAGGAATGATCTTTCTAGACAGAAATTGATTTTCACAAGATTGCCAGTAGAGAAAAAGAGTGCGTTGGCATTAGCAGAGCACGTCTAAAATCCAGTGTTTGTTTCCACCCCTCCAAAAGGACAAAACATCAAGAATTTTGACAGCAAAGGACATGACCTGCTGAAAAGTAATTTTCAGTGGACCCGCAGCTTCCCTTCCTGCAGGCTGAAGGACAAAAATAAGTATTCTTTCCCTTGTGACAGTTTACTGCAGTCTACCTGCCGTTTTGGCCTGTGAGCACAGCGTGTCTGAGCTGGCTGGGCCTGGCCAGCTGCTAGGGATGAATGCGTTTCTCTCTGTGTTCAACCTCTGAATGGCCCCAGCACTGCTCTGTAGCTTTATTTTGTGCCTGAAATTAAAAAGAAGATAATGATTACTTAAGGGCAATAACATTTATTTAAAACTATTGCATCTAAACCAGCAGCAAAAAGTAGATTATACCTTTATGTTCCAGCGTGGACAATAATATTGTTGAATTAGCTCAATGTGCGTCAGCAGGACATAGCTAGTTGCATCTTCCCCTCTTCTCCTGCTACCAGCCACACCGGTGATGGCGAAGGACACTGTGCCTCTGCTCCCTGGGGCAAGTCCTTACACAGCTTTTAAGCTGTTGATGATTTTCATGTCAAAAGCAGCCAGATTTCGGGAGCCAAGCAGGGCTCATTTAGGAATCTGGGTATTGGGAGGCTGAATGCAAAATAATAATCCACGTTGGGGAAGGTGGAAGGTAATGGGGAACAAGGCAGAGCCCAAAATGATGTATTTCCCTGTTGACATGTGCATCTGAGAGAGCCCTGAAATGTCAAAATCATACGAAATTGTCCCAAAAGCTTTTAAAATGATGGCAAGTATTGCAGCCAAGCGCCCTGTGATGCTTGAGCCCCGCGTAAGCAAGGAGCGGAGCTGGGCAGGACGCAGCCAGCCCCACGGCTCTGCCCAGACAGAGCGGCTCGCGAGCTGGCACCGGTCGCTGAATCACAGCGCGATTAGGCTGGAAGGGTGCTCAAGTCTGGAAGTGATCTGGGTCAGCCAACGCTCAGGGCCAGCCCAGGTCTATCTGAAATGTAATAATTTCTCGTATAGGACATTCGATGAGTCCTCTTCCAGCAACCAGCCGAAATCTGTTATTCTGCACAGCACCTGAGCACTGTCTGGTTGGGGTTGGTTTGTTTCAAAAATGTTTTCTCTCCCCTTTTGGTAAACAACCAAGAAATATTTCCGATTCAAAGTGTAGAGGTAGGTGGGGGGAGAGGAGCGTGGGGAGGAGGAAACCAGGAGCACGGAGAGCAGGAAATATTCTCCCCATTTGTGCAGAGAAGAGAGGGAAGGCAGGGAGGCCATCAACATACAAGTTATTATCGTGGCTGAGGAGGTGTTATTTTACTTGCAATAACCGATGAAACCAGCCAATAAAGGAAAATCATAATTTTGAAGGCAGATGAAAGGTAGTCAAGGAAACCCAATATCTTCCCTTCTCTACTGTCTAGCCTCAGGAAAAACACGTTCTCTGATACTGATGCCGTCGTGATAAAATCACATTTTCAAAATATCTATACCTGTGCTTCTACTAGTGCTAGATTATTAAAATGGTAAGAACTGTTCCCATTTGTCTGGCGATTTCCATCACTGTGCCACCATTAACTAGTGCATCCCTGTCCGCCACGGCGAAGAATCATCCAGGGACAGCCTTGTCTGAGTGAATTGCGTGCTTAAGGGCCATGGGTTTCATTTAACAGATGGGGAAATGATTTGAAGCGCCATCAGAGAGGGGAATAAATGGCAATGACTGTGCTGCTTTCGGAGGGGGGAACCTGAATCTGTGTTGAGGTTCAGCTCCTGTTGTGAGAGAGGAGAGGTAGGGGTGGGAGCAGGAGTCCGGCGTGGGCCGCCTCCGGCTTTGGTGTCCCTCGCTGCTCCTCTTCACCGCAGCGACAGGGGCTCCGTCCCAGAGGGACCTGGCATGACGTGATGGTGGCTTACCTACAGCCAAGAGCTGCCAGCAAAAACCTCCCCATCCCTTTGTGCACAGGCTCTGGGCGTGAATTTAAGATCTAGCTCATCTTTCTTTCACCAACCAACATTTTCCCTGTTTCTTCACGGCTGGAGAAAGTAACTAGGCAGGGGTGCTTTGTGAGTCTTGTGCCTTGCACTCAATTTGGGCTTGTTAAGGAACGTGCCCCTTTGGGTGGCTGACGGACCCCACATCACCTCTGGATTGCCGTGGAGCAGGAGAGCCAGGCAGCGCGGTCCCAAGCATCGCGGTGTGGGAACTGACAGCAGGTCACACTTTATAAGAAATATTTACATGTCTGGGGCTGATAAAGCTTCATTGTGAAGCTGCCAGTTTCCTTCCCAGGGCTGCAAGGACGGCTCTGTCGTGGTTCTCAAGGAAATGAGGATGGGGCGGAGGCTCGCCCGAAAAACGCATGAAATCTTTTACAGATGAACTGTGGAGGATCCGGAGGGAAGCAAGGGCAGGGCGGGCAGGGGAGTCTGCTGCCCCAGACAGCAGGCTCCAGTCTTGGCTGACGCGATGGGGTGTTTGGCGTTCCTGGGGAAGGGTAAATGCGGAGATAACTGGGCAGGGAGGTGGGTGTATGGAGTTTAGCTCTAAAAGGCCAAGTTTCCTGTGGCCTTTAACACGCTTTCTCTGTAGTTCTCGAGCTGTTAAATAGGAGCAGAAAGGTCATCACCTCCTTCCCCCTGGCTTGGGACTGCTCTGCGGTGCTTTGCTGCCTGGGGCTGCCCTAACTCGCCCCATGCCTGTGGTGAGCTGCCGGGGTCTGGCATCGCCATCTCCCGAAACAGCCAAAGGACAGGTCTGTTCCCCTGCTCCCGCGGAAATCCCGAGGGCTGCAGGGCTGGCAGTGCGGTCGTGTTTCCACTGATACTGCGCTTGGGTAGAACCAGAGTCTTCAACACACTTTCCTGCTTTTTCATCACATTTATTAGTTATTTTCTTCTGATCGAAGAGCAGTGTGAATTTCCACCCAGATGATGATGACAATAATGTGGGAACTTGGAGTAAGATAGCAATAATTAGTAATTATAAGTAATAATCAGTCACGCTGAGCTCTCTAGACGGAGCGCTTTTCATTCCAAGCAATGCCCAGGCACTTGCACACGCTGGCCGAGATTGGCCCCATTAATCTGCTGCAGGAGCTGGGGCTGTGGCGCTGCCAGGCACAGCAGAGCTGATCACTGTACTTGCGTCTTGGGCTTACACAGATATTCTGTGCCGTGGAGGACACAGATCATTAGGAAACTGCTTCTAGCTCATCTTTTACTCCTCAGCATCTGCCCTGCTTTCTCCTAGCTGATGTTGGTAATTAATAGTCCATCCTTTTGCCTCAGAAGAGATCCAGACATGGTGCGTGGATAGCACAGCCTGAGCAGCTGCCAGACCTGCCATGATTTAAGCCTTCTGTGCCTCAGTTCTCCCGCCCGTGGGGTAGAACACCGTGAAGTACCCTGATACGAGAAACGCTGTCAGGAAGCTAAGGTTTGCTGAGCACCAACTAAAAATGTCTTCACCCACCAGCGGGATGGAGCACTCTGGGGTGGAGCTGAGCAGCTGGCGAATAAATCCCAGCACCTCCCAGTGCCGTGTGGTTCCTTGAACCATCTAGTCCCGCCTGCAAACCAAGCCCCGCTCGAGAGGAGCAAATCAGACTAGAAATAATCGCTCTCTCCGAGTCAGTAATGTGGGAGGGCTGGCCTGTCCCCTAACATTGCATGTTAATGATCTTTCCTGAGGAGCAGAGAGGAGAGGGGGAAGAAAAGTTGCAGTGCAAAAAGGAGTTGCTGGAGGCAGGTCCCCGGCATTCTTCTCTCGTTAATTTTTTCCAACTTACATGAACAGATGTAAAAAAATAGAGAAAAATGTGGTTTTTTTCTCCACTCTTTTATTTTATTATAAATACTTCTAGCATTAATCAAATCAGGATTGATCATAAGCCATGTGGCACTGAATGAACGACACAGAAATTATATTACTATGAATTCCAGGTGGGCAGTTTAGAGTGAGCATTTGAAGTTTAATAGGGATTTTACCGGGAAATGTATATATATACAGAGAGAGATATCAACCACAGGACCATTAGTCCCACCAGTGGCACAAGTAGACACCGTGTTCTTCCAGGGTTTGTGGAAACGCAAGCCTGACCTGGGGGCCATGAAGCCAGGTTGGTATCAATGAACGTAGGAGCAACAATTGCCCATCCTTCAGTAACCTGGGGTGTTGTTCCCGAGTGTGACGCCCCATACGGACACCCTGTGTGCACCTGGTTTGGGCACCAGTCCTTTGGCACACACACACTGAAGATAAGTACATTTTGATGGTATCCAGGGACACTGGCAAAAAAGATAAACCATTTTTTTGTCTGCACTCGGTGATTTTTTGCAGGGGAGAAAGGTTTCAGATGCTGCTGCTTGATTGAAAAAAAAATAAAAATCAAGTGAACCAGAAGCTGAGAAACTTTAGGACTGATTTCTGACAACAGTTACAAGGGGCTTAGTGGGATGAACTTTCAGTGTTCCAATAAGATAAAGTGGAATAGAAAATTGATGTGATAAAAGAAGAGATTGGAGAAATAGACATTTTTGATGTGCCACCCTGAAATATACTGTATTTCATTAGATTATTCCTTCAGTTGAAGGAATAACATTTAAGCGCAGTAAGATTAGGAATTTAAAAGACTTCGAGAGCTTCATTTCTCAGAGAACACATTCAGGGACATTCTGACATTTAATTTCTTAGCGAAATGTAAAGTGAAGCTGGAAAATGGGACACAATTAACATTTACTTAAAACTCGGGTACAGTTTAGCATCGGCTCAAACAATGCAATCAGAGTTGAGTGAGTAATTTGCTCAGTGGCTTTGCCACTTTCTTTCTGCTTACAAACGAGCAGCTTGCCGTTTTCTCAGATACACCCATTCTTTTCTGGGAGGTACTAGTTATTCATCAGATAAGTTTTATGAGTAATTCTCAGTCTTTCCTTGCTCGCTTCTATATTTAGATTTTCTGCTGTGGTGGCTATTATTGAGTGGAGGCTTAGGTCACCCATTACTATTTCTGTTCTCTGACTGAGTGCAAATACATACGGTTCCGAGCATGACTTAACTTCAAATGTCCTCTGATTTCTGTTAATATACTCATCCTTTCCAACACTGGTCAGAAATGAATTTAAAAGGAAAGCGTACAAATATTCATTGACCTCAGCACCATTTTGAGCTGCTGTGGCAGATATTTGATGTACTGCTTTCTCAGTTCAGATTTTAAAAACACTGAATACAAAAATAGGAAGCAACGTTTGGTAGAGGTGGTTGGAAACTGCCCCTCAACCTGGGTCTTTTCTTTGCCATTGCCCTCTCTAGAGCGCAAGCTTAGGTGACTAGCCTAGATTGAAAACCTCGTTGTTAGATATCCAAATGTACATGAAATTAATCTTGAAGTAAAAAATATTCCCCAAAAATCTCAGACAGCATTTTGTTGAAGAAACAGCTTCCTATCAGAATAAAAGGTTTTAGCAGCCACATTTCAATCACTGCTATCTATTTTTGCATATCTGTAAATGCATGCTGACCCTCCATATTACATCTGGGCTCAAATCTATATTTTTACTTAGGAGATTTGCTACAATTCCTCCTCTTTCAGTGTGGGTCAGACTGATGGGCACAAATACCCATTAACATTCTGATGAACCCAAATTAGACCCTCGGTGCATCCTTGCCTGTCTGTGGGCTGCTAAAGAACACCGCTGCTGTATCCCCCTGCAGCTACCCCTACCATTTAAAGCCAATTTTTTGTATCAACTATTAGGGGATGAACGATGCATCATTTGAAATGGAGACATTACTGCTCAGGAAGTTTCCTGATATTATTCAGGGCTCCATGTGGAATGCCAGATGCCTTCACATCGCCAGGCGCTGCACTGGAAATGCCAGGTGCTGTGTGCGCTTGCTGTACGTCCCCACAGGGCTTTCTCTGAATATACGTTTTCTGTTGCCCAATTTAGATGCTGAACATTGAAGTCTTAAGTGTTTGATTCGAAATTCGACAAATAACAAGTGCTAAGGGTACAGTTCTATGTTGCGTTAAAACAGAAAATCTCCTCTGAGATGTGAAAAACAAAGTATTCTACAGTTTTACTTTGAATTCTCCACTTGAAGGAAGTTTTTGGAGAAGGAGCTGGGCTGGTGTGGTGCTACGGCGCCTGCCCGAGCAATGAGAAGGGCTGAGGTCCACTCCTGCTCCATGGGGCAGGTGCGCTCCTGCTCCATGGGGCATTGCAGGCTGCCCCATGTCTCTTTGCTGTGGGGGTTTCAGAAGCCCAGACATCACAGCCACCACGAAGGAGGTGCATGGGGCAGTGGGCATTGGCTTGAGCCTTGGAGGTCCATGAGAGGAATGATGGCTGTCCTGTGTGACTTGAGGGTTTTCCTCCCAAGCTTTGTTTCCTCATCTCTGAAACAGAGCTACGTGGCTGACCCTGCCTCGGGAGGGTGTAGTGGGGGGGTGTACGCTGAGGCATTGAGGCATTTTGGTACATGGTGTTGCGTGTGAGCAGTGCAGACAAATCTACACTGGGTTTATCCAACTTGCTCCAGGGTTGGCAGTTGTTGTCTGTCTGCTGCAACAGGCCTGGGTGCTGTAGGAATGATGTAATTCCTGCAGGAATGACTTCCATGACCTATGGCTATTTTTTTCTGCAAGATGGTTGTGAGCAGACATCTGTTTTTAACTGTCCTTGGCAGCTGGTTCTTTTACTAAGGTCCAGGTTCCTCCTACCTGAGTTTAGATACTTAAGTGAGGCACCTGAGAGATGCGCACCTGCAAAGGGGATTCAGTTATTTGAGGGACTAAGGTTCTCTTTGCTGATGTCCCTTTCTTCACTGGCAGCATGGGGGTGGAGGCCACCTACAATCATAATTTAGGTGACTGGTTTAGTAGCTTTTCATCTGGCTTCTGTCAGATATTTCTACACGACTTAAAAGAGTTGAGACTCGTGGTTACCTGTGTGCGAAGGCAGTGGGCTCAGAATCCCAGGGGAGGTTGTTTCCAGCTCACTGGAGAGCTGTTCACCTACACTGTGCTCACTGGCATGCTGTTAATCTTTCCTGATATTGTTTGCTCTTTCGTGTAGTTTCCTCTAGTAGACCAAATACGAGATTTATGCAAAAAACATTTAAAATGTTTGTGCTGTTCAGTGGCTGTGTCAGAAAATCTGTGCAGATGTTCCTGCAAAACAGCATTTTTAGCTTGATGGACTGCCTGGCTGCTACCTTTGCCATTGGTTTTTAAGTTGTTCACTGTTTTGAAGGAAGTTTCTTGGCTCCCTACTGGAAAAACACACGGAAATGGGAACAAATATGACAAAATCTGTTAGTAATCAGTAGGTTGAACTGGTCTGGACCATCTACTTTTATCACGCTTATATGCTGGAAACTTGAAGAATAGACCACGGTTATGTTTAAGAATTTTTCTGAGTAATCTGCTTTAGTAAAGATGGGGTGAGGTTAGTTAAAAAACGAACTAACAGCTCTGAGATGAATGGATGGGTTTAAAGGACGAGTAGGAGAATTCGTGGTCATGACTCACTGGCCAGGCCTGCTGTTCAAAAGCATTTCTAAATCCCAGATGGGCAATCTGAAGAAGCCTGATAACCAGATCTGACCTCTGAACCATGCTGCTACATGCGGAGAAGTCGCTTTTCTTGGAATGAGAAAGCTGTGACGGTCTGGAGGAAGGCGAATTGCAGCTAGCAGTCGTAACCTGAAATGACCATTGCCATCCAACTGTGACCATAGCTACCCCTCTTTGAACAGAAGCACACTGAGATGTGGAAAACCATCTTTATTAAGGACAAACTGAATGACTGTCACACCCACTTGGAGCAAAACAAACCATTCTTTAATTCAGCTTTCGGTAAAGCTTTGTTCCTAGCATGTTTTCCTGAGAAAATGGAAGAGGGAAGGCGAAGGCATGATAAAAATGAAAGGACCTGCCATAACTCTAAGTTGTATTTTAAGTTGATCCACATAAGAGGGACATATTCCAAGAAAAGAACGTGGCTAATAGTGGGGAAAAAAAAAAAATCAATCTGTTGCTCTACCAGCTGAACTGGCCTGTGTATAAGGACATGCAGGCAGTATGTGACCAAATAAAAGCTCTGTTGGTATGTAAGTGTTCCCAGAAGAATGCAGTGTTACCATTTTGAATTGACCCGTTTCTGCTCATAATTAAACCACTGTGAATCAGCAGCGACTGCGCTGACCGCAGCATGGTGGTAGCTCTTCGTGTGGTCAGCTCAGCATGGAATTTCGTGCAGGAGCAGGAGGGAGCACGGCTTTTATTTCTGAAAAATGACAGGCAAAAGGAATAAAAATTCTGAGACTACTTTCTTTCAGCCAGCAATGGTTTAAGATTTTGGGGTCAGAATTAAGAAATTCTTCCAACTCCAGCCAAAAGACAGCAGACTGGGTGTTCACCAGTCACCCCTGGAAAAAAAGAAAGAAAAATTCATCTGATTAGCCATCTGTGAGTGAGTTTGAAAAAATCCTCGTGTCTTGTTCTGGAAAATGAATTGTGCTGAGAGCTCGAGAATTCCCAAGGGAATAGGAAATATATAATATATGCTCATATATTATATTGCAGGTATAGCAACAAGACGAGTAAACCATCATAAACTGCAAATAGATGGGGACAGAACAAAAAGGATTCGGTAGAAAGAAGAGGGTTTGTCATTAAATATTTATCTTTTGTGCTCTGTCCTGAAGGAACTGCAGGGCAAACTGAACTTCACATTTTTCAGAGGAGGTGTTTAAATTTTTTCCCCACTGCTTTTGAGTCCTATGTATATATTCGCTGCAGGAGATTCATTGTTTCAGTGACTGATTTGTCTAAGCTAGCTGTTACGGGAGGCAACCAAGGATGAAGCAAATCGTGAACAGTGCTCATTAATAGAGAGCGGAGGTTCGTGGCGTGTGTCAGGGCGCTGAGGTTTTTCATGGTATTGTCCACCCCAAGCATCCCCAGCCCAGCTGTTTCACCGTTTTCTCCAAAAATCACGATACTGGCTTAAAAAACAAGAGAGTGAGACCTTCACTAACAGGGTAATGAGCTGCAGGGCTCCGTGCTGTGTAGTTGATGCTTGAAGGGAAGCTGTCTGCCTCAGATGTGTGTGAAGGGCTGGAGACCCAGCCCTGGCTGTACCTCCGTCTCCCTAGGAAAATGTGTCCCTTGCAGGGACGGGAGAGGATGGCTCTTGGTCCTGGGGGACAATGCCCAGGGAGAGCCCAAGCCAGCTCTACTGCGTCTTAAGGCACCTGCCAGGGGTTGCCCTTTGCAGGCATTGCCGTGTCTTTTTATGCAACTTCATGCATCATTTCTTTGTACTTTGGCCCTCAAATTCAGTTGTCCCTGGGTCCAGCTTGCCATGATAAGTCCTGCTAGCTGCTAGGTGACCATTCAGGCAGCTTGTGTGCGTCTTGGCCCTTCTTTCTGTTTTTCAGAAGTCAGTACAGCTTTCCTCAGAAACTGTCCAGGGCTAGTCTTCAGGCAAGGTTCAACTTTTCAGCATAGGTCAGAATACCACCTTTTTTCTTTTCCCCCTTTCCTTCCTTTTCCTCCCCGTGGAACTGATTGAATCTGGGTGATGGCAGGTAGTTGAGACCCAATCCGCGCCACCAAATTGAATCACTGTTCAGTTTTTCTCCTTTGCCACGTAGACTTTTCAGTACTTAAACCAGCGATCAAAAACTTGTCACCTGTTGCTCTGGGTTGCTTTCTCGTGTGTGACTTCTCTTGCAGTCTATGCGTTGTTCTACACTTTAGCATAAACTGTATGGCACAGTTCTCCTTTCAAGGTTCAGAAGTGTTTTTGGATGGTTGGGAAGGATTGGGCTCCCTACCTTCCCCCCCTCTGTCATCCTTATGGCAATTAGATGTTGCAGCTGGGAATGGTCATCCCGCCTTGGTGGTCTTCAGGGCTCTGAGGAACCTCTTGCGAGTCTTGCTTTCAGCAGAAGGGCAGAGAGCTGGCTGTCCGGTGGGACCACGCCAGCTGGGTCCCCCCCAGCCCAACCCTGTCCAGCAGCTGCTGGTGAGGATGTCCTGGGCAAACCTCACCCCTCGGAGGGGCTTCATCAGCAGCCGGGCAGGTCCTCGCGGTTCCACGTGCTCCGGGACCTCACCGGAGACAACGTTCCTCCTTCAGCTGAGCAGTGCCAGCCGCTGATTGGAAACACTTTGCCGTTTCCAGGGTTCGAGGCGTGGGTGACCACAGAGAAAAATACGTCCTTTCAACCACATCTGTAATTATTTACTGTGCTGAAAGAAAAGTGAGTAAATTCTGTGTAATGCATTGACTTTTGCCCTAATAATATGTATCACTTTAGTTGTCACTGATTCTTGGAAAACCACGCTATTACATTATAAAATTAATTTAGTATCTTTTGTTTTCACAATTGCCTTTTGCTCGTATTATGTTCCACTTGTTTTCTCTAGCTGATACGTTTTTTATGTTTTCTCGGTGCTTAGCAGTGAAAAAAAATGAAGATCTTTCTTCAGAGAAGTTACGCTAGAAATACTTTTGTGATCCGTGCGGTTTGCTGTCTTCTGCCTGACATGCACTATGAGTAACTGAGGAAATCCTTCTGCACCAATAAATACTGGTGTCCGTTTTCTTCCACAGAAAATTATTTCTGTGCTTGTTCCAGAAACTGAAATGACTCTCGTTTCTTTGAAAGGAATTATCTTAAATTGTTGATATATTTCCACCACTGTTGCTGTCAGGATCACATTCAAGACAGGATGTGATTTTTTTTTTTAACAATTTAAAAATACAGAATCGTTTGGATTCAACCTGCCATAAAAATTGTGTGAACTGTTCCGCCACGCGTTTGCTCACAAAGAAAATGGCTCAGGGAAGCTAAACAGACTTCAGCAAATTTAGTTCATTTGCAGCCACTCTTCATCCTTCTCCCAGTCATTCCCAGTTCACTGCTTTACTTTGATTCACAAGTACAGCAGCGGAGTATATTGCGTGACATGATGTGACATTGTTCGTTCTCCGTGTCTCTTGGGACACTCAGTTGCAACATCTCTGAGGGACAGTGATTCATCCGTATGATGGCTGGGCCAGCTCCTCCCGCAGACGGGAGAACAAGCAGATAAACTCTTTGGAAACAGCACTGCAGACTCCTTGGTGTTACCATTAGGGCAGATAGAGAAGAAAAACATGGGGCAAGCACAGCATTTGGAAATAGCAAAGACTGAGTTTCTAGTAGCCTCACCAGATCTTTAACTGAGCGTTGTCAGGTGGGAAGGGACCTCTGGAGCTTGTATCATCTGTCCTGCTGTTCTAAGCACGAGCAACTTTAGCCAGAGACTGGGTTGCTCTGGGACGTGAAGCCTTTGCGCGTCTTAGTCTCCACTGCTGACTGCTATTTTGGGTAGATGCAAGTTGGTGGGAAATTACTATTTTGGGTAGATGCTAGCTGGTGGGAAACCTTGACTGTAGGTGGACATGTTGAAGCTGACTTGCTGTTTTGCTTTCATAAATGCTGCTCTGACTTGGATTCTTTGAGAAAATGCTTCTTATGGACAGATGTTTTGAAGTGACAAAAATAAGGCATCTGCTACCGTTGTGGCTGGTGTTAGTCTGCAGTTGCTAGGCTGTGCCTTTGTATTTTACATTTCACTCACTGTGGTCAATAAAAATAGAGGATTGTTATGTTTTGGTTCAACTTCTTCCTGTTCATATCCGTGTTCTCCATCTGACTCCCTCAATAGCTCCCTGCAAAGTCGGAGACCGCAAGCTTTTCCTGCCTGCCTCCGTGGGACAGCTCACCTGGTTTTAGTGCTGCCGACAAAAGCAGGTCCGTTGTTGGGGAAATCTGATGTGCTGCAATGCTCTTTTACAGGGAAGTTTAGCAGCAGTCTTTGTCCAAACTACATGCCAACAGCCCGTATAAGGAATATTCTCTGCATAGCAGCTCACCTCTTGAAGATCAGATTAAAGGAAAGACCTGAAAATTCCCATGAGGGAGGACTTTGCTTTGCTGAGGGATGGGTATTGGGTGGACAGGGGGAACCCTACAGTGGGAGTGAGGGGTGTCTATATTCTTTATTTAGGTGCCTGTCCTGCGTGTAGCCCTACACTGCCCACCTCTGCTGAGTACAACGCATGGAAAGAACCACATTTCTTCAGACACGGTGTGAGCCTCAGTGTATCCCTGATGGAGCTACAAGGGTGCATGGGAGCTCTGCGCTGCGGGAGAAGATGGAAAGCCAAGTCTCTAAGAAGAAGGCAGTGGGAGCAAAACTCGGCTTCTGGTATGGAGAACAGCACAGGGGCGGCACGCGTGCTGTGCCCAGACCTGCACGTGCTGGGGATGCCGGAGGAAGGTTTCCCTGCTGACTGCATGGCTTGATCTCGCCAAAGTCTGTACGAACTCCTTGGTGCTTCACAGCAGGGCTGGTCCTAAGGAAAAGTACCGCAGGCTAAAGCCGTCAGAGTCCAGCAGCGCGGAGCGAGAGCGGCTCATTGGAGTTGAGAGCCGCATCTTCTAAATGTTAAGGGGCATGTCGCAGGAGACGCTTAACAGCTGCAAAAGGTCACCACTGCCCAAGCTTTCAGTAAAACAAAGGCCAACTATTTTTAACTTAATTTCAAGTGGGAAGCCTAAAGCCATAAGCTGGCCTGATTGCAGGAGGCCTAGACTTCTGTGATAATCAGAGCTGTACGCATAATGTGAGCCCGTGAGTGCCTGCGCTGCAAGCTGCGTCCAGAAGCTGTCCTGACCTCTGCTAATGCCCCGACGCCCACGCTTGCAGCTGGGGCCCGACCTCGTGAAGTCCTGCAAGCACTGCACTAAAAACCCGGTCCTGTCTTGGAGAATTACTGCAAGAGACAGTGGGTTCAGGAACCAAAGGTGGGGGTTAACAGAGAGAGACATAAATAATTTGCGTTACTTAGTAGTGCCCCCATCTTCAGCTGTCTGCTACACATGAGTGAAAAAGCAAGAGACTGATTGCCAGGCAAATGGGACAGAAGCCAGAAGATCCATAGCAAAGGGATCTTGTGTTCTCCTTGGAGAATCCAGGGCTACTTAGATGTGTCCTCTACAGGACACATAGCTTTGACTTCAAGGCTACTTTCAAAAATAAATATACATATTTTCTTTCTAAGACAGATCTGCAGAGATCATGTTCATGTACCTGCTGGCAGGAGTATAAGCATTGACAGGGGAAAGTCTGCATCTCTGTTTTGTGTGGCTTTCTTCACCCTGGTACTAGGGCCAAGAGAAGCCAAGTTCTGGTCCCAGATCATTTCCCAGCATTTCTCAATGCTGCTGTATAAAGTGGGGGTGCAGATGTAGGTCTAGGTTCATACTTGTTCCTGGTATTGAATAAAAGCTGCTGTGACTTCTGGGTGAACTTTATGAACCCGGCAGGATCTGAGCATCGTCTTGGCTGGGTAAGCAGCACCAAAGCTGCACCAGACTGTGTCAAGAGGAAAAAAATGTGAGTTTAGGCCAGCTTTATTCCTCCTGAAATAGTATTGGCAGCAGGGCTCTTCTCAAAGTTGTGGAGGGCATATGGAATGTTTTTCTGGTTTCTCATCAGTCTGGCAGCGCAGGCCTAATGCTCGGCAAGGCACACTTCTTCCACAGCAGCGACAGGCGTGAGCGCCCAGCTGATCTTCTGTGCGGTTATGGAGCTGGATTGCTTTCAGATTACGGCACTCGGGGGGACCCCAGGAATGGGAGGACTTTTTCCTTAAGAATAAGCTTGAAAGGCCTTTAAGCAGAGGAGCTGCTTGTTCTGTTGACAGTCGCTAAGCACCGTTTCACTTGGGCTGACAGTCTGCAGACGAAGCTGATCTGTGCCGTTGGGTGGCTGCTGAGTGCGCCACGAGGTCTCTGCCTGCAGCAGTGATGTGGGCGAGACTGGAAAGGTTCCATATCCCAATTAATAAATGCAACACAGCCTGGGCCTGTTCTGGGCTGTCTTTCCTCCAGCTCTGGTAGGAAGTGGTCATCGGCCTGACAGCCCCATCTGCAGCTCACAGATGTGTTGTCGTCAGAGCAGACGGTGCTGGTTACCCAAATACATGACCCCATGGTTAGAGTAACTTCTTGACCCCGTGGCTCCCGTTCCTCAGCCGCTGATCAGGCCAACATGTGTCTCGGCGCTGGTGCAGGTGGTCCTATAACTCAGGTCCCGGGTCAGCCTTTGCATTTCAAGGGGAAATTCAGCTGTTGCCGTGGTGGCTGTTTTCAAGGAGGAGGTTTCTCCTCCCCTGAGCATGGGCAGGGAGCATGCACGGCTGCTGTCATTCCTAGATGTCCTGGCACTGTCAGCCTGTTCCCATTGCGAATGGCACAAAAGGGGTTTCCGTAGTACTGTGGAGCTGTGCGCAGCGCAAAGCCCTGCTGGTGTTTGTCATCCCTTTGGGTCTGATGAGTGACCCAGACCTCCTGAACACCTCCAGCACTGTTCTCTTGAGCGTTCTGCATTACTGCCACACGCTTTTGAGGAAACCAGCATGTCCCCAGGTTGTCAAAGTGTACTGAGAACACAGATACACATTTTCATCTTATTTGTAGGACTCCTCTGTCCCCTGGCTATCCCAGGTGCTGTGGAGGTCAATAAGCAGGTATTTCTTACGCTTGCCCAGAAATTCCCGTTGAAGAACAGTGATATTTTGGGTATCCTGCTACAGGACCAGCTGTGTGGGGATCCCAGACTGCATCACAATTGAGGTATTGTACTCATTTTTCTATCAAGGCACAGAGATGTTTGTTAGAAGTAATTCTAGAGCTCTCACCATGGGAGGCTCCTGGTCTTGCTCTTTCAGTGAGAGGCTTAGATCTGCAGCGAGGTGTTTCTGAGAAGGCCCCCCTGACAAATCGCTGAGAACAAGATCCAGTCAGTAATCAGTTTTAAGGGTTTCCCAGGCTGAATTACGTACTTGTTTTACATGCACCCACCCCCTGATACATTTGATGTTGTACTTGGGGTTGCCTTGTAGTGAAGACTCAATGTTTTCCATATTCAACACAGATTAAATTTTTTTTCATTTTTCTTCGAAATTTTGCCATGAGAGTGAAACTAATATTTTCTCACCTCCACTTGAAAGCAAGCAAGCCAAACCTCTCGGGGTCCGTATCCTAGCGCACGCAGATCAGCCCAACTGCTGCAATGGCGGTGGTGTTGCAAGAGTGATGGGGCCCTTGCTTTTTCCACCAAGCCCACAAGAAATGACACACCAGACACTTCCTCCTCTGGGTTTGCAAGGACCAAGACCTATATACAGCTACATCCTTGCGTGGAGCCTTTCCCGTATTTCACCCTCTCCATCATAAAGCACCACGCTAGGCGTTTGTACCCAGCCGCCTCCCTCTGCTCTTCGGGAGAGCAGCACCACAAACCAAAACCAAGTTGCATTTCCGTAGTGTGCTGCAGTGCACCCTCACTGGGCACTTTCCAGGGCTGGCCATTACAATTAATAATAATTAGAAGCAGTACAGAGCAGCAAGAGGATAAATGCCTGTCTCCCTTAGTTTCAAAGCTGTTGCAGATTGCGCGCTCCAGATCACAGAAGGGAGCTGATGCCACGGGTGAGGAGCAATGGTTAAAAAAGCCCTGGCTGTTTCCCAGAGAGCTGAAGTACTAATTAGGGCCATGGACACTCAGCTAATTCAGACCTTAACGAGCCCTGAGGGACTGCGAGATAACAAAAGCTCAGATGGGTACACCACAGCGCAGCCTTGAAGCTGTGCTGGTTTATTAATAAGAGCCTTGACAATAGATGTAGCGTCGTATGTGCAACCGGGAGGAAACTGTAGGAGAGGAGCCAGTGGAATCTGGAGAGTGGAGGCAGGTCCAGCCTTCTCTCGTGGCAGATTTCGCCCGGTAAAAAGCCAGATGCACATCAGCAAGGTATGAGGTCTCTGCGGTGAAAGTCCAGAGCGCTGTGAAATTGGGTTGCTGGTCGTTGGGTCGCAAAGAGAAATGAAACCTGTCCAAAGGCAAGACCAAAGTCTTGTTTTGAGGACTTTGGAATGGATCTTTGATTTCTTCACTAGGTGGTTACTTTTTGGGTTTTTTTTTGAAAAAAACCACGGTGCCTTTCCTATCCTGCATTTTCTTGGAAAGCATCTTTTGTACGGGCATAGCAAGGATCTCTGTGCGTGCACAAGTGGGTCTGTGATCTGCCTGTGTCCCCTTACCACCCGGGTGGAAACATGGCATGACACAGGACTCTTCCATGCCTCTCGAATGTAAACCAGTTGTAAGGCAAAAAAGAACAACAAAAAAACCTCACAGCTGTCCTTGCAGCCAGCTCCCAGAGAGTCCTGTGTACCTTTCATCACCTTCGGTTAGCTTGATCTGCTGCGCCACGGACCCTGTGTGGTCGTGTACGTGGCCCTGTCCAGCAGAGCCTTCCTCTCTTGGATATTTGCTCTGTTGAAGCAGAACTGAGTTATTTTGAACGTAAACAATGAGATTTCCTTTTTGGGGGTATCCTGGCAAATGTGGAGCCAGCGGTGTGCTCCAGCCATGCTGCTCAGCCACAGCCCCTATCCCTGCGTGCTCCGCGCTGGCTGCCGGGGCTGCGGGGCTCCGATCCTGGCCGGGCTGTTTGCTCCTGAGCGGGGGCCGTGAGCGTTGCTGCTGCCCTGCCCCGCTGCGCCCGCGTGCGTGCGAAGGCGTTCCTACGCCAGCCTTCCTTCTGGGCAGCGAAGGGCAGGATCTGGCCGTTACTCACAGGTCGTCGTGAGGGCTGGTGCCTGTCCGGCTGTAGCACCAATTATCTCTGCGTTCAGCCTACCGAGAACGCAGGGGTAATTGACACAATTTTGCTTCATTTTTAATGAATTAAATTTAAATTTAATTAGCTGTTTCTCACATTTTTATACTTCTTGTTTCCTCATCCAGCTAAAAATGCTAATTTTGGAGCAGATGAGCATAATGCTACGCTACTTTTCAAAGAGGGTGATGGAGAGGAGGAAATCTCTGCACACACTATGGGTCCTCCCTGCAAAAGGGGCGTTAGGTCTCATCCAAGTTCCTTTCCCCCCTGTTTGGTCCATTTTTACATACATGTATTACAGTACATGTATGTGGGAATCTTCCTGAGGTTGTTGCAATGCTTTCTGTAAAAAAAAAAAAGAAAAGCCTTTTTTGCAGACTGCTTCAAACCTTCTGGGAGCCCAGGAGCCCCTTCCCTGATGTGTAACTGTTGCTCCCTGGTCGCTGTGGTGCCTGTCCATCCCATTCATCACTAATCCTTTCAAAATACTGCGTAAAACTTCGTTTTCGATTACATGTATCAAAGCAGACCTTTGAATATCAAGACTCTGCAAGAGAGAGCAAGAAGGTAGGTGTTTGCTCACCTGGAAAGGTCAATCTGGCCAACAGTAAGAAAGGTTAATTTGGTTTTCCTGCTAAAATAAAGGCTGGTGCCTCGCTCCTTACCCTTGTTTACACAGCTCAGGAGCAGCAAGTCAGGATCCCACCCTTCCTCTTACTGCTGAAGCGTGTTTCCTGAGAAAGTACAACCTGTCTCCTCCATCTGCCTCTGCGATCAAAATAGCTGGGGGGGTGGCTCTGCTCACCCTGCCCCGTGCGGGAAGCGTTGCTCCAAAAACCAAGCGGCGTGCAGCCCCTGCACCCAGGGCTCGGCGCTTCCCGGAGAGGGGCCGGCCATGCTGCCGGTGGGGATGATCATAAGGAGCTGGGGGGTCAGTGTCCTGCACGTGTCGCGTTAGATGCTACGTGGAGGTACCCAGGCAGCTTCAAAAGCTGGTGCTCACCGGGTGAAGGAGGCCAGAGCACTCGGCATGGTCCTGCTGCGACTGCAGGTGGGCAACAGGTTCCCCCCACCTGTGCGACAGCCTCCCTGTCTTTTGAAGCCTGGCTGTATATCTGTGTTTTATTGTAGCTACGTTTTGCTATTTATAGGTATCTTTGTAGTTTGTAGCTATGTTCTGTGTTTTGTGTCATAGAATCCTGGAATCATAGAATGGTGTGGGTTGGGAGGGACCTTAAATATCATCTGGTTCCAGCCCCCCTGCCATGAGCAGGGACATCTCCCACCAGCCCAGGGTGCTCAGAGCTCCATCCAACCTGGTCTTGAACCCTGCCAGGGAGTGGGCAGCCACAGCTTCTCTGGGCAGCCTGGGCCAGTGTTTCACCATCCTCATGGGGAAGAATTTCTTCCTAATATCTAATCTAAATCTTCCCTCTTTTAGCTTAGAGCCGTTCCCCCTTGTCCTATCACTGCACCCCCTTGTGAAAAGCCCCTCTCCATCCTTCCTGTAGCCCCTCCAGGCACTGGCAGCTGCTCTAAGGTCACCCCG
>Ga0065711_1030963_pt1 | contig 30943 bp, 15 predicted proteins | sample Hoacrofraction12_FD_59098 | JGI IMG/M metagenome (GOLD analysis project Ga0065711, IMG submission 59098) | Hoatzin crop microbial communities from Cojedes, Venezuela - Epithelial fraction 12 v2 (version 2) | ecosystem: Host-associated > Birds > Digestive system > Esophagus > Crop | place... | reverse complement strand
CTGCACAAACTGCTCTAGTGTGGGTCCCTTCCATGGGCTGCAGTCCTTCAGGAACAGGCTGCTCCAGTGTGGGTCCCCCACGGGGTCACAAGCCCTGCCAGCAAACCTGCTCCACCATGGGCTCCTCTCTCTATGGGGCCACAGGTCCTACCAGGAGCCTGCTCCAGCACGGGATCTCCATGGGGTCACAGACTCCTTCGGCAACCCCCCGCTCTGGCGTGGGGTCCGTTCCACGGGCTACAAGTGGATATCTGCTCCACCGTGGGCCTCCATGAGCTGCAGGGACACAGACTGCCTCACTGTGGTCTTCACCACAGGCTGCAGAGGAATCTCTGCTCCGTCGCCTGGAGCACCTCTTCCCCTTCCTTCTTCACTGGCCTTGGTGCCTGCAGAGCTGTTTCTCTCACATGTTCTCACTCCTCTCTCCTGCTGCAAAATGCTGTTAGGCAGGTTATTTTCCTCTTCTGAACTATGCCATCCCAGAAGTGCTACCACTGTCACTGATGGACTCAGCCTTGGCCAGCAGCGGGCCCATCTTGGAGCCAGCCGGCATTGGCTCCGTTGAACATGGGGGAAGCTTCTAGCAGCTTCTCACTACCTTACTACCCCTTACTACCAAAACCTTGCCACGCATACCTGATACATTTCCCAATCTCACAAATCCAATTACTTCTGTCCTGTAGTGCTTCCTGCACTGGAATGCAACTGTGGTGTCACCAATACATAGCACTAAGCTGAAAAACTCATCCGTAGCCGGGAATAGATAAGCAGATAGTAGCAGACCACTAGATTAAAGCCAGAGACACAACCTTCCTATTCAAGGGAAAACTCAAGACTGTTCTTGCTAATTATCTACGTGGGTCTTCAAAGGAATTAGACACACATTGCAAAGGAGGCAGATTAGCATCCTGGCTTATTAGAAAACTGTACTTCCTTCCAGTAGATGCAGTGACAAATGCACTGGGTGTCCACACGTGTTCCAAGTCCCTCATTTGATGGCTACTATCCTGGTTAATATTCTGAATACTGAACCAGAGAAACCTCCAGAACTAAAACCACAAAGCTGTTACCAGTTTACATCAAACCTGAAACTTCTCATACGAGGGCTGACACAGTCCTGTATCTGTAGCAGATGGGACACCAAAAAGAGAACCTGTAACACACATTCACTAGCAAATTCCAGCTGCTTTTATTTACGTAACACTTCCAGGTTTATTTTCTGCACATCCCACACATCCAGTTTCTTCACAAAATACATCTGTAACTGAAGTTCTTTGCATTTCCCCATTTCTTTCACAAACTTTATCATGTAAATGCTTTTTTTTTCCAGGAGTATTAAAAATCATGAAAGCTGGAGTCAAGCCATACAGCCCAGGTTCAGACTTGAGCTCAAAGCCCAGGTTCTTTCCACCGAACAGACTTTCCTATTGCAAAACGAGCTAACTGTTTTGCTTCTCATATCTCAATGATAGCACAACAGGGAAGGTCCTCTGCATTTTCACCCCTTAAAACATTTCAGTGATGACACAGAGGGACCCATGCATATTTCAAGGGTTCCAGCCTGAAGGGGGCTCATCACATCCACGGGAGATGGAGATCAGTACTGACAACAAGAGATACACATCCTTCAAAAGATTTGGCCAGTTTCAGTGTGAACTCTGAGGGCTCCAACTAGGAGTTAACAAAAGAGATGGTTCAGATGTTTTCTGCCTTCTTGTTTCTGAACATACAATTTACCTCTCCAGCACAGTAGCTGTTCTCACCTTCTCAGCATCATTCGTATCACCTGGCCTCACTTGAGAACAGAAATCTCTTATGATTGCCAAAGGTGATCCCAATGCTCAAATTACCTCTATAAATATACCGAATCTGACACAGAATAAGCAATGCAATAGACTTTGCACATCACCATTAAAATAGAAACATAGAAATTGCACATCTATAGAAAACGGTGCAATGAATTCCCTATCACATACTTGTCCTGATGACTGCAAAGGTAAAAGACTGAAAATATTTCTGAAAATTAGCAACTTTGCCCTAAAATCAGCAGAAAAAAAAACTTTCTTCTGAGAATTTTTTGTATTTGCAGTTGCATGAGCACATAATGGAACACGGCCCAATTCTTAAACTCTAGTTTACAAAACACCTACCTCTAGGACTTTCCCAGTAATGAACTGGTGACATGCTTCACACTTAACTCCAAAGAGAACTTGATAGTCCTTTTCACAATAAGGAACACCATCTCTGAAAAAGAATATCCACAAGTTACAAACCACCTTTTAATAAATAGGTTATAGCATGACTTGCACTTTTCCCTTGTCTTCAGTCTTAAACTCTTACACCCAGCAATAGCCAAATGTGAGAGAATTCAAGCAGCCTACTTTGTAGTAGAAGAAAAAAAAAATCATATTCTCATTAGTGCCTCAGAATCATTCCTTTAATTCCCACTGAGAAAAGGCATCCAGTACAAACCACTGAAGTAAGTCTCATTCTTTAGAACAGGCTCTCTACACCTACAGATGGTGCAGTTCTATGGAATCAGTGGAACTATATTCACGGGGATGAGAGAAGATCAGAGTCTTTATCACAGGCAAGTATTTTTTGTTCAGCACAAAAATATTTGGTAGTCTGCAAGAATATAAGCAGTTACTTTTAATGGTAAGGTTATGTAGTGTTTTAGTACTAATAAGGAACATACAGTAAAAGTGGAAACACTAGTCAGTTTAGGAGTATTTCTTAGGCACTAAACTTCTGTTGAGAAATTGCAGATGCTACTTTTTATTAAATATTATACACCCCCAAATGACAGGTTTGTGAAAAATACAATGTTTCCCTACTTTTTCTTTTTGTTATATGGGAGGAACAGAGATTGCAACTTCATTCCCCCAATTTTGTCATTACACCACTCTTCCCCATTCTCTTCCTCTACCCTTCCTTCCGCTCAAAACTCTTGATTAGTTTCTCATATGGAGATGAGAAACACAGTGTCAGGTCAACCACACCATCATATTTACTCTATTCTTTAGCAAAGGCAAGCAATGGTCTTCCTTTTTTCCTCAAAATCACACATTGGAAAGCAAAATGGCACAAAGTTTTGTCTGGCTAACACAGAAAACATGCAGGAATTCACCTAATCCTTTGTGGGAACATGAAGATATACCCCCTTCCATACTGGTATTAAATACAGACTGTTATCACAAAACACCACCTTTCAGTTGCTCTGTTTAGTTTATTTTACCAACTCAGTTCTCACTGGGAACTAAGATTTTGGTGTATAAGGAAAGGTGGTCAAAACTAGATTTCGAAAGGTGAACTTTGCTGTGAGGTCTTCATTGGCAACAAGAACTCACACCAAGAGTGCAGAAGAGATGCAGAGGTTACTTACTTGCTGATGTATTCCCCAGTCAGGACCTTCCCACAGGCCTTGCACTTAAAGCACCCCAGGTGCCACTGCTTATCCAGAGCTAGCAGTGCTTGTCCATTTTTTATGTCTCTTCCACAGCCTGCACAATCTGCAAATAAACAAACAAATGCATTTGTTGTCAGTTACTTGGTTCATTAATTCTCATTAACCACCCACCAATTGCTACACTTGGTAACCAAATAAGAGAATTACACAGCAATGCAAAGACATGTCTTCCTTTCCTCAGACACTCCTGGGTCCTGCATGAAGATTCAGTCTTTGCCATTACAGACATACTCAGCAGAAGAGGGAAAGTACCTCTTCTGGTTTGCATGCTGTTTACGATTCAAAGACTGCCAGGCAAGCTCTGTAGAAGCTTCAGACTTTGCTAGGAATGAGCTACGTAAATTATTACTCAGAGAAGTTCCCGTCTTCCAAAGCAATCAGTGTTTGTTCTCGTTTTGCTTTTAGCAAAATCTCTACCGCTTACACGAAGCCGAACAAGGCGGCCGGGCGAGCATCGCCAGGCTGCTGCTCGTCCCCGTTGGGTGGCAGCAACGCCCGACGCGCGCACCCAGCTCAGGGGCGGCAGCACCTCGCAGCCAGGGACCCCGGAGAGGAGACCTTCTCCCTTCTCCAGGGAAGAGACCTTCTCCCTTCTCCTCCGGGGAGGGCCCAGGGCAAGGGTGGCAGCCGTGCGGCAGCAGTGAAGGCTGCACAGCAGGGCACCTGCAGGCGTGGGGAACTGCAGTTCTCACGGCCCCTACTCAGCAGGACTCTCGCTCAGGGATTTTGGTACTGCCTCGGTAGTCGACACTCACTTTTCACCGCGATTCTGAAAGACTCTTTGATGGCAGAACACGAACCTGAAGGCAGGAGCACTGAATGCCCTCTGTCCCAGAGGATGCCACAATGTCTTATGACACATCAGAAATCTTTGGCTCAGCCCCAAGCTCCCATCGCTCTCCATTCAAACACAAAATACTCAAAGAGATTTCCTGGTAAGGGGCAATTCAGCCCACGGTAACATCTGAAGAAACTGATGTGGCAGACAGCGCTGAACTGCAGGGGTTGTGCTACAGCTTCTGTGCCCAGCCTCAGGGGACAGAGGGACAGGAAGGCCTGGAAGACCAGTGAAGCGGAAAAGGGAATACCCATCAGCTGAGGCACACATGGAAGCCACAGAGAAGACAGCCTGGAATAAAGGATTTTCCATATTTTATTATCCCCAAACTCGGTGTTCCTTTGGTGTATGTAACATCCTCTCCACGTGCCTGAAACATCAACAAAAAGCAACAGATCGAGAGACCATGAGGAACAGAGCGATCTGAGCAGCCACAGCCCAGGCACCTGGGAAAAGATCATCCTGGATGCACTGCTCGAGCTGAATGAACAGGTATAGTCCGAAAGCCTTCATCTCCTCACAGGCTTACAGCGCAGGCAACACCACACCTTGCAAAAGGGTGAGTCCGAGTTTATCATCACAATTTATAATGGGAAGAGAATCACTCCTCCTGACGTGAAAGGGCCTGGCTTTTGTTTGCTACAGCATGGGCCAAGAGAGCCCCAAGTATATGCTGTGCATTCCTGCTATCCAGGTCATCACTTGCAGCACGTCCTTCTATCTGTCAGTGTTGTTGTTCTTCTCAAATCACTTAAGCAAAAAAAAAATGGGAAAAAGGGACTAAGCATCGTAGTATCTTATAATAAAATGCAAGTCACACACTGTTGACACAACTTGGACTCGAAAAGCAACCCTGAGATGTCCCAACACCACGACTTTGCTCTAGAGGACAAATGTTACAAATTGAAATCACGAAATGACAAGGACTGACAGCATGTAACAGATCCCTCTGCTCTCCCCTGCCAGCCACTCCTTAACAACAGCAAAGGCTGGAACAGATCACCAAGGGAGTCTCTGGAAATTCCAGCGTGGGACTGAGGAGGGGACAAGCAAACATCTGTCAGGATGGCTTTGGGACGCCGATCTTGCCTCTGATTTTGGGAGGATGCTACATCATCTCTCAAGGTCCCCTCCAGCCTATGTTTTCTTATGCTAAATCTGAAACCCTGTAATCTGCCTGCCGACTGTCACAACAAATGGGATCTTTCCGCCAGTCTCAGTGGGTCCCAAACTGCAGTTTCCAACAGCAGCCATTTCTCAGCTTCCTTGCACCAGCTTCTCCCTAGTGTGCCAGGTTCCACATTCCTGACCTGGGGTCCTGCCCAACTGGGATACATTCCCTGTTAAATTAATCCCTCACAAAATCGGCTGTATTTTCCATGTTTTTTTTCAGCTTCCATGAAGATGAAATTTCTCAGATACAGAATCAAGAAACATATTTTTAAAGCACTCAGTTTTGCTGCTAACTGCATTTCTGAAGCAGTCAGAAAAGAAAAATTGCCTTACACAAAAGGTCTACCCAGTCACAGAATCACAGAATGGTTTGGGCTGGAAGGGACCTTATAAACCATCTAGTTCCAACCTCCCTGCCATGGGCAGGGACACCTTCCACCAACCCAGGTTGCTCAAAGCCCCGTCCAACCGGGCCTTGAACGCTTCCAGGGAGGGGGCAGCCATGGCTTCTCTAGGCAACCTCTTCCAGTGCCTCACCACCCTCATTGTAAAAAATTTCTTCCTTATATCTAATCTAAAGCTACCCTCTTATAGTTTAAAGCCATTACCCCTTGTCCTACCACTACATGCCTTTGTAAAAAGTCCCTCTCCAGCTTTCCTATAGGCCCCCTTGAAGTACTGAAAGGCCGCAGTAATGTCTCCCTGGAGCCTTCTCTTCTCCAGGCTGAACAGCCCCAACTCTCTCAGCCTTTCCTCATAGCACAGGTGTTCCAGCCCTCTGACCATTTTTGTGACCTCCTCTGGCTCTGCTCCAGCAGGTCCATGTCTTTCCTGTACTGAGGGTTCCAGAGCTGGATGCAGGACTCCAGGTGGCGTCTCACCAGAGTGGAGCAGAGGGGCAGAATTCCCTCCCTCGACCTGCTGGCTTTGTGCTGGGGATGCAGCCCAGGGTATGGTTGGCCTGCTGGCCTGCCAGCACACATTGTCATCTCATGTCCAGCTTTTCATCAACCAGCACCCCAAGTCCTCCTCAGGGCTGCTCTAAATCCATTCTCTGCCCAGCCTGGATTTGTGCTTGGGATTGACCTGACCCATGTGCAGGACCTTGCACTTAGCCTTGTTGAACTTCATGAGGCTTGCATGGGCCCACCTCTCAAGCCTGTCAAGGTCGCTCTGGATAGGATCCCTTCTCTCCAGTGTGTTGACTGTACTACACAGTTTGTTGTCAGCGGCAAACTCAATCCCACTGTCCATGTCACCAGCAAAGATGTTAAACAGCACAAGTCCCAGTACTGACCCCTGAGGAACGCCACTTATCACTGGTCTCCACTTGGACATCAAGATGCTGACTGCAACTCTTTGAATGTGACCATCCAGCCAATTCCTTATCCACCCAGTAGTCCATCCATCAAATCCATGTCTCTCCAATTTAGAGACAAGGATGTCGTGCAGGACAGTGTCAAAATGTCAAAAGTCCAGTATCTTTATTGGTGCCAAAACCAGTTGCATGGAGGAAGCAGAGATTCATGAAGTCTCTCTACCTGTTTAATTGCTTCTTGTAAGCCAAAGGTGGTGTTGCCGCACTTACTCTTGTGCTCATGTGCGATACAAGGGGTTCATAACATGCTTTTATGATTGTATAGCAACAATGACATTTACTTACTCTTTCTGGGTTCCTTGAAGTGCTTCGCAAGAGTAAATTAATGTCATTATTTCCATTCTGCTAACATCACAGGTATGTTGAATGTCTAGAATCAAGCAAACTAATAGCCCAGTACTGTCTTATTAGGCTGAGATGGCTTTTAACTAAACCTGATTTTAACTCTGGCAAAACAGTTGGCTATCTACATGGAAAGCTAGCAATTATCTTTATCTCCTAAAATAGAAAGCAAATAAGGCTGGGCTAAGAAAAGACCATTTGTTCATCCAAATTCTAGAAATAAAAGCTGTTTATGATCTCAAGCCTGCATGAGGCACATTAAAGCCTTTGGCTGAATGTCATCAGCACATAGTACATGCAGGCAGGATCTCAGTATCACACTAAGCACAATCTGCGTGAGCCTAACCTATAACCAGCACATGCTGCAAATAAAAGGGCTGTGAGGTAAGGCTAGTGGTCCACAGCAGACTTGGACTAAAAAGTCTGAAAACCTTTTCCAAAATTTTATGCAATGGTTCCCACCATGGCTCCCACATCCCTTGAGCTTGAGCTTTCTTGTGCTTTCTTTTTGTCATATAACCCGGATTCTTCCCTACTCTCTCATTCCTTGCACATCCACACATTCAGCTGTGCCAGCAAAATGACGAGCAGGAGGAGGAAAGTGCAGTGTACTGGTTAAAATGCAGAGCAGTGCAGTTCCTGTATGCACTTCTGATCTAAAGAAAGGCATACCACAAAAACGGTATGTGGAGTTACATCTGAGCTGAAGGAAGACTTAAGGCTAGCTGTTCCATGGCACTGATTCTCATAAGAAGTGGGAAGTAATACATGTTCATATGTGTGTGTTCATGCCCAGAATCTTCAGCTGTATGACAGCCATTTCTCAATAAAAGCACTGCAGTATGACTTCAGTAAGGACCCAATCAGAAGAAGGTTAACCAGTAATGTCAGGAAAATAATGTATTCCCCCAGAATCCATCCTAAGCAGGGAAAAAAAGATTGTATCTGAGAGCACTGGACATAGTTACCCAAGCCACGGTGTAGCCTCCCTGGGCCGCCTGTGATGCCAGCAGCTGCAGCCTCCACAAGCAATGTCCACTTGCTCTGACATTGCGTATAAAAATCGAATTCACTCTCTCTCATAACAGCATTAGCTGACAGCACCATTTTTTAGCCAAGCAAAAGCTTCTTACATGATTCTTTGCCAGAGATGCTTAAACATACCTGTTGTGTCTTTCACATACTCTGGCTAGGCATGCTCAATCTGAAGGTATATCCTAATGTATTTAAGCTACAGCTCTGGAAAAAAATAGCTCAGAAGGGTGTCACATTTGATGTGTCCAGACACAAAAGCAAATGCCAATGCCTGGACAAAAGGGCTATGATGTGGAGTCAGCCAGCCCAAAAGCATGGAAAAGTGGGGGGACAGGACAAGGGAAAGTAGCACGGCACTATAATATTATATACAATTAAGATCTCCACCCCCCAAGCACTTTAAGCAGCCTCACTAAAAGAGGTAGGCCAGGGTGAGCTGCCACCCATGACACCTCGCTTAGGAAGATGCGATGAGAAAATGTGTTTCCCTTTTTAGCGTCTGCATCACCCCAGACACCCAGGAGTGAAACATCCTGCACAGCAACCCGTTCGTCACCACCTAAATTAAGCGGTGGATTTTCCTCCTTTGCCTCCCGCCCCTGCTCGCAGCCAATAGCAGGGAGCCCCGATCAAAGCACAGGCGCTGGGCTCGGAGCTGATACAGCTGTATTAACCCTAAGCACACTGCATATCATTTCACCCACTCCCATTTAGATTGCTTTGAAAACGTACTAGCAAATATACCCTTAGCTCACATTCTCTGCTCACCCCATGTAACTTATGAAAGGGAAATCATCTCTACCTGCTTTAGTCCTAATAAACATGGTTATGCAAAGCCATGTGCAGGGAGGCTTTTACATGAGCATACCAACTCTGCTCGGTGCCGGGTTAGCTCCGTGAACAGAGCTAATTGCAGTCTGACTTAACGATGCATAATTAAGTCACTAAAATGTTCCTTTCAATCCAACAGCCATTAGTGGCACATGTCTGGATAAAAGTCTGAAGCTGCCACAACCCCTGTGAGTCACAGGAATAATGCTCTTATCACACTCCTTTTGTTACTGTTCCCCTCCCTGTAAAACACAGACAAGTTAGTTTTATAAAGATAGCACCAGCAGGCTTCTGCCCTGAAACAGGTAAAGCAAAGCAGAATGAGAGGGATAATTATTATCATTATTGTACTTTTTAAAAGAAACGAACAAGTTGTCACTGGACTTGCACAGAAACACATTGCCAAACACAGCTGGACCCCAAAGAGCAAGTTAGGAGAAACGGAGACATGGAAGTGAAGAAAGAGGCACATATTATCACTGGAGTCAAGGTCAAAAAAATCTGTAATTATAAATAACTCTTAGCCACCTTGAAAAACAACTTACATCCCAACAATTCTTCTCTCACAATTTGAAGGTTGCACAATTATAATTTCTGATAGAGTTAGGAAGACCACAGTTTTTCCTCAGTCACCCCATAACCACAGATCAGGCAATGCCTTTTAGCCTTCTTTTAAAATTAAAAGTTTTGATGATATCATGCAGCTTTTCCAGATCATCAAGATATTCCTGTGAAAGCTAAAAATACGAACTCACTTTGCCTGTTTACAGCACAATAAATGCTTTCAAAGTTTAAATCATAACCATTTGATCACCAGAGCAGTGATGAGTTCTGGAAGTCAGAGAAGGACACACAATACTGGGAATTCAACATCCAGGATTTAGACCTGAGCATGTAACCCAATGTCAGAAAGAAATCTGCAGCCAGACCGTTCCTCTTTGCCAGTGTAAGGATGGGAAACGTTTGTCAGAACAAAATGCACTATTGCCCTTTTGCTAAAGGCAAAACAAACCCATGCAGGCAGCCTCCTGCTCCTGAAATCTAACAATAAGAGGCTGGGCACGTACAATGGAGGGAAACAAATTTCCCTTGGGAAGAGGAGTATAGCTTTGACGGTTTATTATAAATGGCAAGTTGGAAAATAAATGATATTTTCAAAACAAATATTTAAAGAAAATAAAATTACTTCAGTTGATTAAATATAGAAAGAAATCACAATGGAATGAACTGACATTTTTTGCTTGACACGTAAGTCCCTGTTAACTATCTATGAGTGCCTAACATTGACTTGCCTTTTTAAGAAACTGGTTAATAGACATCTTGGATGTATCATTACTGTAAATAGCTCTTTCACAATCTGATGTAATTTACAGAGATTTGGAAAGACAAATGCTCTTCCCCAACTCTAATTTGTTAACATAACATTATCAAAGGAGTTTTATTTTTCCCCTCTGTATTGATGTAAGTATTTGTGTTAGTCTTCTACACAGGAAAAGGAAAACGTATTTCCCTTCTTTCCACATCTTTCTACACCTCCTTACCAAATGAGGCCAAACCACTTGACCTTTTAGCCTCTTACTCCTGCAAACTGTCGCTGCAAGCAACATACCACCAAGTCAGTGTTTTTCCATAACATCAGCTTCAGCCCCTTCTTCTACCCAATCTTTCATGCAGGTGTCTGAACTGAAAACCAAAGGGTGAATGAAATAGGAGGAGGAAGAAAGAGCAGATGTGCTACAAACTATGTAAGAGTTTTAAATTGTTCTGTAAAAGAAAGATACAGATTTTTTTTTTTTTCCAGCATAGTACCACCAGAGCCCCAGCTGTAAAACTACTCTGAAGAATAAACCACTGTTAGGTATATCTGAGATTAGTCTTTACCCTGTTATTTCTTTTACTTCAATACTCAAATAGTTCCAACTGAATCCAAATTCACAATTCCAGCTCACAGTACTCCAAGTGAATTGCTCAGTTAGCAAAGCAGCTTCACTGTTTAACACCCAGCTCATGGACAGCACATTGTATCTCTTCATCTACAGTCTGTTTAGGGTAATTTTCACTTGTTTCTCTTGGAAATCAAGTAATTCAAACAGGCTACATCCTCCAACAATAGGAACGAAACATATGGCAACTTTTAGGAAGGTTTTTATGCCCTGATAACCCGTGGCAAACTAAGGTCTAGCTAACAACTAATTCCCTTTTCACATTCTTTTTAAGTGACCTCTGATTCCTGACTTACTACCTGCCAGGCTTTCTGAACATGACAATTCCCAGATACTCTTATCTCTGGAGCTCTCCTCCGACAGTTGTGTTTTCCAAGCCAGTGATGCCTCCTCATGCAACACCCATTTACTGAGCAATTCCTTGCACTTCTCCCAGAACCTTCCTTGGAATTACCTTTTGATTAATACATCTCTGGTAAAAGCTAAGGAGATGGACATGTTTTGATTCCAAGGTCAAGATGGGGTTACGCTTAGACAAATAAGAACCGATACTTAGTACACTCAAATAGTCTATTCACAATCGTTTCTGCCCAATTTACATGTAACACAAAAGTATACAAAAGAAATGGGCAAACTGGACTGAAAACACCTTCCTGCAAAACAGTAAATTTTGTGAAGGAACATTTTCTGATAGAAAATCATAAACCAGAAACTTCCTGCCCTGCCACAACTATATTCTCAATGCAGTTGCTGCTCTGTCTTTGTCACCCAAAAGTTAGTCTATAACAATGCTTTATACACTTCCAGAGAAGGATCTAAGGCAATTTATTACAAAGCAGCAAAGAAAATACCCATCCCTGTACAGCAAGAAATAGCTGAGTAAATGGAGGCTATTCAAGCTTTTAGCCATTGTTATGAAACTTAAGCAAGGACTAAAATTAACGCAAGAAAGCAATTCAAATGATGAAAATGTCTGAAAAATTGCAAACATTATTCAAAAGAATAAACCTTCACAGAGTAATCACAAAAATGGGCCACTGTCATCCAAATGATTTATCAAGGGAAGAGCTGCGTATTCTTAGGTGTAACCTAATGGCTGTTGTCAGAAAGGAACTCTGCTTGAGTTTGCATCATTTCTCTGAATTTTGTATCATTTCATGCATGTTGATTTGCTTATTTTATTCTTAAAAAGAGGGAAGTGTAAAATTTTAGACCCACTGTATGCTCAACATATTAAGTCATAAATATAGTTGCCCTGTAACATTACCACAATCAAATTTAGATTAAAGGAAGGAGCATTAAATACTGATATTAAAAAAAAAGGATGCAATTTGAAATCAGAATTTTAAATTTTAATTTTAATTAAACCAAAGTTAAAAATCCAAACGGGATCTGAAAACACAGAGAAGAAACTTGCTCTCCTTTTCCTCTCTATAAACAGATTCAGGTATGATTCGATCTGCCACTTCAAAATCTTTCAGGGCATGGTGATCCAAAGTCAATAGTTTTATAAGCTACAGATCCTTGACAAATCAGCAGGTCCAGAATTAAACTAAATTTTAATGCATTTACTTTCTTCACCTGCCTAGCGGATTTCAGGTAGTTTCCAAAATTAAAAAAAATCCACAATGCTATATCATCCATTCTAATTTAATGTCATTTTCCATTCAAATAGAGCTTGATGTAGAGCTAAAATAGTCATAAGGGGAAAAAAATATAGATGTTAAAGAATATGGTGAATTTATGAAGGGGTGTACTAGTTTAAGTAAATGTGTACAGCTACGGAGTATCCTCATGCTTATCAATTAGCCTTTTATAATTAAAAATCTAAATGTAAAACAAGGTTACAATCAATTATTCTAATCAAAGTTTCCTGGCTTCTTAGGTAAACCATGATTAAAATCAGTGATTTAAATCACAGTGTTTGAAATCAATCCACAACGATGTCTGTGGTATGTCTTGATTCTATGGTAAATCAAAAAAAGAGATACAGGACTACATGAGCTCCTTCTGTCAAATTGCCAAAACCCTAAACCAAATCTCCACTACTTAAACATAGGTATGCAGGCTTGAATGCTGCAGAAACATGTGTTTCTATATCTTTATCAGATAAATCAGGAATTATGCAAAAAGAAAATCTGTGTCTTATGGCACACAAAAATATTAAACACTTAAGGTTCAAAATTATACAAAGGATTTATAAAATTATATTTTAAAAATGCATTTTCAAAACCAAAATTATTGAGCCCATCTAAATTCCCCAGTGCATTCACTGTTTATGGATATTGTGAGGGTGTATCCCTTAACGCAAAACTGGGCTCCATGTCTCACACTACGGCCTATCCACATCTGTGCCAAGTATTTGTACAATACCTATATGTAGCTGTGACATACAGTGTGAAACTGTAGGATATTTCCTAAGAATAAGCTCATAATGATGCATTGGACGTTGCTTAACACCCTTGAAAACCCAAAATCACTGCAGATAGCTTCTTTACAAATAGGTAGCCAACTCTTCCCCTTCACCTTTTAAGTCTTCCCCATGGACTTCATGGAGTTTTCAGACAGCTCAGGAAAGAAGAACAAAGAACAAAACAATGAGAACTGAGTCAAACGTGGCTAAACAGTTACAAATCCTAGCTGCAGACTTTTCACAAGAACTATGATTAAAAGGAATTTTGTGTCCATTTTACCCATCCAGCTAACTTCTAACGGAGAAGTTTGTGGTGCCAACAGGTCAGCTTAAACATTATTTCTGAATACTGGCAACAACCACCTATATCTCTACCTAATGAAAGGAAAGTTGTGTCCCGAATATAAAACCGCATTAAGAATTGGAGTCTTTAAAGGAGAACTGTAAATTTGTTTCTTCCCCGTTCTGACACTTCACTGTTTCAAAAACAACCTCCCTTTCCCCCCACTTTCAGGGCAGTAAGGCAAAAGCTGATTCTCATTTTTTCCTGCCGACCTTCTTCTTCAGCAGGAAAGGTATGTTGGTTCTTCTCTACTTCAGCGTTGGAAGATTCACATATTTACTGGGAGCTTTACTGTATTTAATTTTAAGAGATAAGGTTACTGATTAATTAACAAAGATATCTTTCTCCCACAAATTCATTAAGCATTAAGCTTATTATTTACTCCACAATAGAGCTACGACCCCCAGTTGTGAGGCAAGATCCAACTCTGTTAGACCCTGTACTGATAGGCATGAAAGCATTTGTCCCAGAGAACTTACATTCTTTGAACCAGAACACACTGTGCCAAACAGCCAAGGACAAACATACAAAACAGTATTGTGAAACCGCCACGTGAACGCCGGCTGCTCGGGGAACAGCTGCACCAAAGATTATTTACGCGCATGTAACACTGGCCATTTGGCAAACTCTGGTCCATGTCTTGGCTGTACTGTGATGCTCTTCCACAGGAGAGGCTGTTACAAAGCAAGGGGAGTCGAAATAACTTCCCTGTGTTTCTTTCCAAACAGTACCATCACTAGATCACCACTGGATACTTGCTAGGTGATTGTAACGCTTCAATATCTTTTGGATAGGGAGTTTTTTCCTACCCATCTAGAAAGTCCACTTTTCATTTCAAATGCAATTTCTTAATCAGTTCATGCACATCACTAAAATGATCCAACCTTTCGTCAAAAAGGTAATCAGAAATAACTGAAACTTCCTTGCCAGTACCCAGACAAGGAGCCAACAGAGAAAGGGCTCAATCTCAGGCAGAGAAATAACATAACTTTCTTATTACTGAAGTGCTTTATTGTGGAAATAGTGAAGTGGAATGCCTAAGGGACAAATCTCTCTTTGAGGAAGAGGGAAATGCACTAAACTGCATTCAAAGACACGTAGTCTCTCCAGAATTTCAAAGATGATCCCCGAGCCAGAGGACTGCTGGTTCGCGTGCCACCAGCACAGGCTGCTGGGACCACCTCACGTGCCTACCCCGAGCGTGGGGGATTTCTCTATGGCTGCTCTGCTCTCAGCTGGACTTTCCAGGACACCTTCTGTGCATTCAAGAAGAAATGCAAGCCGGTGTGGTACTTTTCAACAATGAAGGTCTGACTGAACCAGCGATTTTTGTGTCCAAATGAATGCATCAGTTCACTTACCAGCTGCCTTGGCAAGAATTCACTGATAAAATGCCCTAATGGAGAAGTATCAAAGAGGGTAAGCCTGTTAACGTGGCCAGTCCACTTGCCTCTGCTTCACACACTAATACTAACAGAAATCTAGAGAGTGCATACCCTCAGTCACTACGCATTTGACACCACAGCAGTAGTCTGAGATACTGGAGAAAAGACATATTATAAAGCTCATGCTACTCTTTCCAAGGTACCTAACCTTAACATGAACGAACATCAAGGATTTAGGCAGACTTTAGGTTCTTGAATTTCTCCTTACACAAGTAAAATCACACAAATTTTCTAATTTTTATGACTTTAGCATCAATAGGTAAGACTCAGGCAGTAGTACAGTACTTAGAACTGCATCATCTAAGCACCATACCACCTCCAATTTGCTTATAACCACAACACACTAGTAAGCTAGAGCAGTGTTATTTTTTCATGTTGCTGGTAGAGAAATGACCCTTGAAATTTCAAGTACCTACCCTGATACACTGGTTAAAACAGAACCGATTCTCTTTTAGTCAATCTTTCTTACAGCTAAGTTCTAAGTAACTGCATTTTTCCAAAGCTGGCTGCACATTTTACATTATTTCTCTTATTATTAATATTATTAGTAAAACTTCTTATATTCAATTTCTAAGTCTCTCTCCCTTTTCCTCCTTTTCCCTTCCTCTGGTGGGAGGGTGGGGGTTAACAGAGAGTGTCTGTCACTCAGTTTATTGATGCCCTGCTTTAAACCGTGACATCTATGAAAAAAACCAGAAAGCTACACTCATAATTCCTAGGTCCAAGGGAAGTAACCACTAGACAGTCAATCCTCTGGCAACATGGAAACAATAAACCATTAATCCCCAATCAACACAGAGTAATAACAACAACAAAATTTCGAAGTTTAACTTTGGTTTTGACTCTTTTTCACTCTAAATTACAGCATGAAAGTAGGACATAACCATGTAATTTGCAGATTTTTAAAGGTGGGTTTCAAAACCAGTCCACTGAATATGTGATATGAAATGCTGAGGGATGGTGAAACAAGGCTGTCATACATGGAACAGAGACACAGTACAGGATATCTTAATTAAAAGAAGATAAAATGGGGGGGAAGGGGGAGAGGCAGGGAACCTATTGCCAAATAGCCACGTACACAAGTTGCAGTCTTATCTAAAATTTAGAAACAATAGATGCCTGCACAACTGCTTCTCTGGAAAGAAGATATGGACCATAACAAACACAGGTGTGTTAAGACGTAGCTAGCACATCACAGAAAGTAGAAGGAGCTTAAGATAGAACAAACTGGGCTATCATGATGCTGTATACAAAACCTGGAGGCTGTTTAAAACATAAATAGTAACTACTGGGATACATACTTATATTACTACTTTATCAAGACCCAAAGAAAATAAGTTCCTGTCTGCAGCAGAATCCTGAAAACCCTGAACTATCCAAGCCATCAACACCACGCTCTCAGTCAGCGTTGCCTAGTTGTCCCCTGCTTCTGTGCTGCCCTACTTCTGTCCCAGTCACTTTGCTTTTTTTAGATCATATTTCATTTATCAAGCTGTCATATAAAGTAAAATAATAACAAAAAAAGAACACCACCCATTTCATTTGTCTGCAAAGCTATTTAAAGGTATTTGGTATTAGATTTCCTGCTGAATTACATGAATGAATGAAAATCGAAAAGCTAGTGCACTGTGTACACCTAGCAGTCTCTAAGGCATAGGGTTGACTAAATTATGATTACTCTGTAGCATCTGTATACTAAAAAAGACTGTCTCAGAAAATCAGAATTAAAAAAGGAGTCGCTTAAATGGTTCTTCAGGAAAATAGCTACAATTATTCCAGGTAATGTATATGCAGTGAAAGAAGTACATTATTAATATAAATAAGGTAAGTAAATACCATGGATCCAATTAACATGAAACAAGAAAGGAAAATTAATTATTCAGTATTTTTCCTTATGCTTTTCATTGGTGTGCACTATAAAAGAGTGCAACAATATTCAGGTTTATGTTGTTCAATATGTTAACCCCTGTATTTAGAGGCACTTGATTTTTCTTGAAAACATCCAAAAAAGCAGTCAGTAAGCCCTTCATTTATAGGAAGTAACAGATATCAGAAAATGGCATGTCAATATTAATGCAGACATTGTAGTGGGTAGAAAGCTTCCTTTTATTTTACGTAAACCAATCAAACCTGATGTACTTTCAGTCTATTGAATTTCCTTAATTCCAACTTTCTTTGTTTTAAGGAAAGCCTCCTCTAGTAATCTACTTGGAAGTAATCAGGGGAAACTGACAGCAATACAGAATACAAAATAGATGCATGGTGCGAATGAGATACTCTTCTAAAAGAACTTGCATTAAAAAACCCCATCCTTTCAAAAGAGGACAAAGCATTAGAAAAAAATGATGCGCCTGATTCAGCCAGCAGGAGAGACATGGAAGCAATCTGGAACAGCTTACACTAATTAAAATTTACTCTTCAGTGCCAGCAAGACAGACTTCTCCGTATCTAAGTCAACTGTTGCACAAAGCTAAAGCGGCAGCTGGCATATCTTTGAAGACAGGGGATGCTGCATTAATATTCTTTTAATTGAGTGGTTTTGAACTTATAAACACATGACGGTCTCACTTTTCTTCGCCTGTTTCAGAGAGTTTTGCTCTAAAATGACCAGAAACTCTATACTATATCTTCCTACAAGTATTTCTCCATAAAAGAACAAGAGGTACAGTGGCAGGTACTTGCAGATTGTCAAGTAGTGCACTCTGAACTGTTCAGAGCAGGAGCTTTCTTGCGGTATGTACTGGTAAGGCAGTTTGCCCAGCAGAACCCAGTTCTTATTAGAAAACTATAATAAATCCCATCACAAGTAGCAGGGAAGATTGTTTTATAATCCTTGCTACCGATGGCTTCAGTGTGGAACCCAAGAAGCAACTCAGGCAGATCCTATGGCTACCAGGAAGCGATTCCCCAGCTCTTCTGCTTGCTCTCTGTCAGACAACTTTCGCCTGCCATTTGCTGGGGGCATTTGGGCACCTGGAGTCCGGCATTGGGAAGTGGTCACACTCCTGGACAATAACGCACCGCTTTTTGGGAACCAGATGTAGTGTGATTCAGATACTTCTGTCATGGAACACCAGTCATTTGGGAACAAGTGCTGTGACATGCTTAGAAAAAGAATGTCAGTATAGTCCAAGGTCCCTAAGCCTTGCAGTTCCTTGCCATTATCCCTCCTAAAAATTGTAATTTAAATACAATTTCCACATTATTCCTTTGTCTTGAAGGATTCTCCGAGTGCCTGAAATACCTCATACATTTCTATGTTGGTCTGTAAGTCTTGCAAGGCTTTTTTCAGGTTCCTAAATTCTTCCTTAACTGATTAGGGGTGTGCATTTTCAGCTTCAAATCTACAGTTACAGTGGAAAAGTATCACTTCACAGACAGAAAGTCATGATAACAAAAAGTGGCTCTCATTTTCCATTTTGCTAAGTGTCTGATTACATGTTCCCAGGCAAATCAGATAACCTGAGATTCACTGGACTCATCTGCTGAGCACAAACATTATCCAACTTTGCCTTTACATTGCACTTTACAATCCTAGGATCTCAAAGCCAAGTACCAGTACAAGACACACAGTGTCTCCCTGAAGGAAACCAACATTGGTGGAAAATTACCTAGAGTCACAAGCAAATCTGTAGCCGCTTTGAATTACAAAACTGTACTGGGTAAATCATTACAGATTAGAGTGCCGAGTACAGTCCAGCAGCCAGAGAAAGAATCAGAAATCCCCAAAGATTTAAAAAATTAACTACCAGAGGCAGAGATTAATATCAGTAATTTACAAATTATCTTTTAACAGCATTAAAAGCCAACAGCAAACCAAGTTCATTGCCCTCGCAAACTTTCCTCATTCTCTCTCTTTCCCCTTAAGTTGCTTTCTCTCTTTTTTATAACGGTTTTTTGAGGTTCTGATCACAGTATCGTTGTGGTATCAGTCTACTGGAGGCATAATCCTGGCAATACTCTTTTCAAGGATAATTTAATGAAATGAAAGTGAAATTAAAGTGTTAAATAGTAGAAGAAAATTCATTTCCTCTGACTTTGTCCTCTTTTGAATACTTAAATCTGTGAAATTATGAATAAAAATGGAATATACCAACTCTGAAACCTCAGATTTCATCAAATACTTTTCCAGTGCCTATAAAAGAAAAATCAGCCCTTTTAAAAATCCAGTCACTGGGGAAAAGGCATTTGTTCATATTGAAATGTTTAAGTGTCTCTTTCCATCTGTAGTACCAGACACTTTTCATGAAGAAAAAAAAAAGAAGAAAAAAGACAGTTCTCAGAGAGAGTTTGCATTTCTAAAGGTGAAGAAAAAATACAAAAAACCCACCCAAAAGACTGCATTAAGTTAGTTTCAACCACATGTTGATGAGCCTCAGCAAGTGAGAGGCTTCAGCAAGAAGACGGCATACTTACTGCTTGAGGCGGACAATTCTTTTGGACTGGAGGACACTGGCTGAGCACACATCTGACAGAGACAGTCCCTTCCATTAAAGGTAACTCGATCGCCTGGTGGAAATGGACGCCTGGAGAGTCAAAGAGAAAATTTTTTTTTTAGCAAAGCTTATGACAGAAATTTTCCTCTGTTCCCTATGCCTTGATTTCACTGCCTTCCCCCGGGGCAATCGATATTTTGCAGCAACTCAGACCAAATAGTTTCTGCAATGTGGCCTTGGCAAAGCCAGGCACTGGAAGAAATCCAATCTATGGATGCAAGCAGGGCAGAAGTTAGACTTGCCTGATGTTTTGGTTTAAAAAAGTTATCAAACATACTTTATCTAAAGAGTAGAGGACAGTGAAATCCACTTAGACACAACAGCTACATTTATGATGGTCTCAGCATGATGTTGTGAGTAGCAAATGACACAGACGGGAACTCAAAGGAAGAACTAGAATTGGTGTTCATGGTAGTGAAGGAATGTGGAGCTAGTCACTCACATATACACTAATTTCACCTGTATTCAGCAATAAAATATATGACTATATTACAGTGGATGTAGCTGTTTGCAAAAAACGGAAATGTTATCCACATTCATCCTCCTAGAGCTTTAAAATAGGTATCTACATTACAGAATCACCACGGTAATTGCTACCTGTGCAGATGGTGTTAGGAGAAAGGTGAAGGCTGAATGGACTAGAGAAGTTTTTCTGAACCCAACAAAATTTTAAGAATGTGTGTTAGGCAGAAGGTGACATTGCTGTTAACTCTTATTTAGTGTATAAAACAGTGGATGAACAACATTCTGTACAAGCATTTCACTAAAATGAGAAGGTTCAGTAACTCCAAATCTTCAGTAAGTAGCTTTAGCTGCTCAAACAGACGCACCTAAACCACACCTCACTCCAGCACCTCCTGTGCTTAACAAATGAACATGTGCTTGTTTCCATAGAACAAAACGTTTAAGGCATTGTTCTAGTTTCCTTTCCATTGCCATTCCTTAGTGGGCCACAAATATATCAGCAGCAATACCTCATTTCATGAACCTATTCCAATGACTTATCTTTTTTTCATTCAACATAAAAAGATTGATGCAAGTCAATGCACAGAAAATTGATGACGTTTCATAGTATATTATCTACTTTCACACTGTCCTTGGGAATAAAACCTAAACACGCACTTCATATGATTACCAACATGCAGTAAATCCTCACACTATTTCAAACCAAATGGAAAAATGTTCAAAATATTTTCAATAGAAGAGGTCTTGAAAAATGTACCAGGCCATAGGACACAGTACTTAAACTACTCATCAGAGACAGCTATGAAAGATTAGGGTAGCACCTGGCAAGTCTGCCACACCAGTACCCAGACGCGTCATATGATGGGATCTCCAACAAGGTACTGTCGCAGAACACAGATTTTTGACTGTTTTGTTCATGTTATCCTCCTGCTTAAAGTTTCAGACAATTTGACTGCTGTCAGATCCTGACTTTTGGAAAACTGCACTGTCCTATTTCCCTCCAAGACTACAAAGGAACAGGCCCTGTCTTTTGGGTCCTCCCTCTCTATGAAATCTACCTACATGTCTATCTGATGCTCCTTATATGTTCCTCAGGCATTACCTGAACTTATTTAAGGAAAGTTCCACTTTACTTGCAGGGCTCAGAACTGCAGAAATGAACAACCTGACGGCCATCTTAATTCCAGCCTAGTAAAAGGTAAGTATACACATAACACAGTTGGCTTTCTATAGAATCATGATGGCACCATGTCACTTTACTTTCAATTTATGTCTAGCAGATTATTTTTACTACTATAAAAATGTGCCACTACTATAAAAACATCCAGTAGTTTCATTTCCCCTAGTGTATCCAAATTACTATACTGATAACCACAGCAATAAGGTGCATGCTAAGTCAGCCTAGTCTCAGCACCTAGAGCCAGCTAACAGAGAACACTACGTGCAGGGACACTGGGTCGAGTTTCGGTTGTAAAACTCAGCTGAGATTTTTCAAGTATCAAACCGGCTAAATGACCAGGCTATCAGATCATGGGGAAGAATTGCCCAGTAGTCTCCTAAATTCTGAATTAATATCTTAGTGAGAGTTTACACAAAAATACAAGTTAAAAATGCCACCTTTTGTCCCATCTACACAGCCTCAGCTAACTTCTTTCTATTCTCTGTCAAACTGAAGACTGGTTCTCTTACCGGGGACAAGAAAGAGTATTTGGGAAGAGTGGGATCGCAGTTGTCTCAAAGCCATGCATTCTTACATGCTGTAAAAATGAGTCTTGAGTATGTTTTCAATTATTTCACTGTTCTTCTAGTCCAAATGACTTCTCTATTGTAGTATTGAGAATTTCGCTTTACCTCATTTATCCCATCAAGCTGGGCTGATCACCTGAACGCAACTCAACCCATGTCCATTACTCAACATGCAAGCCTGATATTTAATTCTTTCATATGCGAGAGTAACTTTCTGAGAACAGGGAACTGTATGTAGCAGAGAAGCTGTGTCCCCCAAATATATGAGCGATATTTTGAAGACCCTCAGAGTCAGACCTGCAGCAGACCTTTTCAAACCAAATGCTTCCAGAAGAGAAACGTGTCTTGAGACTTGTGTCTCATGGTGACACCTTTCTCCCTGTTTTCCTTGTGCTGGGTTCACACCATGTCAGTTGAAAGGGATGACTTACTTGCAAACAGTGCAGGCAAAGCAGCTTGGATGGTAAGTTTTTCCCAGAGCTGTCACTACTTCTCCTTCCACGAACTCCCCACAACCGTTGCAGCGGGTACCATACATGCGCTGGTAATCCAAGGTGCAAAGGTATTCCCCATTCTTGATGAAAAAGCCACCTTGCGCCAAGTCACAGCCACACACTGGAAGAAAAAAAAACACACACAGAGAGATTGGAAAAGTATACCTACTAAGGATGTCAGCAACAGTCTATGCTGCCGACAAATGAGATGACCCTCATGGTCTTGCTCCCCCCTGTCAGATTTTTGTTTTCTCCTCCTGTGCCACTATATGCCTTGACATCCCAGGAGATGGTTGGTATCCTCTGGCTACAAGAGAGCTTGTAATAAAGACTGTCCTTAGAGGAATCCACAGAACCATAACTTCTGTGTACTTCGTCATCACCAAGACCTCAGTTACTTGCAGTCATCCAATTAATCATGTTATCAGAGCTATATGTACCAATGCAAACTTGCTTTCATTTCTGGGACTAGAGACGAGAAGAAAAAAGATATGATTCCACAAATAGGACAGATTTTACTATTTTATACAGTAGCATACATTTTTCTGGCAAGCATGTGCTTTATTTTAAGAAGTTTTCAAGGTGCTGCATCTTTTTGAAATGATTAATATTTTACAAATGTTGTATAGTTTAGATTAACTCCTCCAGTTCCCAGATAACACTGAGCTGCTCCACCATCACTGCATTAATACCATCTGTTTTGCTTTACAAAGTATGATCTTTGAAATGCTCAGGTTGATTTTACAGTATTAATTTTGACATAAATACTGGCAGAAAGGTGTAGTGAAAAGACAAACAAGCATTAAAAATCTAACCACATCTCCACTATATACACTTCATGATATATGCAGCCCAACCACACAACAGTATATTGGATACTGAATAAGGCAAACAGGAACACGGAGTATTCCCCATCTGTATTCTGAACAAATTAATGTCCCAAGAACCTTTGAGCGCCTAATCTGCATCGATCTTGTGTTAGTCTTTCTCATACTATACTCCCTGTACTTCATGGATTAAGATAAACAACTCCAATATTTGCACATAGACTTGTGGCCATGTACAACTTTGTTGGGAAGAAAAATTGTTTCAGCAGAAAGGTGAAGGACCAGCCAAGGATTGTTGTGACTTAGCAGTTTTTCCACTGTTAAATGCTTATTCACCCAAACCAAAACACACGACTACCAGGTGCCTGCTTTGCTTTAAGAAAATATTCATGGTGTTACATTGGCATTTCTGGTCAGCACAGGGGACAGAAAGCAAGCCATCCCAGAACAGCCGTGGCAGATGGGGGACTGAATTTCACACTGCTGCTTTAGCTTGGTGGAACAAAGGACTTGAACCTATCTAACATCCCACAGCAGCACCAAAAATACTACTTGCTTCATGCCAGCTTTTAAAAGTACTCTTTATTCACCTCAGTGAGAAAGCATAAACAGGAGCTGTTATATGAATTCTTAAACAAATATACATATGACAGCTCCCAGGCGTTTTGGTTTCAGCCACTCCTCCTGCTCCTCCATATGTTGCTGAATCTGTGTAATTCAGTAAGAGAAACCACTCTCCACAGCGCTCTAGGATGCTAGCTTAGCTCTTACTCTGCAACCAATTATCATCCCTCTTCATAAAATTCAAGTACATTCTGATCAAATATCAGAAATATCAAATATCAGAAATTCTGATTATTAAGGGTAAATAAATAAGTAGCATTCTAGGTTCCTGCAGTTACCGAGTCCTTGAAAAATTAATATATGAAATATAGAAAGATTATCAGGGGAACTGGCTTCAATTAATCGCTGTGCCACAAATCCCAAGCATGGTGTTGTGCACAACATTTGTTCTCTGTCATGTTACAATGGGCTAATAACCTACTAGCTACCTGCCTTGGAAAGTAAAATTGCAAGGTGTTTGGGGCAGGGATTACAAATGCTCTGTGTTTGCCTGTTGCCAAGCCTCAGAGGACTAATGAGTGTTACTGTAACAATAATTAATAGAATAACAATAAACAGAATGCACGAAAGTGCAGCTTAGAATTGAAGCAGTATCAGTGCTAGCATTTTTCCGGTTTCTGCATAGAACAGTGTTAATATTTCATGTGCAAACAAATTACATTTCACAGGGGCATTACATCCACAAGCAGCCAAAACTCAATTATCAGTGACTTGGAAGAATTACAGAGAACTATTGTTTAGGTTCTATTATAATGCTGCAAAATGCTCTAAGCTGGTTTCCAGGTACATTTCCAGAAAAAACCTCTTTCACTCTTCCCTTTTCTTCCACTGATTTCCATTTTGTTCAAAATATTATTTTCAAACTGAGGTATAGTACCATGTAACCATTAGGCAGAAAACACTGTGCCCTCTACACCACATCACCGCTTCACCTTAACCTCTTCCTGAGCTGGGGACTATCTAGGCGTTTTCCACTGGAGGTCCAGAGGCGAAACCTAAGCCTACTTACAACAGGTTCGCTTTTCTAAGTCACCTTTGGTGGATCCTTACAGTTAGATCATGGAGTAACCAACAATTCTACTCCGACGCCTCAGAGCTGTTAGGGATTACTTCAGCATTCAGACTGTTAGATTCTGTGGTTACACTGTATGAACTGGAGTATTGTCATGAAGTGGTCAATACTAGACGCTTCAGAAGCTGCTAAATTTCATAAAGGGCTATGGAGTACTCATGTCTATGCGAAAGTTTCTTCCTAACCTCCTTTAGTTTGTAATTTAGCTTATAGCTTTAGTGTCCAAGTCTATATATATTTCAGCTTCAAGCTGAAGGCACTCAGCATGCTGCTGGATCTGCCTTAGAAGCTGCACATATGAACTCTCTGGCTCTCTACGATGGTCCCCAGTTCCACCAGTGAGTCACCTTTTGAAAAACTCATTTACTCATTATGGCTCTCAACCTGCCTAGGCAATGGGTCTAATAAGGTAGGACGATCAAAAGTAACTTTCATTGCAACCTCTGTTCTAGCTTCTTCTGAAAATCCAGCTTCAACATATTGTACAGAGGTCTGTGGCAGATCACTGCTTGCAAAAAACACCACAAAGTTCGAATGAAAGGGTTCGTGCACTTGCAACTATTAAGCTCTATCCCTTTTGCATGGCCACAGGGATTCAAGTCCCGCGATGAAAATGAGGGACAAAATTATTTGGCAAGTCTTTTAAAAGACAGTAATTACTATTACTAAAAAGAAGCTCCTTCTATTGCCCTTTTCTTTATGAAGTCTGCTTTCCACCCAATCTCTTATTCTTTTTATCAATAACTCAGAATGAGTTAAATTCTTTCACACCAGATTCAGGCACAGGCAGAACTGCTTCTGATGTGAACCACCAGCAGATTCATCGTCTTTGGCGTACTCACAGCAGGAAGCACACACCAATCCGCAAGAATTAAAGACAAGTCCTGGCAACCCGACAGTACAACGGATTTTCGCAGGCAATTTAGCGCATGTGTTCCTATCACTAATCACAGCTTTAAGCTACATGGGCGAAACAAGGGTCACCCAGACTGTTAACATCCATCGCGGGAAAATCGCTGTTCCAGCAGGCTGCTTTCACTGTGAGTCAGAGATCAAATCAGAAAGGACGAACATGACTGTATCCACACTTGGTGTACAGTGTGCTGTGCAAACACGGGAAGGATTTAAACAGCTCTTTATTTTGCTCTTTCTTCTTTTTGCAACTGTGCAGAAGTCATGGTTCCGACAACAAACCCCCTCAAACTTAAACATACTGCCTTAGCACACATATTTATGACCATTGTAGAAATACTACAGAAAAGACGGATGAGTTGTGATTGTTTTTATTAAGAAGAAGGACCATCTGCCCAGCATTGCTCATGCCACGAACAGCAGAGGCAATGAAGAGAAACCAGCTGTGATCACGACACACGTACAATAAATCCCAACAGTGTGATCTGGACAATTGCTGTGATACAAATACCATGTCATCAAAGAAAAGTGAATACCAAAATGATGACAGTTAATAGAAAACATCAAATTATGGTCTTTTGTTTTTTTCCTATGCTGATGGAAAAAACAACTTTGAATGAATTAATTAGTGGAGCCAAGAGAGATGCACAAATCATGCCTGAGATGGCAAAAACTGAGAGATACTCTGTAAATATCCATCACATGGAAATGGTTCTACAGGAGAAGGACATTTCCCCAAGAACCCTTACTGCTTGATACAATGGAAGAAATTCTGTTTTACATGACCAGAACCTCCCTTCTGAAACAGGAGACACTGGGGAGCATTTCTATTCCCTGAGGAACCACAAGCGTAGAGACAAAACACCCAGCATTTTTATTAAAAAAAAAAAAAAAAAGATTGCAGATGCCATCGGTGCCGCTGTCAGCTCTCAAAGCTACAGGGTCTGTGTGTGCAGCCTGGGCTATTCTGACAAAACGTAGCTGCTCACAAGCAACCCAATTGCTTGCAATCTCCAAGGGACCGGGATCATTTTTCAGCTGAGTCACTTCCAAGCTTTAATGGATATGATGAAAATGAAGAGATCAGATTTTTTCCAGCTGAATGGAAGTAGGATTTGATCCTACTGAGCATTATGTAGGATTTCCATAGGGTTATTGTCAGAGAGAGTCGAAAAAACAGCCCCTAAGTAAAAACTGTTTCGACACTGAAGAAACAAAACCACACAAGAAGGCTCTATGAGCATGGTCTCTCAGTTTGCATAAGTGAATGCTATTCATTAGGAAAAGTTTAATGATCTGCTTTGTTAGCATGCATTAAATAAGGTGCAAAATCAATTTCCTGTTGGGGTTTTATTTCTTTCTTGTATTTCTAAGCTTCATAGAATAATGGTGCTGTTCTCAAGTGGGGAAATATTCATACAACATTTACTTCTTAGGACATAATGGATTTCTTGTTTGGAGGCAGAAAGGAATTTGGCAATGTTTCAGTTTATCATCTACATCTAAACAAATACACAGAGAAAATCTGTTTTCTTTTTTTTTTTGCCTAAGAGAGAGCTTAACAAATCCTGCATTGATGAAAGCAAGGTTCACGTTCTTATTAAAGTTTAAAGTTTCCACATTTCAAATTAAGTCTTTCTCTGCCTTTGTTTTATTCCTCTTATCAACACTTCTTTTGATGGCATAACCTCCGGTTCCTTAAATCATTTAAAGAATGAATGGATGTGACAGCATCATCAGAAGACCACAAGAGAACGGTAGATGTCAGAAGCCACGCTGCAGCACTGTCACTGCAGAAAGATTACAAGGCACCATTAAGAAACTGCTTACAGCTTTTCGCAAGAGTTGTAACAGAGATCCTGAAAACTGTTTGTCACACTCCTGTCACTGGAGATTTTTTCTGTCATACACTGATGAGAGATGCATTTTGGTCCAAGCTATTTGGAATTGAGTCCAGCGTTCCCAGTGGTTCTGGAATCTCTTCTCAGTTCAACAGATTGACTTTAGAAACAAGCCTGGGAAGTAAAAAGAGCTTTATCTACACAAAACAAATACAGGTGATGTTAAAATCTGCTTCGTTATATAGTCACCATCTGGAAGAAACGTGTAGCAGCTAAAATATCTCTTGAGCAAAAGATTAGACCACATTTCTCCCCTCTTCCCCTAAATTGGTCTGGGATTCCCATGAGCAGCATCCTCTAGTCAGGCCCTTCTCCTCTTCCCTTGAAAAAACGTGGCCCTCCACTTCAAACACCCTGCCTGCATGATGACTGAGTGCCACTGTCATTATGAGACAAGTAATTCCCAGGGGGGTACTTGAGTGAAATCCCTAAGCATTTAATGCAAGCATTTCCTCAACTGAAACCACTAGTGTTGACTGAGTTTCACATGAGCTCAGAGTTTTAACTTAATCAGCTTCCCAGTCAGCGCCATGGCATTGCCATTAGTCCCACACAGTCAGCTTTCTTTGGTTTTCTCCTTACACTGGAGATACAAACAATACTGCACAGGGAAACTTTCTTGTCCGTCCCTGACACGCATATATGTCCGTCTTCCTAGCAATCTAACAGACAATAGCTAGTTCCTGAGCTCAACAGCAAGCAAACAACATGTAATGTAGCAACGTGACAGCTTCCCAACTGAAATATCAGTGTTTCATGCACCAGGATGGAAACAATGGCAAGAATCATTCAACCATTTAAAACATCTTTCACATTAAAAGAAGCACTAGGTGGAGATCAAAGTCATTTACAGGTCTGTGGGAAATGAACCTTGAAGAAAATGCACTGGCGGAAAAATGTCAAAGTTTAGCCGGGGATAGCTTGGCTGTAACTATCTAGATGAGAGAGATCTCTAAAAAGATTATAAATAAGCAAACCAAGGATGTAAGAATAGAACAAAACCAAATCCACCTCATCCTCAGACTTATGAAACAAGCCAGGCAAATGAAAGATAATTTGACAACAAACCCAAGCAACTTTCCATATTCTCATAAGGATGCTCTGCCCCACTCATCGAGCACCTGTGAAGCATCCTGCTGACCCCCTACTTTCAAAGGGATCCAGTGGCTTGATAAAATCTGACACGGCATCTGTCAGCGTTCATCCAAATCAGCCAAGTAGCGCAAATAATTTCATTTCCTGTCAAATGTTTGGTCACTGAAAGAGACCTCAGGCCCAACTAAACTAAGATCAGTGCCAACCAACTGCCATCAATAGCATTAAAACTCCAAGTGCAAAACAAGGATCCACCTTCGAAAGGGATGAAACTGCTTGGGAGTTTTTTCCTGTCAACATCTAAAGCAAAATTAACAATTCTGTGTTTTTTTTATGAAAACAGAAAAAAATAATTTGGGAAAAAAAGACCCAAATAAACTACTGAAAACAAGTAGTAGGGCAGGAAAGGGTCAGAGGATGGGAGAACAGTGAGAGAGAGAGAACTATGGGTATAGTTTGAGCCCGACTGTCAAAGCCCACAGTCACCTCACGCACCGTGCCGCTTCAGCAGGGAGCAAGGGATCCTCAGGAATTCTGCCAGAGACTACTTTCCCCAACCCTTGAGGGTCAAAGGTGGCTTTCGCTGACAAGGGGTTGGATATAGCTTAAAACCTGTTGCACCCCTGACACAGTCCGCTGCGATCCCACAGGCTGCTGCCACTAACGGGACAGAGCAGTCCCTGCTGCCTCTGGGTCACAGGAGGGTTAGGGTGGTTGTGCAGGAAACCAGCCTACCTCACAGCGAACTTCCCAGGCCCTGGCCTGAACCTGAAGTGAAATACCAGTAGGAAGCACTGCATGAAAAAGAACAGGCTTCAAGGCACAGCAGCTACGACACGCAAACACAGAAACGGCAGTTACTCTCACAGCTGCAGAGGAGGTTTGCTTTCGGACCATGAGTTCACATCCGAACCCCATTTCCCGTCTTGGGAGAAATTTTAACCTCCGCTAGCTTCCCAGGAAGAGCAGAATCCCATTGCTCCCTGGATTTTCTAAACCGTTCAAACCTGATTTGCTGCCCTTAAACATGTTATCACTGTCCCTCCGTAGGTCTCCCTGCACAGACAGACAACAGCGTGCCCCCCTTTTCGCTTTTTCACTCGATTTGTGCACTAATCTCTTCAGCAATAAGTACTCCTCTTTCATTTTCACCCTCCCTTAAAATCTCAGCTTACTCTTCCTCATTTCCTTCCACGGGACTTTCTACCATGGATAAAGGATGCAGAGCTGTAATCTTCCAAGATCGTGTCAGATCCCTGAAGTCATGACCATTCAAACCAAGATATCATAGCATTTCTTACTTTTTATTTGTAGTCTGCTGTTAGAGCATTTCAGGTTCGTATTTTCTAATGTTTTATATTTTAGTGACTAGAAATGCTCTTTTCTTTAAATGAAAGCTGAGACACTCAGGTTTAGGCAAAAAATGAAAATACAAACACTCTTCGAAAAATCAAAAGACTTAATAATGTTAAAGGCTGCTTCAATAACCAAGCTGAAAAGGCGAGTTCACAAGCTGGCTGGCAGAACCATGGAGTATTGAAAGGGAATTACAAGCCTGGAGAGCTTTTATATGAAGGTGGCTCTTTGGTTCAGTGATTCAGAGCTTCAAGGGACCTCATATAATTTCTGGATGCTCAGGAAGGAACACTTTCTATCCACCAGTTATGTTACTATATCCACAGATCGGTATCTGTTCTAGAAGTATTTGTTGAAATGCAGAAATCTTTTAGCAGTGCAGTGGATATCTACTACAAGAATGTCCTCATATTTAAACTTTCCATCCGCTGATGCCGAAGTATTAATAGCACTAACTACCCAGCAGCCAGTTTACAGCCTCCTCCTGCCACCACTGAAGGAATCTGATGACAGATCAAAGGTTAAAGAACTAATGATTTAGAACACATTCCAGCCTGTTGATACAGTGTCTGCTTACATGACCCTAACTTCTCCCCAGTCCTTCAAGCGAGGAAGATCCAGTTCAAAGTCAAGGATTACAGAGCATCCCAAAATCTAAACTTTGGAACCCTTCTCCGTCAAGCTCATTGAACTACAGATGATTTAGCCTTACAAGAGTCATCCTATAAAAGGAACAGACCTGTGC
>Ga0065711_1002901_pt1 | contig 30949 bp, 13 predicted proteins | sample Hoacrofraction12_FD_59098 | JGI IMG/M metagenome (GOLD analysis project Ga0065711, IMG submission 59098) | Hoatzin crop microbial communities from Cojedes, Venezuela - Epithelial fraction 12 v2 (version 2) | ecosystem: Host-associated > Birds > Digestive system > Esophagus > Crop | place... | reverse complement strand
CCCCCCCCCAGTCAATAATGTCATTTGAAAACTAAAATAACCCTTTTCCTCTTTCTTCACCAAGCTTTGCAAACCTATGTCTTCTTTCTAGTACTGCTGTTAAAAATATACACGACTCAATTGTTCGGGTTGCTGGTCCCTAAACACATTTTTTTAAACAATCAACTTGAGTCTCTCTGCTTACCTTAACAACCTGTACTAATCAGCCCACTGCAAAAGATAAAGTGTATTACTAACTCAGCCACCAACATTCTACATTCTGTAGCTGTCATTCTTACAGCACTGGAGGCACTGCAGAAATGTTCGTGATTTGGGAAGGGCTGGGTAACCATTCTAAGGTAAAAAATTGCTCAAAGAAAAATAGAGGAGATCATATATTATTTCTTTTAAACTTTTGAAATTTAATCAGTCAATATCAAGAAAAGCCTAATGGTGGTACATAAAATAATGGCAATAGGCATTCCCTGTTTTATCAACTAACTGTTAATTGCAGGGAATTCAACTCTCTCTAATACAAGGTTATTAGAAAGTAAAGTAGCCCAATAGAAGAAGGTTCTTAGAATAAATAGATGGTGCTAAAATCTCACATAACAAAAATGAGCCCATAATCTCTTTCGGGCAAAGACCATAGACAGAAATCTTACAGATTTCGATATGGTTAGTACTTCAGCATTCGTCTGTACCTGTTTACTTTCTATGACATTAGAACAAGAATTCTGAACAATCATACAAGCAGCATCCCTCTGCAGACACTACAAAGTTTGCACCCCCTTTCAATGTCACTGCACATTGCAACCACTTATTAAAAAACATTCTTTTGGCTTTAGCCAACTCTTGTCTTCATTATAAAGTGGCTGCTGCCACTTCTTCTTGGTAGGAAGTGATCTATGTGAGATGAAGGTTCCAGTTCACATTTTTAAAATAACATTTCTCCCCTTTAATGTGAAGTGATCCTCAATCAATTCGTGACGATGAAAGAGGAAGTTGAAACCTATCCCAGCTTTTTATTCTCTTTCCTATAATTAACATTTACCTATCCCAGCTGACGTGTCTGTCACGTAGAACTCAGAACAATCTGACATGAATGAACAAGTCTACCTTATAAGAGAGCTGTATGTAATATATAAGAGAAATAGTGCTAGCTTCCTCCCTGGAAAAGCAGAAACTGTAATACAGAGTAAGGAAAATTTTATTTCAGTGGAAATGAAACGAAATAAATCTTATGTAGGAAAAGAGAGGATTTGTTCCTAAATTTAAGGAGTGTAGTATGAACAGCGTAAGGCCACCCTGCACTGAAAAATAATAAAAACTTCAAGAATAAAGGTATCTAGCTGGAAATACCTACATCTAAATATCTTAGAAAGAAAAGTGCCAGTGTGAAGCAGGATTGGGATTCAGAAAAACGGCACTGTAAGCATCAGTGCAGTAATGCACCCAGGCAAAGAAGTAGAAGTTCACCCCTGGAGCAGGAAAGAGCGGGAAAAGGTGAAGATGAAAACAACACTCAGAGCCATAGAAGCAATCCCCCAAGGACACAACATGACCTAACATTCACAAGAGTCACAAAAAGCAATTCACCCTGTCACAAAAAGCACAGACTGTTCTGTTCTTTGTCAGTTCTCACTGCCAAGACAGAGAGACCATTGCCACCCACTCGGGACTCTACCACCTTTACTCCATTCCCTCCACCATCAGTGGTCCAGCTGCGACAAGCAACTCTTGCCTGACACTGGGGACAAGGCTTGTACCTGCCAGCCTCTGCCAGCTTACACAGCCACAGGCTGGGCCACCCGATGGATGGCGTGAGGAGAGGTGGCAAGCTCAGCACCGCTTCTGGTGGTTGATCCATAGCACAGTGTGATAAAGCCTTGAAATAGACTGAAAACAAGCGCTCCATGAACGAGGAGGCATCGAGCGCAGGTGAGTGTCAAGAAGTGGCAGAGGGAGACAATCCCTGGAAAGGATGGTGGATTTTAGGCTATTTCTACGGTTAGTATTAGTATGCCTTTTGGTAGCACGCCTCACGTGCAGAACAACATCGAAGACAGAAGCAAAGGATGGCTCCTTTCCAAAGGACTGACAACGTCAGAAGGGGGTTCTCTGTGTGACTTCGACTTTTCAGGGAGTATGGGACAACCAGATTCCACACTGCCCAGCTGCCCTTGGTCTCGGGCAGAGAGGGAAGTCGACGCAGCCAGGAGCAGAGAACGTGGTGGGTCAGAGCACGCCAGTGAAAACCCCACGAAGGCGTTCGGTGCCCCACCGCACCGGGCTCTGCTTCGCTCCCCCAGGGCACCTCTCCCTCCCCTGCCCTCCCGGGAGGAGGAACTCCAGCTCCCCGCTTCAGTGCCTGAACTAGAAGCAACAGGGCTGGGCGTGCTGTAAGAGTGAACAGTGTAGTTTGCCAAAAAACACCCTTTAGAATCAAGGGTAACTGTTCGCAGTTGTAAGCTGAACTAAGCTAATAGCCTCAGATTCGAAAACTATGAATTAAAAAACCCAAACTCTTTCATTTCCATGTTTCCAAAATGAAATATTATTTTATATCAAAATGACATTTTCTTCAAAAATGTAGCCAAGAATCCTTTTTATGTAAGAAACAGCCCAAACCAAAACTATCATCTTAAAACCACTATTTAATTTGATTTAAACCCTATATCTATTTTTTCTCTTTTGCTGGGAATAAAAACATTGTGAAATTATTTTTCCCTGGTTTATTTTCATTTAGCAATAAAATTGGAAAAAAAGCGCCTTACATCGCTAACAGCCTACTAATGAAAGGCATACACTGTCTCCTTCCAGACATGCATTAGCCTTCTGACTTTCCAGTTGAAACTATTGGTCCTAGACATACTTATTGCACTAATGGACACAACATATTTAAAAACCGAAGCAATGGAAGTAAGACCTGCAAGTGGGTACTAAGCATAGCGGTGGGTTACAGATTGTCTCCCAGATCAATTAAAGTGCAGCCTAACTTTTCACTATTGCAGCTAATCTAGCAATTGAAATCAGAGAGACCTGTAGAAAGCTAACTTTTGCCAGGTGTCTGCAGGAGGCAAAATCTATGTTTAGGACACTGGAAAAATTACAAAAAAATTTTATCACATTTAAAAACCACTAACCACAGGATATTACCACATGTCAAAAGGATAATGCAAGCAGGGTATGAAAAAATACTTTCTGTTTGCCAATGCTATCTCACTTTATCCTTCTTTTAACATGCTACAACTCATGAAAAACAAAAGCTGTTTTAAGTCATGAATGAATCTTATAGGTACAAATGTACCTACTACATGCACATACATACACACACATGCTTAGTGACCAGAATTCCATAGACTTCCTCAGAAAACATGCTTCATGTTTTTCCCATTTTTTAAAGAATGAAGTTTTTATGTGTTTACATATGTGGTATTAGATTTTGGAGTGGACTGAAGTGCTCAAAAACCTTCTAGAAAAATATTTGCAAGGATTGAGACATAACCTCAGGAAGTTAGACTGACACTCCTGGAATGCAGAGATCAAGGGTTTATTTTCACTACTATTATTATAAACAAAGAACCCACTACAATTGCAGTGGCATCACTGGGGGAGGTAGAGGGAGGAGATGAGAAGCAGTTGGAAAGCTGGAAAAAATACAGATAATTATTTGGAAGCCCTGAGTATATTCCTCCTGGACTCCTCACGTCACTATGGCAATGAATACACCCAGGCCTTTTCACCAAGAGCTTCATTTCTATCTGAATGAAGTAATAACATCATACATTTTGGAGGCTGTTTGAAATGCCTTTATGTGAATTAAAATGTGAGTTTTGAAACATTTCCGTGTTAAAAACAAAACAAACATAAAAAAAACACTAACTACCAAAATATCAAGAAAAATAAAAATCATAGGAAGAAATAAAATGAGCTCTGTTTCCTGACCATGCAAACCATTAGGAGTTGTTTCATCTTAAACACTAAAAGCCCCAGCTATTGCTAGCATGTAGAGATAAGACATTTACACCTCCACATGAGAGCTCATACAAACTGTTTCTTGTTTACATCCCTATTAGGAGTTCACAGCAGTCACCGAGATTATTTCACTTGATTTGATTCCTTCCCTGTTCTCTATGGCTCATTCACCAAGTCCTATACAACAAGGCTATTCATGTCGCTTGAGAAGAGCCAGTTAGCATTTGTACTCACAAAAGCTGCAGCCAGATAACACAAAGTGGAGCCCTCGCTATGGTAATGTCAGTTCTTTCACAGCACTTCACTAACACTCTCACCGAGGCCATCTTCTAAGGCAAATGAGTAAAACAATTTTCCATGCTGCTTCCACGTTACTGCTTTTCCCACCTCTCTCAATCTACCAAAGACAAAACGAGATAGTGACAACACATCAGGGACAAACAGTCGTAAGGCTGATGTCTTTGGTTCACATGGCACTCATTGTATCCCAGATTTCCTGATACAGCCTTTCTGTTGCAAACAATAATGAAAGTGAGAGTGCCTGAAGAAAGCACATCTGGGCAAAACCAAAATACATTCCTGACAATCTGTTGAAACACATGTTTTTTCTCATGGACAAGAGCATGCAAAAAGCGTGTACAGCTGATGAGGATGAGCTGCTGGTTTTGTTTTTCAGTTATTACTTGCTCAAGAGGCAAAGAGGATCTCATTGTGTTCCACAGGAAATGTATAAAAGCAGTTTCCTTGGCTTCTACACAAAACTAAAAAAAAAAAATTCTCAGCTCCAGAGAATGTTCTCTGCTAACAGAAAACTAGAACTTTCATATTATTTTCTCTAAGTGACTTCTGGTAAGTTTGTCAGCCTACTGTCAAACCTTATACTTACTGTGGCTTTGTACAAGGTAGAGCTTAATGATATACGAATGAGCTATCCATTCCCACTCCAAAACCTGATGTAGTAAAAAAAGCCAATAAAGACGCAATAAAGAATGGTTTAGTTACTTCAAAATATTTACAGTAATTTTGTATTAGGGTTTGTCATAGTTTCTGCAATATTGTTTTTGTTCATTGCAGAGAATACTGTCAACACTGCTGAAGAACCACAGCAGAATTATTTGACACATGCCTACAGTCCGCAAAACTAAGCAAGCACTAGGGAGCGTTACAAAAAGGACAGTTCAAAAAAAGTTTTTTGAAAAAGAAGAAAGATAACCCACATAACAAGGGTACTCTTGTGTCCCTTCAGAGTTGAGAGCCACCTTGTTTGGATGAACAACCCCTACAAGAGAGAGGCTGGCCCAGAAAGCTGAGCTGCCCATGCTCACTGTCACTCTGCTCTGTCTCTCCTTCCAAATGCCGGTGGACTGAGCCGCTAGCTGATGAGGACATCATCTCTAGCTGAGCTGTGGTTCCTCTCCTTAGCTCTCACCTTGCCTTCCCCTGCAGAGCTGCCCCACTTCTGCCACTCCTCACACGCTGTGTTAATGCCCTGCTCTTCAGAATTATTCAGATGGCCATGCTTGCTACTCTGAAATAAGCGAATCTTTAGCACATTTACCATTATGGCACGGAATTTTCTGCTACAAAATTGGTGGAGACCAACAGTAATTTTTATCTTCCTGTTTTCAGGAAAAAGCATTATTTATTCTACTGATAAAGGAAGGGCTTTGGAAGAAGTGAGGGAGAATATAGCACCTAATTGATAGTAATTTACTATGATGGCAAGCTAAATCATATAGGCTGTAACAATCAAAACAAAAAATTTCAGACAGTAGTGCTTGAAAATTTACAGATACTGTATTAGCTACAAAAACTGTCACTTAGAGTGCCCAAAACACAATGGACACATTGGAGAATATTTATTCCTATGCAACTTTTTTTTTTATTGGACTTAAAAAACAGACTAATTTTTCCAGTTGAATATTGCAAGAAGGAAAATATTCTATTAGGTTTAGAATTTTTTTTTAAATGTATTCCCTACATCATAGCAATACTGCTTCTTTTCGTTCTACCTCTAATACTAGAACTCCTAACTGTTCTGAGATACTGCCCTCCTGAGTGAGTGTTAAAACAGTTCAGTATTAACTTCAGTATTCAGTATTAACAGTTCAATATTCAGTTCTGTCTTAACTTCATCTGTAAAATATGAAACTAACTGGAATTGTAACACTGAACACTAAGCAACCTTTCAGAAAGCTGTACAGCCTTTAATTTAACCTCCATGTCAATCAGATCTCTGCACTCATATCACATACTGAAATAGACAGTATATGCCATACTTATTGAAGAAAGCTAAGGACTTGCAACTACAACTAATAAAATATTCTTTCACATTTTTTTAGATGCGACCAGAGAACAGAGGCTTCTGGATCATCATCCAGCAATAAACTGTAGAAATAGATATCTGAAGTTGGTGTGATTTATTTGCACACAGAGGAAGGAAATTAAAGATGGAGTCAGTCTGAAGAACTGAAAAATAAAAGCAGGAAACAATAAATTATATTTAATCTAGACTAAGGCAAGTAAATACAGTGTTGGCAAATCCAGAAATATTTTCACAAAGGCAGAGAGGCATGTAGAACTTGGTAGTATTTGAAAAGAGCTATAGCTAAGGGCAAGGATGCTGTTATTCACATGTCTGATCAGAACCAAAGCAATGGGGCCTGCCACAGAATTACTGGGCATTCATCAGGCTATGGTGCTCAGGTCCTAATGTGCTCTGCTCTTAGGTTTCCTCCTTTGGTTTGGCTGGTTTCCAGCACTGCCTCCTCTGGCCTCCCTGGCAGAATTGTCCCCTGCCTTGTTTAGAAGCAGGACCTCACAGATCAAGTTCGCTGAACTGAGCGCTGGCTTTCCAAAAAGTTCCACTAACTTACAAACGTTTGTAACCTGAATTCCATGTTAGGGTGAAGCTAACAGACAGACGAGCCACTCTGGAAATTCAGCACTTTTGTCCATCTTGATATTCTCTTCCCTGCTACAAGATACAAGGTTCAACCCCTTCCCTTGTACTGGTAACTAGAGTCCATCATATATCTGGTGAACTGATTCAACTGCCTAACAGGCAGCAAACTAACCGGAGTGGGGGGGGGGAATAAACAAGCAATCCACAGAAACGTTGCTAGTCAGTGAGCTGAACCAATTCAATGTGGGGATCCACAGTGCCAGAGTCAGTATAAAATAAGTAGCAGAAATACGTGGAGAGGACAAGCGAAGCATCTTGCAGAACCTTGTCTTTTTGCCGTGTCAAGGAGTTAAACTGACTCAGCCATGTCACATAACTTCAGCCCAAAGAGCTTTCTGATTTACTATTTACCTCTCTGAGGACATACGATATACAGGCTTGTAAGTGTAATGAAATACAATGACTTTTTATTTTAAATAACACTAAACAGGTTTTGATAAGGTCAGGAGATGATTATGTGTCATTCTTGCATGTTTTCCCTCATCACTTAGACACACTTTAAACTAGAGTTTAAGGGAATGTACATTCCCCTTTTCTGCCCTTCTGTCTCTTTTCTTACACACAGACTTGGCTAATTCTTCAGTCAATAAAATCCTGTATGTTTGCAGAGTGGAGACTCTTTTTTTTCCCCTCACTATCCTTTGTCTCTTCAAATTCCTCTGAGTCTCTCTCTTTCTATGGCCAAGCTAGTTTTCAGATCTTCCCCTTCCTTACCAGTGTAATAAGGGAGGTACCCTTGTCTCCTGTACAGTTTCTTCCAAATACTGGATTATATGGTTTAGATACTCCTGTCAGCCCAGCTGACTCACCACACTTCTCCAAATTGCCACAGGATCCCTTATTATTGACATGCCTGTACTATCTTTATATGGATGTTAATCCATACAAGAAACTATGGACAAGTACCTGTTGGTCACTGGTGATACCTGTGACCGCAGACCTGAAAAAACGCTGAACAAGGAAGTCATGGTGTTGGGTTTTTTGCTAAGCCCTACATAGCTCTTATTTGTTCCTGGAAGCTTTACTAGTGAAAAGAAAAACCATTATTATTACAGTGAATCAACCAAAACAAATGAGTCCATCAAGAGGTTGGTGTACAAAGACCAAACTACAAATGCAGAACTGTGAGCAGGTAGTCTGTACCTGAATGTTGCAAACACATCAGCAAAGGAAAAACAATGGTCTAATGTCTTATTCCGAGACTAACAAGACAGCTTTCAATCAAAAGGCAATTTTTGGAAATAGAGTGTTGGGTATAGATGAATGGTAAGAACAGGGTCTCAGGGGAATTCTCCTAGCTGGAACCTAGAAAGGAATCTAGAGACAAGTCTGAAGTAGACTTTGTGGGATTAAACATTGTTACATGTTATTTCTCTTGTTTGTATTTCATTGCCCTTGTTAGCAGAATTTAGCACAGAAATCGGTTCCTCCCTCCTCTTTCCCCAGTCCTGAATATTTTGATCTGTTACAGACTTTTCTTTCCACCACATAATAAGATTGTTTCATTTTACACTCGACATTTTATTCTATCTTTAGATGTCATGGTATATTCTTAAAGAAATGTAGTAATCTACTGTAAATTATGGCAATGTTGAATTTAGTATGGTGCTTGCCAGAGAACTGCAGCTTTGTAAATTCATGTTGCAATGGTGTAAGTTCTCTTGAAAATAGGTCTCTTCTGGCTGAACAATCATGAGTACTTAATTCTAGGATTTTCTCTCTAATCGATTCTTTTTGTTACTCCTGAAATGAAAATTAGATTTGTATTTTGTTTTTAAGCAAGAGGGAAATTATGCAAATAAAAACCATAAAGCATGGGGGATATAAAACATTAAATACACAGGGAAAGAATGAAAGGATGATGAAAATTAATTAAAATAAGGACATGGGGGTCAAATCAAACACATAAGTTGTCCCACAGATTTCTTCTCTGCAAAAGAGCAGTCTGGGGTATTCAGCTAAACTACTCTTATTCAGAGTATTTGACTGGACTGGAATTTGATGTCAAGCTTCACCTGTTCTATAAGAGTCACCTTCTGCCTCACTATACAAGCCAACTGTGCTCTGCTTTCTAGATCATACCTTCATGAACTTCTTCTGGGTATGCTACAGCAGATGTATTACATTACAGTCTGGTTTCTGATCCTGCCTTTCCCATTCAGTGCCACTGGGAGAATGGAATGATCACTTGCATCTTGTGCACTCCTCCAAGATGAGACTTATCCTCCAGGAGACTTGGAAAAACCTCAGTTCAGCCATGGCTTTGCAGCTCTTCCAGATGTAGGACCTTACGGTGGATGATTTTGGCTCTTTGCACGAAGTATGTTATCACAGTTAGCATATGGCACTGGAAGGTTTAATTTCTATTTTTACTTTTGAAATTAACTTGTAGTAGCTTTTCAGGAAAAGGTGAGGGCCAATTTTTTTAAATATTATCTCTAATATTGGATGTCTATATATAGACGCATGAAGCCAGACTTTCTGAAGAAACCGGAACACATTTAAGCACCTAAATAAAGGTCAGGTTTCCAGAAATGATCTGCAGCTGGCAGCTCTCACCACGCTTAACACACTAAGCACTTGGAAGCCTAGTGATATATTTAGACACCTAAACAAGAGCAAAGTTCTTCTAAAAATCTGGTCCCAATTGTGAATACGGACATCTCCTGAGTATCTACTCACTGGAGACTGACTTCTGAAAAGTTGACTATTTACAGCTCCCACTGACTGTGAATCCCTCTCTTCTCTGAAAACCAAAGCCTTAGTTGCCTAATAGGAGATCCAAAGGAGAAAATTTCCATTTGCACTTTTTAATTTGAAAACATTCATATCTGTTGCAGCAGAACGAGATTTAATTTGTTGATGTTTTTTAAGGAACCAGCGCTCCAAGGTAAAAGTTACAAAGGACGTACTTAAACTTATTAATAACGCTTTCTAAAAATGAGCCATACTTTCAGGGCTCCAGAAGGTTACATTTAAGTTAAACTGGTTTTATTAGTGGAAATATCACCATATTCATGGATAAAGAATGAAGAGGAGAGCCTTCTACTGGGAATTTTCATATGGGTGTGATTATGAGTCCTTTTATACATACCATAATTATTTCATGACTTTGAAACCATCTATTTTTTCAATTAAGACATGAATAAAAAATTAAGCCATGGATCACACAGGGTTAAGCTTAAAGAGCATGAACTTCATCCTCAGTTCCATGTTGACACTTTACAGCTTATTTTCCAAATACTTCAGTTCCCACCCTCACAGAATTAAGATTTTCTTCAATTGTCACTGCACCATAATGATGACAGTACAAACCAAGAATTTTTTCATCACTCATATAACATGGAGTTATCCTCAATTTAGCCTGTGCTAAAATAACCCCAAAACTGAAAAGAACGTTTCCTGTCCGTGCTACTCCTTTCATACTCCAGCTCTGTGGTGACTACTGTGAAAGTTTTGTACACTGGATTTTGAAAGCATAGGAGTGGTATGTTTTAAATGTATCATTCTCATTTTCAAATATAATAAAAAGTAAGAACCTTAGAGATTAACACTGGAATGCATTATTTCAATCTCCTCACAGCATTTTGCAACCAATGTTATATTTTTTTTTTTCCTCAGGAGAGGAAGAGGAAGAGAACTTACAACAATAAAAAGCTAACATGCTAATGAATCTTAGCCTAGAATTTCGTCTACTAAGACAACTCAAAGCGCTTAAGAGCTGATGAAATTGCCTCTAACATAACTTTTCTGCAAGATATAAGTATTACACCAGCTGTAAATTGAACTGTATCTTTTCAAATGCAGTAGGATTATCCAGATTAAGAGACAGACGTTAGAACATTTTCTCACTACAATACTTCTGATGAAGAAAGAATAAAATATTCAGAAAATTTTTAGGCAAGCCTCCTATAACTCTCTCAAAATTCTAAAACACAAAATAAGTTCCTTGTGATTTATCTTTTTTGCACATCAAAAGAGATAAAGTGAAATAGAGTTTAAAGACTGTTTTCATACTTCTGAATATGTTCATAATCATGGCTATACATGCCAAAACTGCTGAAATATACCCATTTTATGTAGTTTTTCTTTGTATACAGCTATTATATTTCAGACTGAGAAATCTGCTGGGATAACTATTCATCAAGCATACACAGATTTTTTCCTTCATGATGGCAAGCAGTTTTCTTGGGGACGGAGTTGGGGTTTGGGAGAGGTGGAACAAGTGAGATTGCTGATTTCAGAATACGAAAAGGAAAGTGTATCTGCACAAGAACATCAACATTTTAATTCTGTCTCATACTGCAAAATGTATAACCCTGTAACACCAGACTGACGAACAGATATTTCAGCGTGGTACAGTGGGGGACTGCATTCCATATAGCTGTAAATTTAAGCAGCACAACTGACATGAAGACATATACTCATTGGGTTTTAAAACACCAAAGGACCATACTTTTTAATAATTTGCAGAGCAGTGGCGAACACACAGCCAGGAGAGAAGGATGCCTCCCAGTGGCAAATGAATACAGGAGAGACCTGGCAAACTACTGGCCCTTAGTTTCAGTTTCTTTTTCCAGCAGCCACAGCACTGTTTTGTGGGCAAAGGGATTATGAAAGAAGAACACAAACTAAGACCCTCTGTTTCCAGAACTGTTTGAGAACATAACTAAGTATTTCTAGTACCATCATACAGAGTCAAGCAGCTACAAGCTTCAAACNTTCCTCTATGCTGTGGCACGAAACTTCCAGAACAAAACCAGAAACAAACACCTCAAAATTTTTCCTAACTCTGGGACTGTAAATGTTAAAGCTTACATTCTATTTGGCTTTTTATTTATTTTAATTCAACAGGATTACACCAAGCTTCTCTCCTGGGGTCATCCTAACGTAGATTCAGCCACATTTTTATAGTCAGAGAATTTCACAACACAGAGAAAAAAACTTATTTTGTGCTGAGCTCCAGTTAACATCTATTCTTTCCTGTTGCTCTCTTTCCATTCTTTGCTTCTTGTTCTTCCTAATCAGTTCCTCCTTTCCTGCTGAATCCTACTCTTGTGAGGACTCGATACTGCCTTTACTATAAGTTCCATTTTCCTTCTTTTTACACATCTCCTGAAGCAGGTTATTTTTAAAGTAAGTCTAAAGTTATCACGCAGTAATAGCTGAACTTCTTTAATTATATTGTTAAAATCTGATCTAGCCAGCCAGATCTTTAGAAATAACTATCTTGATTTTTATCTGAAGACTGAAACAGCAACAGTAAAGTCAATTACATTACTCAAATTGAATCATCCCATACAAGCTGTTCAAGAATTTTCAGATGTTTCTTCTTATTTCAAAACCAAATATTCCTAAGATCCTAAGATACACAATTCATTTTTTAAATTATATTTAAATTGTTTTTAGGCCTTGATCTCTTTGGCTTGTTCTTCAACCCCTTCCTTCCTTCAATGGTAGAGTGGAAAAATAAAACGAGGGAAAGAAATGGAAGAAAAAAAAATGAGACATCAGCTAAACCAACAGTTTTTGGGCACTTATGATATTTTTGGACAAAACATACCCTTTTTGCTGAGTTAATTATTATTCAGGTGGCCTATTATTTTTATAATTATTCATGAGTAACTCTATTTCAAGGTGATGCCAAAAGTGAATTTCTTTTTGGAACCTGTTTCTAGCTCAATCTGTCAAATATTTTCAAATACAACACAAAAGACTCAGGCTTTGGAAGTGAATGACTGACCCGGAACCACCGCATTGCCTAATGCTTTATAAGCCGCAGCTTTACCCACCAAATATCACTGCAGCTGTTGCAACTCTTCCAGAGTGCCTTTTCCTATGGCAATACAGCAGACTTTGATCCACATATTGCATCTCTGCTATCGGTCACTTAACGCTACACCACCTATTTGGATAGCCTAAGACTGTAAACTCCCTTCCAGAATAAACTCCATTTTCTGAAAGTTCTGTTCATTCAATAATGAATACATGCTCATGTGCTCTTGTTCAGTGTGTGCAGGTCATGTTCTCTTACATTTTTTTCTGAAATATTTAGCTATCATTTTTTCAAGACATCCAATAACAGAAGAATCAAAGAGAAGGAATTGATCCTTTGTTCGTGTTCTGGTTTGGCCGCAGCCGGCAACAAAAGCGCCACGCGGCCGCCCCTCCCCCCGCCGGGGTGCGGAGGAGAATGGAAAGGAACAGGCAGAAACTGGTGGGTCGGGATAAGGGCAGTTTAACAGGACAGCGAACAAAGGGAACAGGAACAACGACGATACAGAAAAGGGGAATACACAGAACAAACCCGCAGAACAGAGCCCGCAGAACAGAACTGCTCTCTCGGACCGCACCGCCGCTGTGCCCTCCCGAGCTGCGAGAGAGTTCCCGCTGCCCAGCTCCCCCCCACCAGAACCCAGCATGACAGCACATGGTATGGAATACCCTGCTCTGTTTGGCCAGGTGGGGTCAGCCCCCCCCCTCTCTCCCGGCTGTGTCCCTTCCTGGATTCCGGTGAAAATTAACCCTGTCCTGGCCGAACCCAGGACAGTTCGACTGTGGACTTATAAATTGACCAAAAGCAAATTTTACATTTCTAGATACATGTTCCCCCTCTCAGGCTCTGTCTACTCTTATTATAACATCAGGGCATGCCCCAAACAAACTTTTTAACAGTGTTTTTTGAATCCCATTTCTAAATAAATCATGTATTTATATGATGTAGTAATATAAATATGAAATAAAATAAAAATAATTTCTTCATTCTATCAAATCTAGAAGCCAACAGCAAATAGGAGTTTTCAAAATCTTACACATTTTTACTCATTTTACACTAAGTTCTCATCTTCTCATTTAGAAGAAAGTTGAGACTAAATTGCTTTAGCAAAACAGAATTAGAACAATAGAAGTTAAAGAAGGAAGAGATTTGCATAGAGCCATATAGTCTACCGGTGCAGATGTAGGATTGTTCCCTACAGAGTGTTTTTAGTTAAAATGGAAAACTGCAGCTTTCCAATTGAGTTCAAAAGGGAAACGTTCACAGGTTCTTGCAGAGGAGCTTGAGCTGCTTCGGTTTCCAATGGGCATTACTTTATGTTCCAGGGAGGCTTATAAATAAAAACAAAGTACATTTCAAATGTTGACACAAAAACTGCAGGCCCATCAGGTGAACCAGCTGCATCTGGGTGAGAGGGTGAGGAATGCTGAGCCAGCAGAGTGCATTCTAAGCTGCTGATGGCTAAATAGGTGTCCCTGCACTGAAACCCCTTACTACTACCAGTGTCCTGGATGGGAGGATGGGAACATGGCTCCAACTCATCCAACCCAAGGCAGGCAGTGATGGCTGGGCAGGAGGGTGTTTTTCTCCTTCCAAAAGGCGTTCAAGACTTCTTCCTTTTCTATTCATAAAAGTCAAAATGTGGAAAATTATGATGAAGGAAAATAACATTGTAAACAGAAGGTTTGGGTTCATAAATATTTCATCAGCACATTCTGAAAACTGGTGCTTCCACTTTGAAGTGGTATCTCCATTATCATCGGGTTGCACGTCCAAAGAAGAAGTCATTTGAACCCTCCATCACTGATTATTTTGGTTCAAAAACAGATAGAAGCATACTTATAAATACATGTTTTATCAGCTGCTATTTAAAACTAGCCTTTCTCTGTGAACAGTTCAGATGTCAGTGATCTGTGTTTCCTAGGGAGAAAAATAAACTTTCCTTTGAAAGTCCCCTGGGCATTTCTACGCCCCTTCTCTCCATCAACCCACTGCTCGATGCATAGGGATGTTATCATGACTGGGGACATACTCAGCTGGCATCATCCCTATGTTGCCAGCACAGGCAATATAAAAGCAAAGGCAGACACACGAGCTGTACTCACACTGAGCCTAAGCATGGGCTCCAATGCTGCCGTTGCAAGCTCTCCAAAACACGCAGGGGATGTGGCTGTTCTGAGAGTTACTTCTCTCGGTCATAGCCCAATAACCTTCATGGGGAAAGCCTGCTGGGAAGCAACCATAATGTTTACAGCAAGAGAGCAATACAGACGTAGCCTTAGATGTTAAATCAGCTGTGTTACGGGAGTGAATCCCCTAAATTTCTTTAACTCCTGTTACTCCCAGGGCCTTAATTAGCCCCGAAGGAGCAGCAGCCAGTTCCTAAAAGACTTCTTCCCACTGTCTGATGAGCACAAAGACAGGAAAAATCCAGTCATGACGTTTAAATAGGATACAGATAACATAAAAGAATAATAGAACTCATGGAGTAAGATTAGGAATAAATATACTATTGTGTCAATGGAAGGTTTTTTATTATTTATTATCACTGTGGTGATGCCTGAAGTTCTTAATGAGAATCAGAGCTCTGCTCTATTAGATGCTTTACACAGAGAAAGACCTGGAACCAACTGTAAAATTTAACAGTTTGGAGAAAAACATTCTCAAAGTCTGGCACCTCTCCATCATGGCTGAAATTTTGTACTGTGTAATACTTCCACATCAGAACAGAATATATTCTGTTTCTTAAATCAAAATGAAAAGCATTAGAATTTTAATTAGCTTAAGGGCCAATGAGTTGATGCATACCCAAGTAAAAGCTGAACTCACAGGAAATAATGCTGAAACTATATTGCATGTATTTGACTTCACAGAAGTCTCTTCCCTCACTAAGTCAACCACTTCCTATCATGCTCTGATGCTTATCCTACATTTTCCCTTTATCACTCTTAATTCTATCAGATAACAATGAATATTTTGTATGTGGTTGTACAATGTTTTTGATGTATAAAATCACATATCGCCAGAGTTTAATTACACAGCATAAATAGTTTGTACTTAGCATTTCAGCATATGTATATAAAACTTCTCCCTAAGGACTTACATACGTATCACAATACCAATTCTTCCCTTTCGGTAAAATGGGGGCAAAACATATTGAGATAAAAGAATAAAACAGCCAGAGCTAAGGAAGGATTGTTTTGGCACTGAAGTGCAAAATTCGGATTTAAGAGATGTAGGATCACCGCCCAGTTGCAGAGAACTGCAGTGGGTTTTCTTGCGTATTACCCTAACAGGAAATAAGATTGAAAGTTAGACAAATAATTCACTACAACAGTAAAATAAACTTTGAATATTTAATGAAAGCAATAAATAATAGATTGTAGCTGTCAACCTAAAATCTCACCCGTTTGAAAGGCAGAATAATACTTATTCAAGCACTGTGCACACAGGCTAAGTGAGGGTTTTTTTGGTTGTAAGATATACCAAAAAAAACAGCTTCTGATTTTTATTCCTCTATTCTAGAGTCCACTGTAGGCAGATGAAACTTATCATGGTTATCATTATGTTCTGAACTGGTCTAATTTGAAAATAATTTAGAAGTCAAGGTCTTACGATACTTTATGACATCCTTTTCTCTTTCTCTGAAATATTCTTGGATTGTGTTAAAAGAGAACTACACATATGGTCTACTGGATTAAACAGGGAGGTAGGAAGGCCAGATTATTACCAAAATAATTCATATTTCCTTTTGCACTGGTTGTATATTACATGAGTTATAAACAAATGAGACTCTTTGAAATTTATAGTCAGTTATACTTTGGATTAAAGAACAGACTATGAAAAGAGATTTTAAATTTACCGTAGAAAGAATAGCCAAAAACTCTAGACACGGGGATGGAGATTAGAAAGATCCTGACATGCAACTGGAATGCAATTTTTCCTACAGCGTATACTTCACCTGTTGTACTTATTAAGTAACTCAGGATTTCAAACCGTGTAAATTTGAAAATTGTAATCACATTGTCAATAAAAATAGATATTTTTCTTTAGCCTCTCTCTTAAAACAGACAGCAGTGAATATCAGTACTCAGTGGTCATTATACTGTACTCCTTCACCTGAAGGCAACAGTCCATTAAAGAGAAGTAGTGCTGTCCATTTGATGACATACTGATACTTCTTTAAAAAGTTTCTTGCTAAAATTTACTGGAAAGATCCTGTTCCCTAGAACGCTCTATGATATATCCAAGAAGCAGAACCATTTTAAAAGATGCATATTCTGCAACTATTCTAGCAAAGCTGATCTTTCAAAAACAAGCTGTGGAGAATAAGGGTATCTTTACATAGGATTAAAAACAAACAAACAAACAAACCCCTAGGATGTACTTTGTATTCTTCTGCACTCTTCAACCGTCTCTGTGAAGCAAGGATTAAGAACTAGTTTCTTATAGGAATGTCATTCTATAATTACCTACTAAAGGACTTCTTGCACTTTCACCTTCTAGTAGCCAGTTTTGTCTGGCTGGAGAAAAAGTGTCAGTTTGATACAATATTTCAGCTTCTGTGTTTTGAGGGATATTTAAAAATTCATCCTAAGAAATTGCCCTGATAAATGTAAAGAAAAACAACTGAAGTTGGTTCAGGGAAGAGTTTTCTCTCCTCAGTAGAAAGAAAACTTCAGGAAGTGCTTTTGTCAGTCCCAGTAAGACTTTGACAGTAACATGCAACCTCCATCCTTGACCCAGCAAGTCTGAAATGCATTTAATTGGTCTGTCTGCACAGCTATGAAAAATTTTTCTTTGTGTACCATAAAATAAAATGTATATATTTCATACAGCTGGGAAACAATATCTACTACTCAAAGCTGCTGGCAGCACAACAGAGCACTTTCTTTGTTAAACTCTGCAAAACCATCCCTTTTTTCCAGTCCTGCTTTTAGGTGCACTGAAGAAGCCAAAAATATAAAAGTCAACAAGAGGAGAGCATAATCACTGGAAAACTCAAAGGATATAAATCATTCTCAGTAGAAGCACAACATTTAGTGGAAATCCTGAGAAACTTTCAGGTTTGCTGGGTTGGTTTGTGGAGCTGGGGAAGGACCTATCAGAAAAAATATTGACCAGCCTCACTGAAATGAAATCCTCATGTATGTCCCATCCATTTTTTTCTTGACTTACAGATCTTCTCCAGTATCGAGCTACTCCCTATAAATCCACATGACTAACTGCACACAGACTTTTATGAGATAAATCTCAGTACTACTAAGAACCCAGTTTATTTTTAAAAAACTAAACTTTTCAATATACAATCAAATAAACATTCAGAGATGAGGAATTTACACAGGAAAGGACAGAAGCTTTCTAATCTATAATTCATATGTCTGTCAATGTGAGTAGTCACGACAGTTTTAACATGCTTTCAAAATGTGGCTATTTTTATTGTTGGAAAATAGAACAGGTTGAGGTGCATCTACATTACAGAGTAAGTCGGCCAGTAAATCTATGCCAGGAGACTCCCTTGTTGAGAGACAACCTGCTGGAACAGCTACGCCAGTCACATAAAGACATAAGCAAAGGTAACAACAGGCCTTATTTCACCGCTGATGTGTAGCTACCCAAGGCATTTTGCTGGCAATAGCATGTTAGCAACAGGGAGGTGGGAGGACATAATCTTCCCAGTTTCCAGTTAATATACCTAAAACTAGCAAAATTTATAGCACTGGCTGAGCCTGAACTCTGTAAAAATACAGTCACTGAAAACTTGGGAAAACATTGTCTGGTTAAAAGGAGGAAAATTGTTATTTAAAGAACGTACATATTAATAACGAATGTAGACTTTCCATTGTTCCCATACCAATCCAACAATAAAATGTCTGACGTTGTAAATATCACCACCTTACAGGACTGAAAACTATAGCACTGATGTCTTGGCAGGTCTTCGCCAATTGACATCTATAGATAGATATCAATCCCACTGTCTCCCAGTAAAACAGGCTTATGCCGCAGCACGTCAGGCAGCAGCAGCCCAGCTTGCCCACCGCTGCTTCTCTGCAGCACGTGCAGCGCTGCAACTTTCAGGGTTCCTGCGTTACTACACCTACCAACCGCATTCTGGTAGGGCAACCCTCTTAGGCCTCACCTTCCTCTTCAGCCTTTATTGTTGTTCTTTTAATTAGGGATACTTTGAATAACATGAGTCATAACATCAAAGAGGACAGGAAAAGGACATCAAGAAGCATTATTTCTTTCTGACCCTCTGTGTGTTGCGTCTGAAGCATAAAAATCTGTTTCTAAACTGACTTGAGAATTTTCCTCATTCCTTCATTCCAGCTTCTTCTAGGCCTCCATCTGAAACCAAATGACAAACAAACAGGTGGATTAGGGGTGTCCTGTGTAGAAAATACATTTAGAAGCCATGTACTTCATGTGTAAATCAAATCTGGTTTTACTCTTCCAAACACCTTTAGATGTAGTGATAACTAACTGAATAAAATGGGAATCGAAAGTATGTGTATCTATGGTTGTAACAAGCACTTTGTTCTTGTATTTTATCTTTCTTTTTCCGCTTTCCTTATAAACTCTTCACAGCAATGGATCTCCCACTATGTGCCTGGAACAATCCACACACATTTGGGTAGTTAGTCTTGTGGTGCTATTGTAATGCAGAAAGTATACAGAAATATTAATAATAATATTAATGTTTAAATGTATCATAAGAACTCTTCACCCGTACAACGGTGAGATAATTTGCCAAACACACCAGGAACTTGCGTGTGGCTTGCAGAACCTACTCTGAAAAAGTCATGAAGAAAGGTAACTGAGGAGTTACTAAGACTAGTCCAGAGAGTAGTCCTGCATGCAAGCGCTGCTAAGACATAAGACCATTTTTAGTCTTTAGAATTGCTCACAATTTTAAAGACGGTGGCAGCAGAAAGGCAGGAACACAAAGTAAGTGTCTCTTACTGCTCAGTGACCAGGACAACCTGCTGACACAGGTTTCCTTATTGCCTTTAACTTAAATACATAGAAATAAAATGGTAACAGTAATAATAAAACTACCAGGCTCATTTTTCTTTAATCCCAAGTAGAAAAAGAGCATTCCTTTAAGTATTTTTTTGGTAGGCATTGAACAGGTGCTAAAATCACTCCCCTCATTTCTCCCCAGACATTATTCAGTGCTGCCCAGTGTTAAATAGTAAAGCACTAGTATTTATATGGTTTTATACCTGCAGATTTTGGTGTGAATTGAAGTCTTTTCTTTCAGGCTTCTGTCACTGTATGATAGTTACACAATGCAGAAATACACACTTCTGAACACTAATTAAATTCAAGTGCTTAAAGTACATATTTCATTTGTTTTGGAGCATCAATTATAAAACCAGATGTTACAGCCAGATGTCAAAGAATTATTTTTCATAAGCCACAGCTTATAGCCATGTAGCCTCCATTTATCATCTCAAATGGGAACACTTAATTTGACAGCAAACATTTTGGTTAATAGCCAGTTTCAACATTAGCACTTGTTTTTTGAAATTTTATGTACAGAGATGCGACAAAACTGTCTATAATGAAAATTCTGTTATTTCAGTTGTGTCTATATGTACATAAGCTGCAAATGTTTTATACACATGTGAACGTCTGTAGGAGTATGTCTCACACAGGCACACATCTTTATGCATGCAAGCATATATAAAATATACCTACAGAGAGATGTTGCTGCCTAGAAGCCGTGCTCCTCTTTCAAGATATTTATCTTAAGACAGCTGAAAATAAAAGGTCTTTGGTTCTGTGTTTCTTGAACATTACAAATATTTATTGATTTCAGTGGATAGTTTTGGTAAAACAATGTTGCATCCTGTTACTTTTGCTACATGGCCTAAAGAGAAATTTAGACTTAGAACTCTCAGGGCAGCCTATATTTAGCAACACAAATCCTTTCTTCATGTATGCTTCTTGCATTTCTAGGTAAAATCTATGCCAGATCTTCAGCTGCTGTTAAGTTGGTGCAGATCCATTGATTTCAACACTATATTCAAGTTTCTTTTACACTTCAGACAGAGAAAAAATCTATTGGTTCTGGAGACAGAAATAGTGAGGAAAGGGTTGATGCTGGCATACCTTACAAATCTCCCAGTAGATATCAATCTGCCCTGATTTTAGCCCTGAAGGTGAACAGCCCCACCGCAAGACTTCCTTTGAGAAGGACTGGATAATCATATCAAATTATGTGACAAATTTGTGAAAAGAGCAAATTAGTTTTCATTGTGACTAAAGCCAGGACTTGATTCTCCAGATAGTGAGATGAGACAAGTACACTATTTCAACTGCGACATATCAGGTTTGAATTATTTTATCCAGATGGCAAAACCCATTTTTTGGCTTTGGATCGCACATTTTCAAATCCAGAGGTTAGTTTTAGAATAAAATACTTAAGAAGAAAAATCGAGATGTTAATGCAGCCCTACCACAAACACATACTATAATGTGCAGTCTTAACTTGTGAAAAATTACAGAATGTGCATTTTGATTGTTCCTGTTTAGAAATCAAAGAATGTAGCAAACTAACACACAAAGAGACTGAAGAGCAACGTACAGTATCATGTGTCAAATAACTCCTACACATGGGAAACGGAGATGAATCATAACACATCTATAATTCTTCAATGGGAGGCATGGCCAGATCACAGACTGTAGCTGTTTGTAAGAAAATCAGGTCTCTTAACTGCAGATTAACATAGGAATCATGGCCAGTATCCTTCTTTTCATGCTGACATAGAAGAAATGTACATGCCTGCTGTACTTTGCTGCTAAAAGGGGCTTCAGAACATTTCTAAAAGAAAAGAAGTGCATCTGAAATTTTTCCTACTAGTCTTACCTACAGTAAATAATTCACAGTTTCATTATGCAAGAAGTTCTGCATGGAAAAAATTACTTCTCCTAAAAAACCTAAAATAATAAATGAATAAACAGGGGAATAACAGCAGCTCACCTGGTTTCCTGCTAGTTTCCTTGGTAAGCCAGAAACAGGAATCCCTAAGGTTCTTTCAGGTTCACAGCTCTAAGTCAGCATCATCACTTAGAGGACCCTGGCATCAAAGATCCCAGGACTTTTCAGGTCCTTAAACTAGCACATCTTTGCCATACAGACTGTCTTGATGTTGGTGGCATTAGATCATAGATCGCTGTAGAGACTCTGAAGGCTATGAGCATCCTGACTGGGGCAATGAACATTTGCATTACTCTTCCACAAAGTTCAGAGGCAGAAACGCGGAAGCCCTGGAGGCAACCGTGCTTGAAGAGCCTTCCGGTTTCTGGACTGATGAAGAGCGGAGCATTAAGTCTTCAGCTGGAATTTAATTAACATGTTAACAAATGCATATTGAATGTAGAGGCAATGAAAAAATAATATTCTACCTTTTCATATACAGCATGCATGCAGAACAGTTCTAACATTCAAATCATTAGGCACAAGAAGTTGTTTTTCCAGTCACTGACATCCATGTTTTTACTTCAACAGCCATAACACTCCTAATGTCTAAATGAGTTTGCTTTCCCAGAGTGTCTGGGAAATGGTTTTGCTAATCTCAGTCTACAAACTCATTACCAAGCTGAATTCCAGCATCTTGTCTAGTGTCTAGCCAGAATATCAAGTTTCAGGCACCTTTCACTACTCCTTATTTATGTAATTCTTTATTAAACTTGCATTTTACAGCCATTTTTTACAACTTAGGCATATTAAGTTACAAGGTTCTGGATAATTGGAAAAGATTCAGCAACAGCTCCAGAGGTACCAAAGATTTCGGATGGAAGTGTAAAATAATTTCCAGAGCAGCGATATACACAATGCTGGCAGCAGAACAATTCGATGTTGATGCAATTCACGTGGCTGCTGCTGTGTGCTTTCCATTTTACACAGGAAGGTATGTTACATTCTTTCCCATCTCACATGAGCCTAGGAATGTATTTCTAAAGCATAGCTGTTTCAAGAGTAATATCAAATTACCACAGCAAGATGACCGGCACAGCAACTAAATAATCTGTATTTATGAAGTACTGCAGACATTTGAAACACTGTGCAGACATTAGCTTACTAAACCTTCACCATCCTTTCCAATGCAGGCAGGCAGAAGGGAATACAGTTCAAGTACAGTCATGTTGTTGCAGCCAAAGTGCACCAGGTACAAGCAACCAGGGACAGACTCTGCTCAGTGGGCAACGGACCCAGGCTGCAAAAGGGCAATGGGGAAATTACTATGAGGTATCAGGGGAATAAAACGCCTCTTACAGAAAGGGTGGTCACGCACCAGAACAAGTTGCCTTGCTATGAAATGTCCATCCTTGGAGCTACTCAAGACTCGCTTGGAAAAGACCCCAGGCAACTGCAAGCAACTTCTAAATTGCGTTTAACCACAAAGTCAGCTCCACTTTGACTGGGTTTGGACCAGACAACTTCCTTTAGTCACTTCCAGCCTAAATTATTCAATTATTTGATCTCACTTTCCATCTGACATTGAAGATTCCACAATTTGGACACAGATAAGGGAAGTCTCTGCTATGGGAAGTGGAGCCACCTTTTGTGTAGCAGGCAACAGAAGCAGGGCACCAGGCTGAGCAAGACAGAATTAGTTTCAGCAGCACAGCCAAAATTCTTTTTCCTTTTTAAAGTTTGCTTTATCTTCTACTAACTTGAAGAAAGATAGCATGCACTAAAATCACAAATATTATTAGTCTAATTTTGTCTCCTCAAACAATGTTTTTCTGGAATATGCTATGACATGCCTAGCTTTTAATGGACTTCTGAAGGGCGATCACCTCCCTGCAAACTGAAGAAAGCCTACAGCTGGAGATATGCCTGATCCAGGAAGCCTGTCATATTCTACTCTAAATTCATCAAAGTGGATACAGTATTTTAAAGAGATGCCAACTTTTGAAAATAGACTTTTGCCATTAAATGTTTGCCCTGTGCAACAGCTTTAAGTTGGGATCTCATTTTGATCTACATTTCAAGAAGACTTCCAATTACCTACTGAAAGACTAAAAAAGTGCAAGCATCCAAAAGAATACAATCTATAACCAACTAATTTCCATTTTACTGCTGCAGTAAAATTAATGATTCCAATCAAGCATTCTTCTTACGGTTCACAAGAAAGCTAAAAACGCATTTAAACTGTAAAAATGCATTAATCGTCTCAACTAATCTTACTAAACTAATCTTACTAAACTAAGTAGTTAAGATTTCTGTCACTCCAATGTCTAGGTTTCACAGGAGAATAATTCCTAAGTATTTTAAAATGGAAATAAACACATCACTTTGTTTTCTTATCCATCCCATGTTCTAGAATAAATCATACAGTTAATTTCAAGATATTTTGGGTTGTTTCGTTTTGGTTCTAAGAGTGTTTCATGAGTTTGCTGTGCTTTTTTTCCAAAGTAACTTAACAGAAAGCAAATTAAATCCTATGCAGTAACACAAACTGATAAGCTGTGGACTGAAAAAAAAATCCATAATTTCTCACTTACATACAGAAATGTAATTCAGAAAGTTATTACCACTTCTAATTATCATAAGCAAAAGCTGGCATGTAAAGTTGTTCGTAAGTGACCAAAACTATACACAGATCTGTTACTTAAACATATTTCAGCCTGGAAATGGGGTCTTGGAATGAAGCAAGCACAGAACTAATTGATTTACATACTTCAATTTGTTTATTTCAGTTAGAACATAGATATTTCATACACCACTGAAAGACCTGGCAGTGAAATTAGCGGTAAAATGCCTGATGTTTCTTTCTTGAGGATTTTATTGTCGTTCTTTTTATTACTGCTTTTTTCTAGTGGATACGTGAAATATGCAAAAGTTCTTGTTGTATTACAGCCATATAAACAGGAGAATTTGGCTTTTCCCTGACTCCATTGCAAAGAAAAATAAAACAAAATTTCAAGGATTGTCAGAGTTACATGGCTGTATTTTTTCAAAGCTACATTTACTACCAGCTGCGTATGTGAGAACTCAGGTCAAATAACATTCTCCTCATCCACTTTTCTTTTGCCACACAGACTCCCCTTATTTTCTCCTACCATTTCCTAAGCTTCCTTGACACTCGGAGCAGCATCACTCAGGAGCTGGAGGGAATATGTCAACCTGAAACAGAGTCTATCATAAAAAATGGCACTGAACATAAAACCACTTTACGAATAAAGAAGAATATGTAACCTGCAATTTTAAATATCTGATTTCAAGACAAACATATTGAGCAGATTACATAATATTGGACACTGGATGAAATATTTACTCAAACCGTTAATATTTTAGAGACAAAACCTTAGTAGAGGTATATTTGTATACTGCACACATAATGTACAACAACCAGCTCTCTGCATTATGTCAAAAAACAAGCTCACTGATAATTAATTCCTAATATTATAAGTTAAATAAAAAAAACTTAAGAGTTTAGGGTTTTTTGCACTGGGAGGGCTCATCTTTCATTAATATTATATTTAATTATATTTTGTTTCATTTTAATCATGAAGATGCATTTTTAAAAACACAAAATTTGTCAGCAATTTGCCAGTGCCATATTTTCCTTCCACTGTGAAGTTAAAAAAATAAAAGGGTCTGACAGACTTTTTCCAAAGCAATACGAAGCTTTATCCATCCTATGTAAAGCCAAGTGAAATCAGCAGAGCGATACAAAGAATGCAGAGTTTCAGTGAGTGCAGTTTTGCTACAGCATATTATCAGTACTAAACTATTCACTTCAATGGAGTTAATCCCAATTCACGTCAATGTAATTGAGAACAGATATTGGCTTGTCTGAGTTTCCCTGACTTGACAACTCCAATGACCTTAATGGCATTATTTTGGGAGATTTTTTTAGAATTGAACTGTTCATGGATTAATCTACTACTAAAACTCTACCACCTTTATTTGTAATTATAGATAGGTCACTGCTAACAAATTACGTGAAGTATTACAGTTTTAAAGGCTTTCTGTATCTTTTATCCTCCTAAAAATAAATTTTCAAAATTCCACAGATGTAAGATTAAAACCTTTGCATTTTCTTTCTTTCATTCTTACCTTTGTGGGCTTGGGTGAATATAATCCACTTTGTATGTAATCCCAAGTGTACTTCAGTCCTGCTTTCATTTTGCTAGCACTTGGAAAAATGTGCCTATATTTTGGAGCATATAAAACAAAAGATGACGGTACATCAACACCATTCACAGTCTAACCCTGCTTCAAGGCTGGTCTGACTATCAGTCTAAAGACTAGAAAGCAAACAAACATTTTAAACTGCAACCCAACTGTAAATGAAGTCTTTCTTGGTGCAGTCTACCAGAGCAGTTTTTGCCCTGCATGTGTGTATGTATGAATGTACATAAAACTCAACAAGAAAAGCACTAGGAACAACACTGGGAAGATTTAACTAAGCCTAGAGATAATCATATAAACCTTTTTCTTAACATCTTCTAAGTTCAGAAGCCAAATAGAACTAGAAATTGCCCTGTTCAGTTTCCGCATAACCCTTATTTTGTATTGATTTTAGAGTTAAGAGTCTAAATTAGACTCTAATCATTAATCTGGATCTCTCAAGAAATAGTAAGGCCCCCTCAGGTCAGAAGAAGCAGACCTTGGGATGAACTACTCAAGCAGGTTCACATGTCCCTTTGTGGACTGTTGTGACTGAACACAAAAAGCTAAGGAGGATTGCACCTATGCCACAGGCCAGAAAAGACAATCAAACCATCTAGTCTAACCTCCTTATACCACAGATCTGGAATTTCACCAAGAGACACAAACACTGAATTTAGCATCTTGCTACTAATAATAGGGAAGCTAGTGTGTTGTGTGCAATGCCAGATACTGCCAGCAAAAGAAGGAAGCCGATTAACTAAACAGGGAATGAAAAGCTTTATCTTTCAGGAAGAATACAATCCTGAAAAAATACTTTAAAATGGTTCAGAAGCTTTGTTTGAGACTGTAGGTAATAATCTGATTTTCCTTTAAGGAGACTGACCCAAACAATATACCTGATTTATCATGGTACAACTCTTCACTTGATTTTTTAAAAAGAATAAATTAATCAGTTAACTGAATTCTTAGAATTGGCTAAAGAATGTTATAGGACTGGTTAGTATGAGTTAACACTCTATTGTTTAATGATTTTAATAAAACTTATTAGAACTGTGCTTCAACTTTTAGCTCAACAGATTTTTGTTTTTCACAAGGTACAGCAAGAGCAAGTAAAATTCTGTCTTAACAAAATGCATACAAAGTTCCAAGCAGACCACAACCAAGCAAACACCCGGACCCAGCCTAGAATGCCCCAGCTTTAAGAGACCGAAGGCAGAGCTCTCCCATCCTGAACCCTGCTGGTCCCACGACATTCACATTTCAGATGTCACACAGGAACAAAATGCAGCACTTGAATCTGCCAGTAACCAGTCTCCCAGCCTCCAACAGCACATCTTACAACCTGCAGCCTCGCATTATAACCATTCTCAGCATTTGTTTTGAGCAGAGGGTTGGACTAGATGACCCACAGAGATCCCTTCCAACCCTGAACATTCTGTGGTTCTGTGTGACTGTGATTCTGTGAGATATGTCATTAACCATGACCTTTTCCAAAATTCAGAGCAACCATTGAAAGCTAGACTAATTTCTCCTTCAGCACCAGGCTTTCATTGCACACCTGCGACCTGTTCTTGACTTGCCTACACAGTTTGGTTATGCTTCCCTATACATAAAGGGACCCACACACTTTCTGTTGTGGTTGCATTTCAAATGCTGGCAAGAAGAGCACGCCGGGAGCTGTTGGCTGAGAGGAGCTCGGAAGCAAACACGAAGAGAGCTGGAGGAAGCGGTTGGGCTCACGCATGACTTTTCCACAAGCTTTCGTGAAAGTTTGAGGCCAGCCCAGAGAGTATGGGAACTCCCAAATGACAGATGATCCATTTTCATTACCCTCACATTTCCACTGCAAATATAAATCACATTGGATTTGCTGAAAAAAAGTCCCCCAGAAAACCAAACAAGATGTAGCACAATTCAGATCACTCTTTTTTACAGCTCTATTGTTATTCTAGAAGGAATTAATACAAAAGGTAGCCAGCATGACATCTGCAATAATATATACATGTAGCACCTATGGATTTACTCTTTAATTAAAGCAAGAATTTTTACGCCTTTTGTACAGAGTGAGGTAAAGGACATTTTTCCTCCCTGTATAAGCTTTGGTACACCGGTTTCCTCCCTAAAGAGCACATAATAGCTATATTTAAGTAAATCAGGTCAACATGTCCTCCTTTATTTTATGTTAAGGTAAACTAGCCTTCCTGTCCCACTACAGTCTAATTTTTCTTTATAGCTATTTAAAACCTATTATAGGTTAACAGTAACATTCAGACTGCTTCCTGAATTGTCTGATTTTGCTAGATGATAAACTTAATAGCATTTAGTGACAGACAGCAACTGAGAAGTTGGAGGAAGGGGGAATTTCATCTCCAACAGCAGCCTACAACATTTACAGCAGTTTAATAACAACACCAATAAAAACACAGATCTACTGTAAAATGCCTGTGGTGGCAATTACTCTAGTTAGTTTACTTTGGCTACAGGCACCCGAGAGCAGGATCTATTCTGCTTACCAAGCGCCACCTCTTCTTTTCCAGTCATTCATATCCCACGTCTGGACAGGGCAAGGAACAACCTGGGGCGGGGAATCAGGAAAGTATAGAGGACAGATACCATACTGCACCTGGCACAGACCACTTCTCTTCAGCACACAGACATTCATTCCACCATTGTGGCAGGTCGCATTAGTATTAGTATTCAACAATCTGCACACAAACTATAACCTTGGAAAAGACATTACCTCACAAGAAAAAAACTTTGCACTGTATTCATTTTTCAAGATTGAATTAAGCCTGTTTTGGTTCAATGTGAGTATCAGTAGTTTAGAAATCCAAATCTGAGGCATATGTCACTCTATATTGCCTCAGAGGTTCAATCAGTGGACGTTTAAAAGCTTTCTGCTGGTAGCAGGTAGCAAAAGTCACTACAGAGACTTATAATGATCCGTCAAGAGGTTTCTGATTCCCAAAGTCGGTACGTTTTGTTCTCAGGAGTAGTGTGGCTTCTATAGACACAAACTCTGTAGTTGTGCTCCAAGTTGCTTTGGAAATATCTTTATTACCCAGAGGCAATATTTATATTATGAAAGACCACGTAAGCTACTTTTACAATGTTCAATTTCTAAACATACTCACACTTAGCTGATAGCTGACTCCATGTTTCACAAAAAAATAAAAAGACACAGAAAGAGAAACCTTTCTTTTGACGATGACAACTGAAAGAATGGTTGTCTTCAGCTCTTGGGCATTCTTCTTCTTAAGATCTATGCCTTCAATCATGCAAAAACAACACTGGACTATTTGGACACAGCCTAGAAGAATGAAGCTGGGTCCATGCAACGAATCATTTGTTATTAGGTTACAGGAACTTTAAACAATATTTCAGTGAACACCAGTCCAATCAAAAATCCCATTTAGACAGGCTTGATCTGCATCCAGGCTTCCCATGGTTTCATGCTTTGGGCCTTAATAACAGCAACAACATAGTAGGTGTTTAAAAAACATGTATATGTGGCACTTCAAGATATGATTTATTAGGAATGGTGGTGTTGGGTGGATGGCTGGACTCGATCTTAGAGGTCTTTTCCAACCTATGATTCTATGAAAGTCTTGGTTTGCAAAACCCTGTCACATTTTTGATTGTGTTTCATTACTATGCAAGCCCAACTCTCTATGCCAGCACTTTTTCAACACATATGCCTATTACATGTGTAAACCCAGTGTCCATGCTCCTGTCTGATGATATCTTATATATGAATGTATGACAATATTTTGGTATCAATAGCATCTGTACACAACAAATACTATATTTAAGAAGGAATTTTTATGTCTTCATATGAAGATAGCAAAATTTAGAACTTTTCACCTGATTTGTCCTTATTAAAAATATTCTAGATAACAATAGTCAGAATATTTTGCTTTCATGAAATTTCAGTAAAATGTAGCTTGCATTCTACATTTGAAATTCACAGCTGGTTATCTCTTTTTCTCTTAGAAGGCTAGAAGCAGCCTGAGGATTACTTGATGGTGACAAGTAGTAAGTGAGCAAAACCTGATTATTTGAAAGGCATGCATTTTATTTTACGTTTCTTTAAGTTAGAGAGAGCTTTGGGAACAGATGATGTAATATGGTACAACTGAAGAATATAAATGGTGCTAATGTTATTCTAAGCTGGCTGTAGGCCTTCTTGTCCTCAGGTCTATTTGGTACAGGTTAAAAAGCATGGAATAAAGGGAAGAAGCTTCAGCACTGTAAGAAATTATGGACTCTGGGATTTGCTCTGGCTGACAGTTTCCATACGGACAGGGGAAAATAGGAGAATTTAATAAATGTCTACATGCTTCCTTGTTCAGATTTAGCTACCTTGCTCATGCACGTAGGGAAGTGTCACAGAAGATGCTGCTATCTCCTTGCCAAAGAAGCCAGCCAGCCAGGTATCTGTGTGTACTTACTAATTGAGCAGCACAAGGCAACCCAGTGCTTTCATATTTGATCATCTTCCTCCTAACTCAGATAGTTAATGAGCAATTAGGAGTACAGATTTTCCTATACCTCTTATGAAACAAAAAAAATAAGAGTTCTGTAATTATTTTAAAGTTTCCAAAAAGATCTCCAGCAAAATACATGCCCATCACAATTCCAGATATCTGTACCTTTGCAACATATCATGAACATTTCTTCCACCTCAACATGTGAGATTTCAAGATGGACCCATGAGATGTGAAGGGAGGAAGCTAGGAAACCCTGTGAAGAGAGAGATGCTAGGCTGCATGTCTTGCAGAGCTCCTCTGAGCACACAGCTAGCTATACAGCTCATCCAGCTACAACTTATATAGTTCATCTATGTGCCATGACATGAGAAAATAATTAAATGCACACTTAATGGCAGGAAAAGAGGCAGAAGCATAGGAAGTTCCATCTGAACATGAGGAAGAACTTCTTCCCTCTGAGGGTGATGGAGCACTGGAACAGGCTGCCCAGGGAGGTTATGGAGTCTCCTTCTCTGGAGATATTCAAGACCCGCCTGGACAAGGTCCTGTGCAGCCTGCTGTAGGTGACCCTGCTTCAGCTGGAGGGTTGGACTAGATGACCCACAGAGGTCCCTTCCAACCCCTAC
>Ga0065711_1030962_pt1:5000-30950 | contig 30950 bp, 19 predicted proteins | sample Hoacrofraction12_FD_59098 | JGI IMG/M metagenome (GOLD analysis project Ga0065711, IMG submission 59098) | Hoatzin crop microbial communities from Cojedes, Venezuela - Epithelial fraction 12 v2 (version 2) | ecosystem: Host-associated > Birds > Digestive system > Esophagus > Crop... | reverse complement strand
CTCCTAATGGACCCCAGGATGCCATTGGCCTTCTTGGCAGCCAGGGCACACTGCTGGCTCATGGTCAACCTGTTGTCCACTAGGACACCCAGGTCCCTCTCCACAGAGCTGCTCTCCAGCAGGTCCATCCCGAGCCTGCACTGGTGCATGGGGTTGTTCCTCCCCAGGTGCAGGACCCTGCACTTGCCCTTGTTGAACCTCATCAGGTTCCTCTCTGCCCAACTTTACAGCCTGTCCAGGTCTCGCTGAATGGCAGCACAGCCTGCTAGTGTATCCACCACTCCTCCCAGTTTTGGGTCATAATTACGAACCTTTACGGAACAAAGAAAAAGCAGCGAAGGCCTTTTGCAGGCCTTATTTTTCTCTACATTATAACTATTACTGAAACCAATGGAGCATATGAAAGAGGAGTCCACACAAATAGAATAATAACTACTTTAGCTTTCTAGAGAAGAGACTGCTGGAAGCTGTCACTAAATTATTTTTCTGATAAATTGCTTTTTTCTTTTTGTGGCAGAACTCACAGAAGAATTTTTTAACCTTTGTGGTAACTACAGAGAAAGAAAGAAATTACTACTTGTTCTTGATCAGGACAGGGGAACTAATAAAGCTGACTTATCCAAGAAAATACCCTATGATTAAAATGGTAAATAACGATGGTCATTTTTTTTTTTTAATATGGAGCCTATCCAGTCTACCAAAGCATATAAATTTGCTTTCTGTTAACACTATTGACAGAGAAGGAAAATGTTTTTCTCTCTCTCTTTTAATTTTCATATAGCTTTCAGTTAACATTTTCTTTCAGTATGATTATTTGTGAATATTACAGTCTTGTGGGACAAACAGCAGGATTCTTTGCAGTTCTGTATACAGTAGCATCATGGAATAGCTCTGTCTAGAAACTTTTTCTGATAATAATACCTGAATTTGCCATGAGCCCAAATGAAGTGAAGTTGCCCATGAGAAAATATATTCTTGGATCTAGTTAAGTCCACCTCTGTTATTACACAGGAAAATGTCCCCCACACTCCCCTTTGCAACTGTCATTACACCGAACAGTTGTAAATGCATGCCACTACTAGTAGAAGCTCAAGCAAACTGCGTTTCCCAAATTGCCCAAAGTAATTTGTGTCTGTTAGCTGCTATACAGTTCACCACCGTCTTAACATAAATTTTCTCCTCTTAGCTGAAATCTGTATTTTAAGAGTGTTGTCCAGAACAGAGAGTAAATTCCAAATAAAGGACAAGCTGTTGTGCTATGAAATTCTTCAACTACTATGACCCAGAAATTAAAGGTCTGATTAAATTCTCCATAAAAATTGTATGATATCACTGACTAATAAGTCTTCATTTTTATCAAGGTCTTGTAAATCACGTATTTTGTAACTTCTCACCCAAGTAGTTTAAGATTTTCAAATACTTTGATTTGGAAATGTTCAGTAACATTTTTTCTTCCATTTGATTTCCAAAACTAGGAAAGGAAACTGAATGGAAGTCAAAAACACACTCTGGAGTGAAAATATTAACCACATTCAGTGAATTCAGTAATAACTGCAGTTACTGTACCGTAGGGTCAGTTACAGTCAGCGAATCTTTCCTGTCTAAAAATGTAAATGATGCTTTTATACCACTAACCGGACACAGCTGAATAGTTACTTATCATCTGAATAACTTATGAATAGTAAGCTTCTCCAGTAAACATTTAGACCTTTATTCTCCTTTCCTATCTCTTACGGATATAATCTCACTCATTCTAATACAGCTGCACCTGACTTAAACCTTTAAAAATTAGACTAGAAAGTCAGACCCTTCATTTGCTTTATTACACTATTTGAATAGCACCTTTTAAGGAAAAAAGATCAAAAGGAAACTCTCAGATAATAGGAGGGTGTATTGCAGACCTATGAGCCCTTGGTATTAATGCATCATTCCTTCACCTGCCTGATGTATTCTCATAGAAAGACAGTGAGCTGGAAACTCTTGGTACTGACTGTATTTATTGTTGCCTTTTTTAAAACCTGCATATCAATTTTCCTTACAAACAGAGCTCAACTACAGCAAGCTGTAATAGCAGGTGAAGAGGTGTTCATACAACCTGGAATGTATGAAGAAGCAAAATGGTGACTAGCTGTTCTCCTAGAGACCAGGAATAAACATTACTTGTCCACAGGATGAAGCAAACAGCAAAAACAGTTTCATATGTATTACAGGCATGCCTCTGATTCTCAGCTGCTCTTCATTCACTCAGGGTTTTATGGGACATGGGATTTGTTCACCTTTCTAAAGAGTGAAACTTGAATAGTCAACGAGGACTAAATGCACAGAAGCTTTAAGTTTTGCAAGCAGGTTTGCATAGCCTATATTTATGTATAGAAACTAACCAAATCATAGTCTATATAATTATGTTTATTTACATTGGGAACTGAACTTTAAAAATAATAATGGATTAAGTGTCTTTTTTGTTAAATGAAGTTCAAATGCAAATGAGAAGTATATATATCACTGTTTTTCTCAGACCATGAGAATTCAGGAAAGATAAGAAGTTGGAGGGTAAGTTTCATCATCAGTCAAGAGTAATGACTAGAAGATACTCTAAAATCTGAAATTAAATTATATGATATCTCTAGCCACCAAGACTGACATTTTTCCAATAAAGCTGATAAGACAAGGATTTAAATGTTTCTGATATTAGTACAAGATATGCTTTACATTCAGTGATTGTTTAAAAAATTGAGTCAACCAGTATAAATACAAATAGGTATGAACTTTGGACTTTCTATAGTAACATAAACAACACATTGTTATTAAGAGAGCTTGTAATGGTGCTACAAAGTTTTCCATGTGATTGTAATGGAGTATCGTTAATGGCTACACTACAAAACCCAGAAAAAGAACAACTACAGGCTGTGAACACCTGTAGGTGAACGCCACACTAAGGCTGCAGTGACATCATTTGCTTAAGCTGTTCACAGTGAACCATTTAAATTTCAAGAAACTTGTTTCTCTTCTAAAAGCAATTCAGTTTGTCCCATCACTGCTAACTGAATCAGGTGTCGTAGTCAGACACCCACCATCTAGTACCACTTGCAGACTGAACACTGCGGCATGGCATATCTTGTCCCAGTTTACGCCTCACATTGCCAGTGAAGCAACATGGGTTTCAGGGTTTCACAAGCTGGACGTTCATTCTGTTTTCTAATTCTCTGCTGCTTTAATCACATTCTTCTGAGATAAGTTGTCACTGTCATACAGATAAGTTCTTTGACTGTTCTTACTGACTGGCAGCTACATTGCTGCTCTCACAACAATCAGGAAGGCCCTTCACAAGTTTTTTAAATTTCCTTCTCAGCTCTGAATTTCTATTTTTCGCTCTCCAGGAAGACACCAATCAGAATGGAAGTGCTACTAGAAAGTATAAAGTTAAGTATTACATTTTGGCCACATCTTGAACTGAGAAAGGGACAAAGGGTGACACTGGTTCTGGTTTTATCTAAATAAATGAAAGCCCAAAGACTGAAACGGAAAACCTTACATCCTATAAACAATTTTTACATGACAGAAGACTTCCAAATAGTAGCAGCAAAACACTATCAGGAAAAGTCAAATTATTTATTCAGAGATTAACAAGTACGTGAGTATTACCTGCTCCAGTAGTAGATACGAGTTTGGGCTTGCTGCGTGCTCCATCACCTTTTGTTGTATAGGCTGTCACAGTGAAGGAGTACGTAGTTTCAGGCTGAAGTCCAGAAATTATCATTTCCTAAGACGAAATAAAACACCAACAATTTATTAAAAATAGATTGTTTTCCAGGAGGGCACACAGACCTTCAGAGAACCCCTGTATATTACATACAGCGCGCACGCTGTTGTGCTACTGGCAGTGATAGCAAGCATTTGAGAGCATCAACAGACTGTTTTGTGTGAAATGCTTCATAATTCAAGATGTTTCACTCACTTAAGCAATAAAAGACAGCACACTTCTAAATAGCATGCCTCAGGTAGTTTAAGGCACAAGGCCAAAGCCTTAGTGGTGTGCACAGTGAATAAAGCCTTCTGAAATACCTGTTCTGAGAAATACTACTGATCTTGTGAAATGCATGCTTATGTAGATATGAGAAACTCCGTTTAACTCAGTCATTTACAGGACAACAATGATATAGTTATAAAATGCCTAGTAAGAAAGTTGTTTCATTTGTATCCACACTTTGTAAGTAACGACGGTTTAGCTGAACAAGAAAGCCTTGTTACTCTCGTAACACTTTCACTGCAACCTGTTGTCACTGGTTGGATCGTGCGTCTAAATATCTCAAAGGACTTCAGAAATAACTCACTCTTCAGGTCTAAAAGCACTACTTAACACACCATTAATAATCTGGTCAGAGAATAGATCTGATGGCCCTCAGACAAAGGACAGCAGCTACAAAATGAGTAGCTCTTCAGTTAGTGTAAGAGAACGGGAGCAAGATCAAACTCTTCAGGGTCAAAGCAAGGGAAATCTTTTTACACACATGTGTGCACACACAGAGAGGAGATGGTGAAGGGCCAGCCACCTGAAATGAACTAAACTCACATCATGCTATAAGGGCAGCCAGAGGAATTTAAGCCTTGACATGATATAAATAGATTTTATATGCAAATACAGAATGACAGCATTTGGAGGCAACTGACTGGCTCAGAGTTTCCGATTCACCAGTTTCCAGTGTGTAACCACTGGACCACCCCTTTGCATTTTCACATGGCTAAATGGATTTATACTAAATTTCACTGCTGCCAGAGAGATGGTATATTTACTTGTCTAGAATAAATAGCAAATCTGCAATCACATAGCCCTCAGATGTAACTACCATAAAAGTTAATATAAAAATTATGGGTCAGACTATCCACAGTAAACGGATTTTTCAAGATAGTGGATATGAGCTCAGTACAGATGCAACTAGAATTCAGCACTGTATTTACAGTCACTTGTAAGTAATATAGGAATAACAAGGCCATGATCAGAACAAGTGGGAAGCATAGCTCAAATAAAATACAAACACATTAAAAAAACCTAAAAAATCCCCTTCTCCTTAGACTCTGCCTCAGAACTGAATTGACCCTAAAGGCCAAAATCAGTAAGCCAAACTTCTCATCTCTCATAAGGAAACTGCATCTGATATTAATAGAAAAAAATTGTAAAAGGCAACAACAACAAAAAAGCACCATCTTTTAAACACTGCAGAAGACATTAGCCTCATCTAAAACAAACAGTACTTCACAGTGTAAGAGATATGATTGCATGTCATGTTGTTGTCATTTAAAAGTGTGATTTGGATATGGCAAACAATATTACTTAGGCATAAAAACTGCAGGGCATTTGGCTTTCCTGATAGCACACAAAATACATATCAAATTATCAAAAAGAAAGCAAAACTGGCTTCAGCTTTCAGCTACACAAAAAAATTATTAACCTGAACATGAATATAATAAAATGTGACTACTGCTATGCAACTCTGAACCACTTTTGTTTTATTTTTCTAATACCTTATAGTAAAGAGGAAATTGTGAGGAAAAGTTAGTGACAGTGTTCAAAAAGGAGAAAACACAAACCAGTTCTGTACATTTTGGCATCATGCTAAACCCAACAACAAGCAAGCAACAGTAACCCCAACTTTCCCTGGGAAAAGAAAAAAATATAAAAAGAAAAAGACGTGCCATAAAGGAAAAAGCTTTGATATTAGAAGCATGCATTTGCGCAAATCACAAAAAAAAGAAAACCAAAGAAAATTCAAAAAAATAAAAGGAGGCTACAAGCAAACAGACAAAAAAAAAAAGCAAAACCAAACCCAATACACACTGTTTTTCTGGCCAGTCAAAACCTACTCACATGTTCAGTAGTATCATCATATTCCCACTGATTGAGAGTAAAGAATGTTGGAAGGAAAAACAAAAGAAATCAAGATATTTGTAGCCTGGTTGAGGAAATGTTGTCTTCTTAACAGTAAAAAAGATATGAAAGATATATGGAAAAATCATGTACAATTTGAATTAATCGTGTATAATCAGGTAAAGGTTTGGTTAATGCAATCAGGCCAGGCATTTTTAATTCCAGTTCTGCTCTCCCTACAAACAACCACTTCTCCTTCCTTGAAAGATGAACGAAGTGATAAATCCTCTTGCACCATGTAGTAATATTTTATAATAGATTGTACTAGAAAAGCTACCAAGGCAGAATTAAAGGCTACCTGGTTTATTTAATCATGTTACTAGGCTATTTGCTTGAGCTTCCTAAATTAATTCAATTCCTTATTTAAATTAATAGCAGGATTTTTTAGTCTTGAAACATAACCATGCTGATTTTTTACCATCAAGGTCTTCATCGCTGCATGAGCCCTGATCACACGTGTTATAGAAGTATGATACCCAGGAAGGTGTGGTGGGAGGAGAAAGCAAGTGACTATCCAGACTGAAGCAATGGCAAACAGGCAGGTCAAAGCCAACTTGGCAAACGCACAAATATGACTTTTGCCTTTATGATATTTGGGCTCCAATATCTCATCTAGTCTCCTGTTTCTGATCTTGTGGTGTTTAAAATTATTTTGAAGTACACATAGAGGTTGAAAGTGAAAATCTATGCAAGGAAGGGGAGAACCAAAGCACAGCAGCACCATCTTTTCCATCTCCTCTCCCTTTTCCATTTTCCTTCCCGCCTCCTCAGTTGTCTCCATCTTTCTTTCCACTGAATTCAAGCTGTAAGAACACCATGCTTTGTAATAGGTAAGTAAGTACATATAGATAGATAGATAGACTGGTGGGTAAATTGCAACAAAGACCTCTGGGAACAGAGACAATACTTTGAGAACAGGATCATCAGCATAATGCTGAGACCTGTTCTCAAAACAAGTATTTGTGGAGCTGAAATTTAGAACTAAGATTGGAATAAGAAACAAAAAAAGCCAAAACCCATTTATTCATCCACATGAAATGCCAAAGAGGCAAATTTAACTCTTTACTTTATGCTGGGTTGATAATTTCTTATGCTTTCCAGTCATTCCAGCCACAAACTGAGAGCTAGCACTGAGAGGTGTGTACTTGATAATAGTTTCAATGTAGGATGAGATATCCAGAACAAGGAACTTCGGGAATTTTCAGTTTTACAGAACACTAGTGTATCCCAGTCAGTAAAATCCTGTTTTTAGAAGCTTTTTAAACTTCATGTGATTAGGCTTTTGATTTCATCATGTCTCATAATTTATAAAACAGATGGAAACTTTTGCAATAGAAGTAACCCCTTATCTACTTAAACTAAGCTCGTCATTTTATTGCACAGTTATTTATATGAATGATGACAAGTATACATACCTTGGTAATTTCTAAAGTTGCACTAATAAATTCATTTGCTGTGAAATGCTAATGGATACATGCTAATTACAGAAACACTGTAATAATGAGCTAGCACAGGCTTCCAATGGTCCTAGGTTCTCCACCGAAACAAAGAACTATTGGGAGGGTGGATGAGAGAGTGCACAGTTTGCTACCTTGACTGTAATCCGGCTCATATCTCCCTGATGCTTTAAAACTTCAGAGAATAGGTATAGGGCGAAGTCTCCAGGTTTAAGGGAGCCAGCAGAATGACATAGCTTAGCATTTAGTTGCACACCTATACAGAAAAGAGTGCCCTAGGTTTGGGCCAAGAACCTTTATATGTAAGTATTCTGAAAAAAAGTTGTTACAACAGAGATAAATGGTGTTAGCTGGTGGGCTGAAACATAGAAAGAAAAAAAAAAAGACAGTTCTGGATAGCTCTCTGGTACACGAAATATTTTCACTGTGACCTAGAAAAGAACATAAAATGCCCTATTACCTGTGCATCAGCCAGCATGATGTCCTTCAGCATGGGCTGACCCTTTGGCTCTCCATTTTCCATCCTCACATAGTGGACCTGGTATCCTCGGATTTGACCATGCTGCTTATTGGGTACAGGTGAGCGCCATGACACTTTAACAGCAGTAGAGTTGACAGCCTCTACCTCGACTTTGCGAGGAGGACCACTAGGAACTGGAACAACATCATTGGACAGAAGAGAATTACAGGCACCTGTCCTACCCAAGTCTTTTGCTTTTTTCTTAAAAGGGCAGACTCACTATGTTTTCTTTGAAGAATACAAATTGTTCAACAAATGAAAATGTTCAACCAATCTGCTCTACCTTTCAGTGAAAAGATCAAAAAACATGACTGATGCAAAAAATGGAAGAAAAAAGAGTATTAGAGAAATAGAAAAACATGTAAAAATGTACAAAAGCCAAGGAAGATGCTTTGAGATTCAAAGCATTATAGTACAAAGACATATTTTAATCACTGAAATAATAATAATAGTACTAATAATAAAAACACAAAATATTTCAAAAAAAGTTTCCCTTATTTTTGTTTAATAAGTTCTTTGTTTTGTTCTGTTTTGTTTTTTCAGTAGTATAAAAACGAGGCTGATAATAGGGTTGTCTTCTGTCACTTTCAAGCATGGAAGAAAAGAAAATGTGTGAGGCATCAGTTTTCCAAGACCAAAAACAAACTCAAAAAAGAAAAAAAAAATCAACCCCCCAAAAATCCAAATCAAAAAGCACAACATGGAACAAGAAAGCAGTTAAAAAACCCCCCAAAAAATCAACACAAAGCCTGAAGAAAAAGTTCATAGATATTTGCGTTTAAAAGTAACAATGACTGTAAAATCAAGGAATACGCAGAAATATTTTCCCCTGAGGGTTATCTTTACGTAAAAGGAGGAGCAAGAGGGATATGTACGGGGTCAAAGGGGCAGCAGATTCATGTCACTCACAAAAAGGCACTTTTTGTCGAAAATAATAAAACTACCATATATAAAAAAAGGTGTAGAAAGACAAGTCTTTGAATAAAAACTCAACAAGTGATAATATCTGTGCTTTGGGAAAAAAGAGGAGCAGAAAAAAGTACTGTTAGGCTATACAAAAGACAGAAGATCGACAGAGAGTCATAGAGGTGCAAACTGATGTAGTGGAGGCAACATACCATCTTCATCTGTCCGAATCAATACTGCTAAGCTCTCTGGGCCTGGTCCAACATCAGTGTGGGCAGTCACAGAGATCCGGTACTCAGTCCATTTTTCCAGCTGTTCCAAAAGGTATTGGGTACTGTCCGAGGAAATTCCCAAAATTTCATGGGGCTTGACATCTTCTCCATCAATCCCAATGTACTTGATGGAGTATTCAGTGATAATGCCGTTCTGTTTTTCCACCGGTGGAGGTTTCCAACTTACCAAAATGCTAGTGGAGCTGGGGCTTGTGCAACTAATGTCTTGAGGAGGAGCTGATGGCTCTAATTTCAGTAGTGGGTTAAAGGAGGATTTGAGTGAAAGGATAGGAGTGATTGAAAAAAAACGAACAAAAGAAAAAATAAAAATAAATAAAAGACAACCAAATGAAAACCAGAAAGAAACCAAAAAAAAGTAGAAACTTAAAAAAGCAAAATGTTAGATAATCATATGTACCTTGGCTTATTAACACAAAGAAGATGAAAATGAACAGACCAACTAAATGGTGAAAAAGTATGTAGGGGAAGTACATGAAAATGAAACCTCAAAATAATATTACCTACCTGTAATTAAAATTCTTCTTGAAATAAAACAAAAACGTGACACTTCTATGACTACTGATCTACCTTTATAACCATTGCAATTAGTGCAAGCTATGATATTTTAAATGACATGTTCCTTGTATTTACTTACAAATTTGGGCATATCTCCTTCAAGTGCGTTTCCTTTCTTTGAGAAAAATTATTTTTTACAGAACTCCTGAAAACTTGCAATAATTGCTAGAAATTGCTCCATAAATTGCCATTTTTTGTAGCCTCCCCACTCTCATAAACAAATTAAGGTTTTTTTCCATTTTTTTCTTTATAACTGAGTCTGCCTGGCACAAGTGAACTGCAGATTACATTTAAATGGAAAACATTTACTGAATCATTTATTGTAGTCAACATACTAGGAGCATGCAGTCAATAGAAGATGAAGAAAGTCTTAGTCAAAGATTTACCTACCAGGAAAAAGTGACAGGCTTGTTGATTCTGACTGTAACTTGTACTTACCCTAGATCAGCTGTCAGTTTTATTTTTTTTAACTCCTCTTGGAGACACCTTTGCTAGCAAAGAATTAAATCCTACCAGTAATGTAGGTAACTTCTATAGGGAAAAAAAAAAAAATCTACCCCCGAACAACGTGTCAAGAAAGCAGGTATTCATTACAGAGAGTTCACAAGCTCAGCACACCAGAATGGTGAGAGACTCTGACTTTGTTTTGTCTCTTGTCACCAGCACCAATCTTCCAGAGCAAAAGTGCTCACCTTCACTGATTTTCACTGTTGGCATATTACCTTTTCCGGGCTCCAGAGCATTTAAGCATGTATGTCATTCCATGGCTTTCAGTGTGGTAATTCAAGTACTGAAAGTTAGGTATGCATTTATGTGCTTAAACGCATTTTGACTTAGCAAAGTCTATGCTTACTAACTGAGATCATTCAGAGCACCAAAAAAGGAGTCATAGTTCAAATTCACTGGCAGCAGTAGCGGACGCAGACTTCTTTCCTATTTCTGCCTTCTCTTTTGTAAGGAAAACATACATTTTGGGTGCAAGATCTTTATGGCACTTTTTTTTTTTTTTAATAAGTCTACTATTTTCTTCCCATTTCTTCATGGAAAAAAAGAAACAAATGGATTTCTGATACTTATACTAGGCACATCAAACAAAATTAAAGCACCAGAGAAGGCCCAGGACCCCGCTGTGACCTATTGCATTTACAGATGTATCTTTTGGTTCCCTACAGTTCTTCTAAAGGGATCAACAGCTTTTTACTCAGTATGGTACACTGCTCTTCTGAAGGTAAAACAGAAGGGAATGTACCAGCATTTCAACTAACTAGATGAGGTGGATGGGGAGACAGATGAAAATTATCACATTCGGCATTTTTTTTAGGTTAATTCCATAATCAAGTACTCAAACCATGCTGGTCCTCTTCTACCATTGCCTTGTGGAGGAAGTAAAATACAACTAAAATGTCCCTTAAGGTTTTTATATGGAAAGAAGTAAATCCCTGTAGCACCCTTCTCTGAAACCAAGATGAAAGGCAATAGCATATATTGGTGAATATTGCTAATAAACTCACAGAAGTTTATTAATTTTTAATCCTTTATTTATACTCTGAAAATGCAAAATATTGCATTTATGTAACTAAGGATAATCTATAGGCTGCTTGTGTAGCCAGCTTTATTAATGTATATACTTTTTTCTTAAAATACATAAGTTTTGCATAAAAGATTTTGCAATCTTTTCAGCAAATAACCAGGTCTGCCCACTGACATCAATTGGATTTTTCTGCTATTTGAAGACATATGACTGAAAAAAAGCATAACATATTCTTTTATTCAAGAAGGGAAAAATAGTAATGTGCTTATATATGGAACATACAACCTTGGCCCCTAGATGTATATTGTATATGCACATTCTAAGCAATCTTTACCCAATATAAGAGAATGAGCATTCTAAATAGCTGAAGTGGCTCCCAGAATAAATAAATACATTTTTCTTCATTGAATTATTGATTCTGGATTACTAAAACTAACAGGTGCCTTGTCACTATCTCTAAAACTAGCCTTGTGTTATATAATCATCTTTTATGCTTATTCCAGATTCCTTAGAAATACTTCAGAAGCCTATCTCCCTTTGGTTAAAGGTCTGCAGAACTGTATACCCAGTGATACTAATTGCTATTATCATGTAACACTTAACAAAGAATGATGTTGCAATCACATCTGTCATGACTGCAAATTAAAAAGCTTTATTTCAATCGAGAATCTGAATTTTCTAGTTTGAATAATACTACTTTAAGAAAAGGCTGTTTAATTTAAAGCAAACACAAATCGAATTGCACTAAGTTTTAAAATGACGCTGTGTAATGCAAACTGTCAGGAAAGCATAATTTATCAGGCAAGAGTAGCACTTCTGGACATCATCCTTGAATATCTTCTTGTTTTAATTAAGTCTTCATTTCAGTACTTTAAAATGTACAAATCCCTGACAAATTTTTGCATCTCATTTGCAGACAAATGTGGTGAGTTTCATGACATAAGCATCCAGGGAGAAAACAATTTTTCTACCAGTGTAAAAAAAGACTGAACATCTTAAAAAGCCTAGATTAAAAATATCTAACTTAAAATCAGAACTATTAGATACTATATAAGGACAGTTAGGAGGAAATTTTTGGTGCAGTCTGAAATATTCAACCTGACACACTCTACAAATATTTTGTACTTCAGGGAGATACTGCAGCAACAACCTAGCACTAAGGGAAATCTGCAGACTGGGCAGGTGGAATTTTACAGCTGGAGGACTTCTACTAATGCGCATCTATTGCATGATAAAATATTTTATCCTATTTTAACATTAATAAAGTATTGTTATGACAGCATAATACTGCCTCCTTAGACACTGGTTTACAGAGTTTTTTTCTAAAACTTTGTAAGAGTTATTCATATATTAAGTAGATCACAATACATCTACAAAAATACACATTTTAAACATTCATTTGCTTTATGAAGCACCACGAATGCTGTATTTTTTATCATTCTGCCTTTTTCTCTGTTGCTGCCTCTCTGGGCTACCAAGATTAATCTTATCGACAAATTCAAGACAAGGGAATAAAATTAGCAAGGAAAGACACCTACTTGACTGCATGGTTCTCGCTGAGATTTCTGCTGTAGAAGCACCCAGGCCTTGTGGAGAACGTGCAGCTAGACGGAATAAGTACAAGCTGTTTGGCCTTAAGCCTTGCAGGCGATAAGATGTAGTAGGTTCAGTGGAAACCCGTTGCTAAAGGTAGGCAATAAGAGGATGTCTTGATTAGTATTCAGAGACTCTGAATTCCATATGTTGCTTCTAGAAGAAATGCTTTTATACTCTGATGATAACTCCATTGAGAAAAATTTAAATTCAAGGAAATAAATCAGAACAAAAACTAAACCAAAAATGAATACATTACTTTTGACATACACACATTGAGGAACAATACTTTCTAAAGATGACAGCTTAATGGGTGTGTACAAGGTATGAAACGCTTTTCAGACAACAACACACAAGCAAATTCTTACCTATAGTTACCTCTTACGACCGTGAACTACAGGGGTTTTTTTATAATGTGGGTAGTCTTGCGTTTAACCTCATAGTTAAATCTGTGTTCAAATTATTAGGAAGCAAATTATTCCAAAGGGTAACATATTAAGGAGGGGCCTGCATCCTATTTAGAGGTGAAATACAGATCTGGCCCCCTTCCACAAAATAAGCTTCACAGTATATGTGTGAAGCCACCATAAACATAAGCTCAGTTGAAGGAATGAGTTGATGATGCAGGAGAAATCAATGAGGCTGACACGCTCCCGCTGCCTCCTGAGACTGCCAGCTTCTTTCTTTTGTCTGGGATACCTGGCAATACCACATGGTTTGCATACCAGAAGGACAGTTTATTCTAAAGTCTATGGTACTAACACCACAGAGGCCCTCAAACTGAAAACTAAGAAATAACGGTATAGCGAAAGTCTATAGCAGGTATTTATCTTTAGAAAAGCCCCATATTTCCTCCTCAAATATTACTGAAAGATTAGTGAAGCTTGAGAACTCTCTTACATGGTAGCAAAGAGAAACAAAAATCCTCTTGGCCTGAAAAAAGACTTCAAAGTCCAAGTATAAGTGCAAAAAGTCTTAACGAGTCCATAACATGCCCCAAAACACTTCTGCTTCCAAGCCTCTGTAGAGGAACAGGCTTGGAGAGACATGATCCATGTCTGCAACTGGATGCACCTTCCGTGGAAGACTCATTGTGAACAACAGCAAAGTTCCACTGCCATCACAGTAACTGACGACAGCATTTTCTGTTGTTTACACACTCTCAGTCTATCCTCAGGCTGACTGCTGAGTTTAACAAACTGTTAAAGCACCAAGGCATTTGTACTAAAGAAATTTACAAGAAGCTCAACATGATCCGGCAATGTGCGCTCGCAGCCCAGAAGGCCAACCGTATCCTGGGCTGCATCCCCAGCAGTGTGGCCAGCAGGTCGAGGGAGGTGATCTTCCCCTCTACTCCACTGTAGTGAGACCCCACCTGGAGTCCTGCATCCAGCTCTGGAGCCCTCAGTACAGGAAAAACATGGACCTGTTGGAGCAGGTCCAGAGGATGGCCACAAAAATGGTCAGAGGGGTGGCATGTCTCTGCTATGAGGAAAGCCTGAGCGGGCTGGGGCTGTTCAGCCTGGAGAAAAGAAGGCTCCAGGAAGACCTTACAGCAGACTTCCAGTACTTAAATGGGGCCTACAAGAAAGCTGGACAGGGACTCTTTACCAGGGCATGTATTGATAGGACAAGGGGTAATGGCTTTAGACTGAAAGAGGGTAGATGTAGATTAGGTGTAAGAAAGAAATACTCTACTATGAGAGTGGTGAGGTGCTGGCACAGGTTGCTCAGAGAAGCTGCGGATGCTCCATCACTGGAAGTGTTCAAGCCCAGACTGGATGGGGCTTTGAGCAACCTGGTCTAGTGGAAGGTGTGGGGTTGGAACTAGATGATCTTTAAGGTCCCTTCCATCCCAAACCGTTCTATGAGTCTATGATTGGTTCTAAACCATTGTACCATTTTATGTCTGACTCATTAAAGAATATTTAAAAGATGTATAGTCTTTTCACTTACCTCCTCCCCATGCTCCCCATCTTTGTAAACCAGTTCATAGCTGGAAATGGTATCAGAGCGTGGAGGTGTCCAGGAAAGTAATATGCTCGTTTCGGATTCAGGTTCCGCTTTGAAGTTCAGTGGCTGACCAGGCACTAAAGAAGAAATCGAGCAGCGTTGCCAATTGCTTATTTCTCTAGTTCAACACTTATCTTTCAAACCTTTTAAATTATTATCTGAATATTTCACACAATATTGCTTTTATTGAACTTACTGAACTTAAACAAATTGATTAACTGTACTATAAAATAAATTAATCTGAGCTCACAAAAAGAATAATAATATATTTAATTCACACATTACAAATTATCAAGGATTTCAGATAATGCTTTGCAGTTTAAATAATGCACTGAGAACTGAAATGCAATTGAACAGAATCCTGGTGATAAATATCAGTCATCTAATAACCTATGTATGAGATGTCAAACATATACATGTATGTACGTGTGTGTATATGGGGAAATGCTAGTATTGCACAGGATTGGCTGGAATAGTCAAGAAGGAAGTGTTAAAACCATTGCATGCATTTCCAGATCTGAGAATGGCTTCTTCACCTCTTAAATAAGATACTAAACATATTCTACTCTTTAAGAAGACACCTAAATATTGAATGCTTTTGTAACATGAAGAATTTACAACCTGCTAAAGAGATCTTCAGTAATGTTCTCATTAAGTGACATATTTCTACCATTTTAATGACTGTCATTTTTACCAATATAGCTGAATTTCTATTAACAACACTTTCTAATTCCAAGAACCTAAAACGCAAAAAGCAACTTTGATTCCTGTAGTCAAGAACATTCTCAGTTTTTATGTCTTGTGTAATCATCACAGAAATTACCCAGACTAAATGTTACCCTCATTTACTTCTGCAAATCTACAGCAAATAATAAGGTTGACTGGGAAAAGACAGCAAAATGTAACCCCGTCATTGGAATGCATATGATGACTTCAGCACTCAAGTTCTAAACAATACTTTCAGTTAATAGTGCTGTTGATAAGGCATGAAACAGTGTTCCACATCACTTCTAGCCTTTCAAGAATAAAATGTGGCATGTTCTGATTTTTTAAGAAGAAAATAAGAGATGCACTTCTTACCATATACAGAGAACGGATGTGACAAGCAGGATGTGACTATAATGATTGTTTCACAATCCCTTTTTGGGGTAGAATTTTATTATAGCATTATGTTTCTGTTGTACAGTAAAAGACTTAAAAACACCATTGAGCAAACGGTAAAAATAATTTGTGATTGTAATTCTTATCTTCGCCAGACTTCTACAGAATGTCACTCTGAGGATAACACTGCCTTGGTGTGTGCTGGTGCAGGTTTGATATCTAACCTTCAAACAGACAGATAACCTGTCAACATGAGGTACTTATTCAAGCTCCTGTGTGGAGATTGCAAGTTGCTACCATTCACTTACTTTTTTTTTCCAGAAGCAGGACAAAATAGAAAAGGAAAGATGTAGCAAGATGTTGCCTATTTCTGAGGGAATGAGTAGGGTGAACGGCAGACCAAGTCTTTTTATGGGAAGAAAAAAGGATAGGAGTAATTAGCTATTTTTCTAAAAGATGTCTGGTGTAAAAAGAGACCACTTCTTGAGTACTGCAAAATGCAAAAGGAAAAGATCACAAAGCACAGGGAGCAATTACAGGAAATATAAACAAAGTATTTTTGACAGAAATACTTCTCATTTTATCCTTTTAAAACTGAATGGATTTGAAATTAAGAGAGAGAGAGTGGGATAACTGGGTAATTCCTAACTTTGAAACAGACTCTGAAATACCACTGGATCAAACTTTAACTTGGCAAATCTATAGCACAGTTGTATAAATGTATTTGGTAGGTGAACATCACAACTTCAATGCTTCAATACACTCCTGAGAATCAACCAGACAACAGCTGCAGACTTGCCTCCTGTTGAACACAGCTTAAAGTAGATGTGGAGCCCCACTGCAGACTTGCCAAAACTTACTAACAAAATCTGGAGTCTAGGTAGCTATTCGGAAGAGTTTATTTTGCTACTGGTTGTTCCAAATCTAGCTTATGAAACTCAGGTGGGTAGCTGACTGTAGGCATTTTGTTTGCTTCATCTGACAAAAAGATAAAAACTAGTGAAACTGACCTGTGGAAAATATTATTTACTTCAATGTGTGTCAAAGGATAGGGAAGAAATTATTTCAGCAAAATAACTAAGCGGCACGGTTAGAGTTGCAAAAGTACCTTTGCCTAGTCATGGAAGGTCAAACAGCAGTTTATGTTATCTATGCCATGCTATCCATCTTGTGTTTGACACCTCTGTCAGCGACCTGGAGGAGTCTATAGAGGGGACATGTTCCAAGTTTGCAGATGACATCAAGCTGGAGGGGACCAGTTGACACATTCGAGGGCCAGACTGCTGTTAAGAGGGAGCTGGAGAAGTGGGAGGTACACGCTGATAATTCCCTGTGAAGTTCAGTAAGCCTTGTCTCGGGAAGGCAGAGCCCTGCAGGGCTGATGGGCCAGGTAGCAGCTGTGGGGGATGACCCTGGGCCCTGGCGGGCAGTGACCTGAGCCAGGGCCAGCCGTGTGCCCAGGTAGCAACAAGGGCCAGCAGTGCCTGGTGTGGTGTGAGCAGAAGATGGCCCCGAGAGCCAGGGCAGGGCAGGGACTGTCTCTTCTGCTCACTGCCCGTCAGACCACATCTGAGTACTGCATCTGGTTTTGGGCCTCAGCAAGACAGCCCAGGGCTGGGGTTGCACGAGGTTGCAGGACTGGGGCTGGTTCAGCCTGAAGAAGGGATGGCTTCAGGAGCACCCAACAGCAACCCCAGCAGCGATGGGAGGGATGGAGGAGACGCAGCCGGGCTCTTCACAGAGGTGCATGGCAGGAGGGCTGAAACACAAGAGGCTCAGGCTGGAGATAAGGAGAAGACTTTTCCCCATGAGGACAGCTCAGCGGTGGGGCTGTGGCCCAGGCAGGCTGGACCGTATCCAGCCTTGGGGTCTTTTATGGCCCGACTGGGTGAAGCTCTCAGCAGCCTGGTCTGAGCCCACAGCTGAGTCTGCTCTGTGCAGGGGCTGGGGCTGGAGACCTCCCCAGACTAAACCGTCCTGTGATGCTATGATCCGTGCTTAATGTATAGATACATGAACTGCAGAACACAGCGAGGCAGTAATAGTAAATGACCAGTCAAGTGACCCATATGAAGGCTGGTACCATCTTTTCTGTTAAATATGGCAGCAGATGGAGAATGAAGGGTGTTTCCTGCCTCTCTCCATGTTTCAAGACCCTCATCCTCCAAGCATTCCTTTCAAAAAAAACCTTTATGTTCTTAGGTCTGCAAATCTCTATCATTTTATAAGACAAGCTGACGGTTAATTGGACTTTCCCAAATGCTGTTTGTCAAAATAATGTCTTGCTGCAAAATCTAGTTTCCTCTCACATTTTTCAGCCACAGGTAGGCAACTCTGAAGCTGAAAACACTGACAGCAGAAAGACATGACAGTGAAATCTGCATTGCTCCAAACAGACAGAGAAGAAGGAGAAGAAAGAAAACAAAGACAAAATAACAGAAGCTAAACAAACTGTATTGCTGATAAACTTTGGTAAGGAACCCAAGGCTTTGCTGAAGTACCAGACAAGAAAGTGGAACAATAACTTTTAAACTCTTTAGGATATACGCCTAGAACACATAACATCTGTTCAAAAAATTCTCCAGTGGCACATGGGAACTAAGCCAAGCTACAGGAGCTAACAGAAGGTAATGGTCTCCTTCAGAGATGGAAAAACACTAGGGAAACTGAAAAATCTATGTAAGTGGACTTTATACTCTTGCTGAAGTGTTTTTAATTACACAGATGAAATCTAACTTTCCATGTTAGTGCTGTAGATGGTCAGCTCACTGAATGGGATCTTTTTGCATTGGCATTCTCTCATGATGAAACACCACAATGCAGTGACAAAACAAGGAACAAAGTCCAGAATTACTCTTTTCAAAACTCCATACCAAGTTCTACACCTTTGCTTGCCTAGTCCTCCACATTCATTGCTGGATAACCAGAAACAAACGCAGACTGCTGGACCCTGTCCTGCATATGCGGTTCTATGTCCATCCCTAAACACATACTCGGACGTCAAACTGGCAAGGCACTTTAGTTCCCTACACGGCTCCTCAGCTGGCTGAGGTAACCAGAAAAACACTCCAGGACTGTGCTGGGTTTGCAAGTGATGCTGTGAAGCAAAGAGAGTCTCCAGGCTAGAAGGGGCCCCATGACATTGCCAGGGTGAAATCCATACGTAGAGCAAAACTCAATCAGTTCAGTTAGAAACCAGTTTTGCAAAGGACAACACATCGAGCAAGAGAATCTACAGTCAGTCGGGATCTGAAAGAGTTCATGCTTCTGCTGGCTCTGGAAGAAGCATGAAGCTCTACAGAGAAGCTTCTATAATTGAAGAGTTAACGTGCTCCGGATTTTTTGTTTTGTAAAACAATACTTGTACTTTTTGAGATACCAAATTCTCATGGAATATCATTACAAAATAAAGCGGGTAATGTACTAACTATATGTGCATCCTGCTCTCCCTCTGTTTTTCTGTTACAACAGAAACAACCTGTTCAGATGAGCCTGAAGATAGCTGAGGCTTGCAGTTCTGCAGTATCAAATACAGAACCACAGTATTGTTCTGGTTTGGGTGCAGCCGGCAACAAAAGCGACACGCGGCTGCCCCTCCCCCCGCCGCGGTGCGGAGGAGAATGGAAAGAAAGAGGTAGAAACTGGTGGGTCGGGATAAGGGCATTTTAACAGAACAGCAAACAAAGGGAACAGGAACAACAACGATAAAGAAAAAGGGGAATACACAAAACAAACCCGCAGAACAGACCCGCTCTCTGGGACGAACCGCCGCTGTGCCCTCCCGAGCCGCGAGTGGGTTCCCGCCCCTCCAGCTCTCCCCCCCCCGCCGGAACCCAGCATGAGGCACATGTACGGAATACCCGGCTCTGTTTGGCCAGGTTGGGGTTGGGTCAGCCCACCCGGCTGTGACCCTTCCTGGAGTTCGGTGAAAATTAACCCTGTCCTGGCCGAATCCAGGACAAGTATTCAAAACAATTAACTACAATACATTTTACATGCCAAAAAAACATAGCACATTTTGTGGAAAAATAACCAGAAATCCATCAATCACTTTCTTAAAACAATATGTGTAACTGAACTTGAGGGAGTCTATGGAAAACAAATAAACATGTTAGTTAGGTCTTAAAGACAGATTCTGCGTAGTCTTGCCTGAACGACTAGAGAATGCAGTGAAGAGAATTCTGTCTACACTCTATTTGTACAGTGTAGCAGTAGAGGAGTTTTAAAATTAATTCAGGCTTCATTCTCCCATACTTCAGTTCAGTGACAAAAGTAATGTGTGTACATTTCCAGTGCTCAACTGCATATTTGCAAAAGTCAGATTTTGGACTAGAAAAAAACCTAGATTAAAAACGAACTCCAAACCAACCCTATTTTGTGTTCTAACCAGCAGAAAGAGAGGGATATTAAAAACTAGAACAATCACTGTGTTAAGGCAACATCTTCAATATTGGTCTCATCATGTTAACTTTTCAATGAAGTAAACGTAGAGACTGGGGCACTTAACGGAAGTTAACCATGCTTTGAGAGCACAGGGGCTATTCAAAAGCTGAAATATTCTTTCGTACCTGACCAGAAATGTTCCTTAAGGGAAATTTTGTTACTTAAAAACCATCCTGCACCCCACCTCTGCTCCAAATTACCCTGCTTCCACCTGCTTCCTTGCAGCACCATTGAGTTTCCAGCTGCATGCTCTCAACCTTTCCCTTGCAGAAGTCTATTTCCATGAAATGCTTCACTGGTAGTCTAGTACTGTGTCGTTTCAGAGACTTGAAGTTTCCTCATTCATGTATTCATGAAAAAAATTTGAAATGTCTGGCAAAGTAGCTAGGTTGCTGCAACACAGAACTGTATTCCCTTGCTACCGACTCCCTTCTTCTGAATTCCTAATCTTCTTTTACAATTAGAACTACAGAACCATTAACTCATTTCCCTTAAGCTAAGGCTCTGTTTATGTGCCCTGCCAAGTCAGATACCTGACCTTCTCATTACTGTCCTTTTCCATATGTTCAAAAGATTAGCTTTTTAAAACTGTAATAATCCTCAGTCTTCAAACTACTGCCAATCCTTGGTTTAAAATTAACAATATGTTTTATATTGTAAGGTGTCATTTAAAGAAGTATATGTTTACAGGTACACATTTATTTTTCAGAATATTTTTCTTTCTCCAATAATCCACTACCTAACAGACCTTGTGTGTCTCTCATTCTCCCCTCTTTCTACCTAAGCTCAAAACAAAACCAGGATTCTCTGAATTCCTTCAGTAGCTATCCTCTCTTTACACATTAAAAACCAAACCAAACCAAACCAAACCAAACCAAACCAAACCAAACCAAACCAAACCAAACCAAACCAAGCCAAACTCAAACCCAGACACTCAGTTTAAAGCTCAGGATTTTCCTGTGTGGTAACACAGGTTACAGCATGTTGCTCAGCAAGTATGTGTACTTCTGACCAGTTTAAGCAAAGAAAAGAAATACAAGAAAATACATAAGAAGTGTATGTCCAGCAAAATAGAGACAAACCAACTGAGCTTTTGTTTTCCAGTGAAGTAAACAAAAAGGACTAGAAGTGTCACACTAAAGCTTATATCATTATTTCTATATTCTCAAATTTGGGATAAGTCAATTCACCTAAATAATATACTGGTCCTGACTGCACCCTCAGCAGAATGAAATCCTTTAATTCAAATTGCAGAATAAGGACTTTCTTAGGTGTAGCTTTTGGAATTGATCTTCCCTTATTCGAAAAGCTCACCTCTACAGCTGTTTTCTGATTACTTAATTTCTTGATATGGCATCTTTTTACAGTAAAGAAAACACTACTGAAAACAACTGGGCAATGGGACATGGCTTTTCCTTAAAATGCTTAAGCAGAATACTGAAACCCAAAACTAAACATAAAACTTCTTTTTTCTGTGTTTGGTTGTCTGAAAAATGCTTCCTTCTCTTCCTCTCAAACTACACGTTCATAGTGAATATTTTAATTAGAAATCTAATTTTCACTATCAGCAGAGTTTCGGCTGACCTGCAAAGTGAGAAGTCACTCATACAGCTATTTCAAAAGAACAATTCTGCTGTACTAAGAAAGCAATGTTTCTTGTAAACAGGCTTTTTAAAAATAAATTATTAATATCTTATAATCTGTCTCCAAAGATCAGAATACATGTAAAGGAGGAAAGCTTTGAAGGAAACCAAGCTAACAGAGCCTGTAAGTCACAGCTGCCAATCAGATTTTTTTGTATATATACACTCTAATATCCTCAAAGTAAGCATAAGGGTTAAGCTACATATTTAGAATGATAGGCTTATTCGCTTCAAAAAAGGGAAAAAAAAAAAATCAGTCAAAATGTAATTACCATCCCATGCCTGTTTTTACTCTTTACATATGTTACCACTAAATCTAGTTCCGCTGTTTTTAAATGGCACTTTATAATTCACTACATTTGTTTGGATGAGTTTCAGCTTGAAAGAGACTTAAACCAAAACAATTATATTCAGATTTAGATTACAGCAAATCTGGAAGAGAATGGCAAGGAGGGCATTTTATTGTGCAGTGTTGACTGAAGAGAAACTGCTGGATAGAAAGTTGGTAGAGTCTTAAGTTTTCAAACATACCCTGAACTGAAAAACTGCACTAGACTTTCTTAGCTGTTTTTCTTTTTTATGACTTAAAATGTTCATATTTCATGCACAAGTATCAGTGCTTAAAAGCGCCTCCTGTATGCTTCATTTTTTGTTTTGTTTTGATTTTTAACATAGAAATAAACAATGTCAACTCTGTTATGACATTGAAAACATGTATTGAGAATCCCTCCTGCACTTTTAACTTTGTCATAATTTCTTCAGATTGCAACAGTAATTGGAAACAGATAGGTACGTTTAATGGCAAATTCTATAAAGGTTTTAACAAACAGAGCTTTTCTGAAGTGACCTCAGCGGCCAATGTAGCTTGGGCTGGACCAGCTGAGCCTAAGTGCTCATTATTTTGATTGCTTCATCCTTCTCTGGGGAAGCCACTGACAAACTCTTGCTAATCTAAAAGGTTGACAGTTAGAAATGGAAACACAGATGAGGAGCTTACTAAACCTTCTTATTTAAAAGCTTTTCACACATGGATTCAAAAAGAAGTGAGATGTCAATATAACAACTAGTCCCTGAAAAAGTTTACAATTGCCAAAATTAAACTATGGTGTACAAATTTACACTTGCATGTGCACAAAGACATGTTTTCATGTGCCACGAGAAGGTCTAAAATGGTTAATTTAGTAATTTCTCAGCTGAGATACTGCAAAAGGTAACACCTAGACCTTTGTGTAACACAACACTTAGAAAGTTCCAGGACAATACCTCAGTTTATGTTCTTTGTTAAATGCATATTAATAAAATGCAGAAACGGGCATGAAACGTAACTGTCTTCAGTTATACTTTAGAGGTAAGTTTTTTAAGAATTTGAGGGATTTTAAATTCTTCAACAGGAAACTTCCCAGTACTAAAAAATTCAAGTAGAATTAGATAATATTTCTAGACAATCACTGACCTACAGTAATACTTCATACAGCTTTCTTCTAGACAAAGGGAGGTTTTATTTCTTATTGCTACAATAAAACACTTTCTGCAGTGTAGCTCCACCAGAGTTTCTCGCTTTTGATTTCATAAAAATTCTCTGCAATGTTTTTCACTATGCTTGCTTGTCCTTTGCTAATAAAACTAATTTATGGACCTAAAACTCCTGTATGGAAACAAAACAACCTAACTGCAAACATAAAACAAGACAATATTGACCGTGTGGTATGCACTTTGTAGGGGCAGGTTGAATTTGATTTATAAATCAGAAGTGTACAGAACTGCTTGCTTGAACCAACAAAAAGTTTTGTTGCTTTTTAATGCTTTCACGTTTTATGTGTTTTCATAACTTTTCTATTTCAATACACATGCAGTACGCGCATATTTTAAATTTCCAGAAGCAAGATTCACTAGAGTGATGTAGCGTAAGTGAACCACGTGCCACCTAAACAAAGTCCACCAACACAGGTAACTCCTCAAAGAAAGCTGTGAAGAACTACTTGACAAACCCTTTTGGTGCACAAAGCACTGCCAAATAGAAGCCATAACATTTGGCTACCTCCAGGATGAAGGTCTCCATAAGACTTCAGTTAAAACTTCAATTCGACTTCTTGAGATTTATGAAAAAAGAAGTGAACGTGTGAGGGGATAATTTCCACTCTTCAATGATAACTTGCACTGTGGAACAGAGTAAAGGTTATCCGCAAAAGCTGCCTGAATAAACTATCCTTGAGAAGAAGTTTTTTTCAACATTTTAAACTCTAGTTCTCTCTCTGCAAAAGTTCTGCACGTATCTAATATTTTCACATAAATTCCATTCATTGCTAGCTTACCTCCTGTTTGGGTGATGACTTGAATGTCACTAGAAAGCGGTCCATCCCCAACAGAAGTAAAAGCAAGAACCTTCACAGAGTATGTTTTCTGGGGTACCAGATTCCCAATAGTGGTAATATGGCTGTCAGCCACATTGTGCTTCATCCAGCTGTTGACATGTTGAGCGGGGTCCATGGTGTAATAAACTCTGTAACCTTGTATTTGTCCATTAGGTTCCTCAGGTTCTTCCCACTGTACCAAAATGGTGGTAGAGCTCAACATACGGGCCTGCACATTGCGTGGTGCACTTGAAGGTGCTTGCTCTGAAGTCCTGGTTGACACAGGCTCACTGGGTGGCCCTCGCCCAATGTTATTTACAGCAACTACCCGAAATTCATACTCTGAATATGGGCTTAGGCCAGCCACGCTATAGCGTGTTGTGGCTACCCCATCAATTTCTTTATATGGCTCCTCGGAGTTTTTGGGTTTGTGTTGGATTATGTAGTAAGAAACTGGCTCAGGGTTTCCAGAATCCCAAGTCAAAGTTATGCTTGTCGCTGTGCTTTCTGTCACCACAGGTGTTCCAGGAGGTTTGGGTAAGGCTAAAGATAAATGTGAAAAAATACAGTTAGCACTATATAACAGTAGACTTTAATTGTTACAATAAGCAGCTTAAAAACCAAACCAAACAACAACAAAAACAAAACAGGAAGATTGGAATGGAAAGAAGGTGTGATCTATTCATACCAAGCTTTTGGCAATTATGACGTACCCCAGAAATATATCAGAAAATCTTCAAGTTTTGTAGTGTAAGGTTTATTTGATAAAAATTAATGAAATTGACTTTTGTAATAGGTCGTGTAAACATATGTAGAAGAGGAATCTTATAGATTGACAGTTCACCACTACAGTTTAATGTTCAGATTTTTTCGAACCTCTAGTTTCCGTTTACACAGTGAACATGATACTCAGACACCCAACAACTGTAAAAATCATATGACTGGTTCTCAAAGGCTCCTGCTGTTGACAAGTATATGTAAGATTACATTATCCTTTATTTATTGAAATGAAGGCTGGGAGCTAGACACAGGAGAATAATGGAACATTATGATTAACCTACTTATTAGCATCATTACTGTCTGAATCTGTATTTTGTCTTATGCCAGTGACTGGCTGGGATACTTGCCCTCTTGATTTAAGAGGGCAAGAAACATTTAATCCCTTTCAGTGCAATATATTTCTTCAGAATATGGCAGTGAATGAAAGAAAAGACTGAACTACGTCCAAATATAAGTGCTTGGGATATACCTTTGACAGTTATCTGTGCTATTGCTTCTATAACACCAAGGGTAGACATAGCAACACAAGTATAGTTTGCAGACTGCCTGACATCATTAAGCTCAAGGACGTTCCTCCCTATGGGCATATCATCCTCAGGTGTCAAATCTTCTGCTCCTAGCATCCATTTCACATATGGCATTGGTGACCCCACTGCAACACACGTGATATTTACACTCCCGCCAGGCATGATCTCATGATTGGTGGGGGGGATAGAGAATCTCGGTGGGACCCGTCGAACTGGAACAAAACACAAAAAAAGGTAATAACATATACAAAAAAATAAACTGAGTCTTGCATATGGACTACATGCAGTGTACAGACACAATTTAATGTTTTTAT
>Ga0065711_1030961_pt1 | contig 30951 bp, 16 predicted proteins | sample Hoacrofraction12_FD_59098 | JGI IMG/M metagenome (GOLD analysis project Ga0065711, IMG submission 59098) | Hoatzin crop microbial communities from Cojedes, Venezuela - Epithelial fraction 12 v2 (version 2) | ecosystem: Host-associated > Birds > Digestive system > Esophagus > Crop | place... | reverse complement strand
TTTTTTTTTTTTTTTTTTTTTTTTTTTTTTTTAAATAGGAGAATGTGCAACCTCCCTTCTGGCAAAAAGATGTAAATTGTGAATTTTGAGAAATAAATCGTGCTGCACAGCAGGTTTAGACAGGCTGCTACAGTTGGAGCCTTAAGGCGTTCTGTGGCTTCCCTGTGGTAAACCATGGCTCTCATTTGTAAAGCCAGGAGAATTCCCACTGTTGCTATAATCATATGCATGATACTTCTTCCGTCTCAGTGCTCCCTGCATCAGTTAAAAAAGAAAAATAGACCAAATGTTGGTTGTTACGTAGTCAGCTATCCAAAAGCTTAGGAACTGCGTATATTTTGCAAAATTTAATTTTGTCCTCAGGAAAAGAAGTAAGCTTTTTAGTGGAAATCTTAAAAAATAAAAAATACAAAAAAAGAAAAAAAAAGTGATGAGCCACTGAGCTGGTGAATATTTCCATGATTCAGACATGGCAGTAAAGGCATCAGAATTTATTTTTGTTGAGATTTTTTCTAATTCTCCCATGAACTCTAGTTTTCCAAATATGGAAAATTCTTTCAGAAAAGGCATGAGTACATACTGTGATCTTGCCGTGGTATACGCTTCCATGTTCAGCCAGCTCGGTGCTTTGTGACTTCCTGTCCAGAGTTTGATTCTGCATCTCTTCTATTAACAGCCCTTAAAGGACTGATTTCAGCATGTCCTTTTGATTCCCTTTATTCTTTTAATACTGTAAGACAGTGAGTTTCACAGGTCAGTTGCGTTTTGTTGCTAAAAGTACTTTGGTTTCTTTCAAGTCTTCCCTAGGAAAATTTCATTTTATATCTCCTCATTCCTGTGTTGTGGAAAAGATTGTGTAGCTGTTCCATACTTATCTTCTCTGAGTCGTTCATAATGCTATAAACCTCTGTCTTCCCTCTTTCTGTTCTCTGCCACTTCTTTTTCACTGTTGGCGTGTTAGTCTGCTGCTTGTTGCCCTCTGTGGAAGCTGTTTCAGATATTTCGTTGTGCCTGCTGCCCTCCCATGTAGAAGCAGGGAAAAGCCTAGACTGGAGGGGACCTCCAGAGATCGTCTGAGCCCACCTACAGTTGATAGCAGGGGTTTGGATTAGGTTACTCATTGGCCCAACAAGACAAGTTCTGAATTACTTCCAGCAAGGAAGACTCCACTACTTCTCTGGACAACCTGTCCAATGTTCGGTTGTTCTCACAGTGAAGAACTTTTTCATATAGACTGATGAAACTTCCTTCTGAAGAAACTGATGCCCATTTCTTCTTGTCCTATCACTGTGTCCTTGTGAAATAGTACCTCCACTTTCTCTATAACTACCTTTTAAGTGAAACAGTGACAATCTTTCATCTGTTGGTTTTACTTTGGCTGATGCAGTCAAGGCCCCAGGCTGGTTTCATTGCTGCATGGATGCACACTAGATCCAGTCAGTCCCTGGCCTGCGCTGCTGCTTGGGATTATTCCATCCCAGATGTAGGACATTACAATTACCTTTGTTAAATCTCATTCAATTTATGTTGGCCCAGTCTTCCTGCCTGTTGAGATCTCTGTATGGTAGTGTATAACATATACCTTGCTGTGTCTTACTCTATTCTTCCTCACAGTGTGGAGCAGAACTGTGTGCATCAGTGAGGGTGTGGACCCATGCTAGTTTTGCACAATAGCATAATAATAACAAAATAATAACGTAATAATAATAATAATAATAATATCATCCAATTATGCTAATACTAATTATTATTATTAGTTATTATTATTTGTTATTCTTTCTTTTCTGTTTTGTTCTCTGTTCCTTTACTGATTATCAGTAAAGTTATATTTGCCTTTTTGACCACTACTGCAGCTGACTGGATATTTTCACACAGCTCTCTGTGGTGATTCTGAGATCTATTTCCTCAACAGCAATAGCTATTTCAGACCCACCAGTGTGTTTGAATAATAATAGGGCATTTTCTTCTCCATACATATTTTTTTGAATTTATCAACACTGAATATCATCTGTTATTTTCTTGCGTAGTTTTTCAGCTGTGAAAAGAGACAACTCAGATGGGGTACCGGTAAATAGGAAATGATAATGTTAAAACAAAATCAAACGTTCACTGTTTCTTACAATGCAAGAAACAGAAGTCATCAAAAGATGTTGCAGAGTTTTTAAAACAAAAGGAAACACTTTTCTTTCTACACTATTTTAGATGTTGAAAGTATATATGATTTCAGTATAATTTTGAAGAACAGATTTAAAAGTGATCTCTCAAGACTGATTTAGGATAAAACAGTCCAGGCTCAGAAAGTCCCAAACACAATGATTACTAAAATTTCTTTACTTGACTGACCCTTAGGGTTTCTTTCACCATGAGTATCTGTTGTTAGCTATTGTCAAAGGCAGAGTACTGCACTACATGTTGTGGTCTAGTACAGCCTTTTCACGTTACACTTCTGAAGAAAACCTTCATCAACTACTCAGTCTGTCTTAGACTGAAATTTCCTGAACAATTCTTTAACATCTACTTCCTCTGGTTTCTGAAGGCCCTCAAGGAACCAAATGTTGTTCTTAACTGTAAATCATAGCCCTAGAAAACTGATTAATAGCATGTTATCTATTTTGAAGGAAATCATGGTGAGAAAGTTAATTGCAAATAGCCAAATGAATGTGCACAGAACAGAGTTGGAAAGATTTATAAGCAGCTGTTCCTGTACAGGTGCTTGTAAGTGTAGTAGTGATCAGGACATGTATAAGGAGAAAGCTTTTCCAAACTCACTGAAGTTTGAGGTGAAAATTACATATTAACACAATTTTTTAAACAAACACTGGGGAGAGTCCACAGAATGTATTTCTGAGCAGTAAATAGCTGAACACAGAAATAACTAGTGATGCTTCCATGACTTTATGTTTTATTTTGGGGATGTTATGCCTAGCAAATTTACATCCTGCATCTCTCTTTTTTGTTTACACAGAGCACCACTTCATTTTTTAAATTCCCTTGTTTTTTTCCCAGACATCATTCTCTTTATTTGCTAGATATTTGTTATTCATCCTTTGGTATGCTTTCCTATTAGGCAGGCATCAATTCTAAAATTTTTGTTGCTACACTTTCTGGCAAGTTGTCATGTTTTCTTCTTTCACTAGTAAAAATGGAAGTACACCCTTGGCTGGGGTTGAGATATACTCTCGCCCCTGCTTAATTTTCTGCTTTTAGGAAAGAGGTGGAGATGAGGTCCCTTCCAACCCAAAGCCTTCTGTATGATTCTATGATTCTATGAGATCAAGCACTCTAAACTTGTGCTGCTGCTGAAGGAAGCGAACCTGTCCTCCTTCCACCCCATTGCTTTATTCTCTTACCAGTGTTCCCGCTGATGTTGCCACAAGTGTTTCTGGAAGGAACCAGCCTAGGTTAAATCCACAAAGGCAGGAACATGAACAGGACTACGTTTAGTAGCAGCATCTGCTCAAGCCAGCTTAAAGTGTTAACACTGTAGCTTAAGCAAGCTTTATTTGCCAATATCTGCAATTTCAGTGAGCAGCTTTTACACTTCCAAATGGCTGTATAACATGGTAATCACACATGTCTATACCAGAACTGGTCCCTTAAATTGGTACTGAATGTCTAAGCCTGCTAATTTTTGGTTTTCTTTTCCGACCTTTGATAGAGAAATTAAAAAATGTGGCTTTAACTGTAGAGCCTTTAAGACCTCAAAAAGTAGTAAACAAGAGGTTAATTTCTGATTTTTCCCCCATGAAGTTGCTTGAATGTTCCCCATTGAGCTGCTCGTTAATGTAGAAGTCAGATTCTTACTAAATAAAATGGTATCAGTAAGTGCTTGTTAGTTGAAGAGATGGCCTGTAACTGCACATTTAAGTTTATTTTAGCAACTATTCAGACAAATTCTCACCTCCTCCCCTTCAGAGATATGTTCTAATTCCCTAGGAAAAAGGCAGAAAAAAAGCCTGAAAAGGATGTTTCCAATTAGCATGGCTTTCACATATTTAAATTCTGTCTTTCTCTGCCAGATAATTGAATAAAATGTGATACATTCTTTTGATCTTTGTCGAGGTGATGTTGGCTGTAGATATTGTTTCATTTTACAGTTCATGTTGACATAGATAGTATTATGCCACTTACAGCTTCTTTGGCACAGCTCTGGAATCAAGTGTTCAGCAGTGATTAATGACCAAGAATACACAGACCTACTGTTGAGTCTGGGATCTCTCTAATCTCTGCTCCTGTTCTTTCTCTCAATTCCAGCACTAGTCAATGCGGCTTCTGTGAACACAGCATTTCTGGTGACTTGTCATACAGCTTTCACTGCCAGGAGTTAGCATAGTGGTAGCACAGAGCTAATGATCATTAAAATCTCAGCTGTCTCGATTCGCGCTTATTATTGTATCTTTGATGCCCTTTCACTGCCTTGTATTTTTTTACTTAGTATTTAATACAGAAAAGACTTTTAAACCTGTGCTAGATTTTTTTTTCCTCCTTACACACCATACAGTAAATTAATAGCCTTTGATATGTTATGCCAATTAAGTGATATGTGTGTTAACATAAATATTTAATTGTTAAAGGAGAGATCACTTTGTCCTAAAGCTTTAATTAGATTAGATGTTTTTCAGATGATTGCCAAGATGAACCCGTGCATTATGAACATTTGCCACTGCAGGAGATTTCTGCTTGTTGAAAGACAAAAGGGTAATTTCATCTAGGATTGTTGCAAACTGTACGAGTCCTTCATACTGATAAGGGTATTCTTCCTCTTTTAACCTTGATATGTACTGTAGTAATGAATTTATGAATCTTTAAAGTCAGTCACATCATTAGAGTGGGGATGTGATGTTAGCACTGTCAAGTAAATGATAAGGATGAAAATTTATCTACATAACAGTTAGAGAGATCAGAGTCAATACCAATTTGTCAATAATTACCATTACTTTAAAAAGCAAAATGAACATGATAAAAGTAGGCAGCTATGGGTCTTTATTGTATATGAACTGGAGTTCAAATATTTCCAATAACATCGTCTTCACATGGCAAACTGGAGTTTTAGGAAAACTAAATATGCTTGACACTGAGGCACCTAAACTATAACTCCCATGAATACCTCCATGGTAATATGGAATCCGCATGTTTCATTATCAATCCAAAATATTTCTGGTTTGGGGAAAAATGTTGCTATATTGCAGTTTTGCCTAATTATCTGAACACGTTTCAGAGATCAGAATCCTGTATGCTATAGACTCTGTAGTCATGCGTATATCTCCCACTGAAAACACGTCACAGCAGTTTCCTTCAAAATATAGTACAGCTATGCATAATGTATCATAAGGCTAGGGCGAAGTGCTGTGTGAATCAAAGTTTTAATGTCCTAGTTTTCCAGATATTATTATCTGTTCACTGTGTTTTTAAAGAAGCTCTGATTAAGAATCCTGTCAGCTGTGACAAGCCATAAAGCCAAGCAAGACGTTCAGTGAGAACCTGAGAAAGACTCTCTCTGAACATGTTTTAATATTAAAACCAGTATCAGGGAACCTGGTTCTTACTGTGCCAGGGGGAAGAGGATTGCATCAATAGAATCCTACTTGCTGACAACGTGTTATCATCAAAAATCTTAGGGCAAGGAAATTCAAAGCACAATAGGTTTTCTCTTTGTGTCTGACAGGGCAGTTCTTACTCAAATTGTTGTTCTGTATTTGCTTCTTTGTATTTGTTGACCAGGTCTCCAAAAGAGAGGATGCAAAAATTCAACCCTCCTTGTCACCTTGGGACATCTTGCTAAGTAGCTGAATGCCTGGCTGGACTCGAAGTCTTACCTGCTTCTTTGCTCTGCAGAGCATACAAATGTCAGCAAGGCTGTTGAAAAATAAAATAAACAGCTCAGCTCCACATCTGAGTGTGATCCTATTGTGGGACTAGACCCTCTCTCATGTTACCTGAAATATTTCCCTTCCCCAATATCAGACTACTGGAGTCTACTTGAAATTTAAGGCAACATGCAGTTCTTACATAGGCTGCAGCCTTATAGACATTTCAGCCGTGTTCTTAGTTGCTTCCTGTCTGGGATAAACACCTTGAAATAGTCAACAGTGTGTCTAGTGCTAAGGCTGTGTCTACTCAGTGAGGGAACTATCTATTTATCTAGACCAAAATAGAGCTGAAAATAAAACACCTTGCTATTTCTGCAGGAATATTGGAAAGAGTTCTCTCAATAATGTGAGATGGCCTTCTCTTTTGCTGTAGGGCAAGATGTGATTGCTTAAGCAAGGATGAGGGATTTCTGTTGTTCCTGGGGTTGTGTCCAAGGACATAGTGAAGAAACAGATTTGCAGAAGTGCTTTTAATCTCCCAGGCATGGAACAAGTCTGAAACAAATTATATTAGGTACTTGGATAATTCTGTTGTCATTTTGTTTTCTTTACTGAAATCTATTTACTAAACAGCTTATTATTGACTGTATTTATTGAGCAATAAAAAAATGTATTTCATAGTTTCTGTATTTTTATAGTTGATGGTAACTGCAAAAAAAAAAGAGCAGTGCAAAATTGTTTTACATATTTTGAGATTTGGTTTTATTTTATTTAAGAATTTTAACTATCATTAAAGTAGTAAGCTAGAGAAGGTGCTGTTTGGTTGAGTGCTTTACTATCCACTAGCAAGGCAGCTGATAAATCTCTATTGAAAAATCATTGAAAACCTACTACGTGAGATGAGTGCTTACTGGATTATGGATGTTCATTGTGTACTTTTCTAGCTTTATTTTTTTACTCTGCTGGGGACAGTAAAATGAGAAAAGGACTGGTGGGAGTTCAGGAGCGTGATGGTCAGCACGAGGATCAGGTTGATAAAGTGGGAAGAAATCAGACCAGTGAGGGGAAATACATAGGTTTGCTTGTAGATGTGAGCAGAGAATCAGTGTGGTGTCTGCATAAACAGCAAAGGAAATGTGCGCATTTTAAGTGCATTCAAGGATGACTTTTCCATCTGAAGCCAGTTTGCATACACTGGCTGAAGGGAGGGAAGTTAAGAAGTCACAAGACAGGCTACAATAACATTGTTAGTTTTGTTTTTTTTTTCTGGAAAATCATCCTGATGTTGAGTGGGACTGACTTTATGCTTTTGGATCTACTGAAGTTGAGAGTACTGGGTATCTAAGTTCTTTGCCCAGCCCAGAAAGGATGAATGCACAGACCAGTGAGTCTTCTGGCTGCACTGGGTCTTGGTGGCTGCCACCATCTGGCTCCAGCCTTGGTAGAAGTGTTTGGCAACCAGCAGGTAGGCAAAGGGAAGGGAGCCCTGGGAGGAGATAAGAGAGAGTGCTGGAGGGCACTGCAGCGGGAGGTGCCTACAAAATAAAGGAGCAGACCCATGCAGTGGGGAGGGATCAGGAAAAGCAGGCACTGCTGAATGCCCTGTTTCTCATTGGAAAAGGTGGGCCTTGCTGCCCCATCTCTGCCCTTGCCACGTAGCAGTGCTGGAGCTGAGGCAGAATTGACAAGAGCAAGACAGTCAAGGAAAACCTGTTCTTTGTCCCCTACCAGCTTCACTTGAGGAGGTGAACCCCACATATCAACAGCACTGTGCGGCTGGTTTTGTCGGTAAAGTCATGTGCCATGGGACCTGGGCAGGACAAGGGCAACCTAGAGTAGTGTCTGAATGTAAGTGTAGTCAGGACCACATGTGACAGTCTATGGAGAAGATTCTCCAAGGCCACTAAAAATGCCATTAGCTTGGACATCTACTTGACAGCTGATTTCAGCTAAGTGAGCTACCCGTCTTTAAAGAGCTTGCCTACCCACACCATGTGAAAGGCTGTATGGGAGCTGCAACAAGGTTGCTTTTGATGCCTTCTACCAACAGAGGGGAAGGCACAGTGCACTCTCTGTTGTGTGTCGCTTTACCTTCCCTCTACCCGTGTCCTCATTCCTCTCCTTGCTGATGATGCTGCTGATGAAGTTGGTGCAGATTCAGTGAGCTGTCCTTACTGTCTCCAGACTGACTAAAAATGCTGCTACCCAGAGAAAATTCTGCAGAGGAATGGCTCATGTCCTCATGCCATGTTGTCCTGGGGCTCCACAAACAGCACAAGCACACATACACTGCATTGAGCTGGTTGCAGAATCTAATACCAACCATCTTGCACTGTATAGTTGTGAACTGTAGGAAAAGCATAATGTTTGCCATGTTTTAAGAAAAAACATTGTATACGTTGGAACTTGCTGAAACAAGTGACTTCTGTGAGAATGAGCTTGTGACCCTAAAGCAGTCATGTGTACTCACATAGTGAATTGGAGTAACCCCAACACAATCAAGAATTTGACTCGGGGTAGGGGGACGATAGTCAATTTGTCTAAACATTATTCTTGGACATGTAGAGTGGTGCCAGCTTACCACATCGATGGGGTTTTGTGCATACAGTCTTAGCTTGCAAATAACTGCATATGCAAACTCTTCATTTGCAAATTTGGAAGTCAGCTGAAAATTGAGCCTTAAGCAAATTTCTTCATATCTACTTACTAAAAAACGTCTGATGCGCTGTATAATGCAATGAAGATGCTCAGGCAGAACATTGATCTGCACTGACAGCATTTATATTTTTTTATAGTTACCTGTATGCTGGCCCTGTGATTCAATGTGACGTGGGCGAGATGTTTGTACTAGTACACAGGAAACCCTTGAACATGGAAGACAGTACTTACTAAAATAGATCACGTTCCCAAGGGGGAAACAGCAAAATGACATTAGATTTGTAGAATAAAGAATAACTAAAATTGCCCAATTATTTAAACTGAGGTATTTTTCTATCAATATAAGATCTTGCTGAGCTTCCGGAGCATAATTTACAGTAGGCATTTTGCCTGCAGTTCATGATATAAATATTTTATATGATCTCCCACACTATTAGAATAATAGAGGTAGTGTTATTTAATCCACTCCTGGCAAAGCAGATGCTTGCCGGAATGCATAAAGCACTCAAGGAACTGTTTTTGTTGTAGCTGAAACTAGTTGGTAGAATGAATTATCTGAAGTTAGATTCCTCATTGCGGAAGTGGATTTGATGATGCTTGTGAGACACAATTTAAAGCTGTGTTGAAGGCTCATAAAAAAACCCTACATAGTTGATGGAAATGTTGTTAACAACAGAAGAATGGAAAAAACCTCCCTACAAGGTAAGCAGGTAAAGCGAGCGTGTTGGCTTGGGTAGGAGGGCTGGGAGAGACTCCATGTCTGTGAATTCTTTGAGTTGGACTTAGTAGAAATTGTGACCACAGAGAAGTGGAATTGAGTAGGCCTTCTGAAAAGTGGTTGCAAGCATAGGAACTACAAGCCTTAACAGAGAGCATGCAAGTGCTGTGATTTCTGCATAGCGGCCTCAGAGAGCATGTTGCAACCCAGAAGGGAGGAAGAAGTTGAAAGTTTAACAAAGCTTTTCCTAAAAATACAACCTTTGGAGTGTATTTTAATACCTCTTGTGACAGTCATTGTCTCTCTTATACTTTACCAGCAGCATGTATCTCAGTTACCTATAGCTGATACACTCTGACTACAGTCCTTGGGTCTGAGGTGGGTATTCGGGTGTCATAGGAGTTCGGGTAGATGGTCCAAATACTCCTTCTCTAGCTTCCATTTCTACGAAGTGGAGAGGAGATGAATTGATTGCTAAGCACCATAATTTTGCACACTTGAGCCAGAGTTTAGCAACTGGAATAGCATTGTTGGTAAAATCATATGGGAAAGATTTAATGGTATGCCCTTTTCCTCTGAGGTGATTGTGCCTAAAGATGATATGAATAGTGAATGACAAAAAGATGACCATTTGTATTGTGCATTTTTTATGTGATATACTATGTCATTTAGCATTCTTCTGTTTATTTGCACTTTGTTTTTCCTGTTTATTGTAGCTTTTATTAATGTGTTTGATAACATGGCATCAGCTGCAAGGCAGAAATATTTACTCTGTTGGGGTTTTGTTAAAATTTTCGGTATAGATTAAAAAACTTCAGCAGCCCCTGGATGGATAGGCTTGAACTGGAAATATACATGTGAGTAACAAATATTATAATGCAGATGAGCCAGACAGGAGAAAGGGAGATTTATAATAAGGGACTCCTCTGGCAGTATTAATCTGCCTCATGTAGACTGTGTGATGAATCATCCCACCTCACCACAAGGACTGCTGCTGCTGCTGAGCTCTGCCAGCAAGTGGGACAATAAAACGTGTGCATGCAAGGGTGGAGGGGAGGGCACGTGAGAGGGATTAGGAGAGGGAGAAAGAAAGAACCACCATTTAAAAGTGGACATCTTAAGCCTGGCCAGTAGTTCATGTTATATATAATTCAGGCAATTCGTTGGGTAAATCTTTTCATATGCTCCGTGAAAGGCAATTTGCTTCCATGGCCAAGCATGACAAAGGTTTCACAGAACTGCAGTTGGCAAAGAGCTCTTCTAGGATGGTTAATTCAGGGCCTGTGAGATAGCTGAGACGTCTTGTCAGAACATTAAAGAATCACACAATTTCATGAGGGAATATCTAATTAAGAGTCCAATTTCTCAAGGGTCTGAGTACCTGTTACAATGGGTGAAGAACCCTTAATTCCAACCGACAAGAGCGGCAGCTTAGGGTGTTCCCAGCAGGCATTTAATAGGATTGTGCCCTTAGTTCGTTTGGCTGGGTAAGTCTGGGCCAGTCAGGTGAAGCAACAATAATCAAACAAGACAAGATAATGACAAATAGGGTTACATCCCTACAGGAATGTTATTACTTGCAGATGATGGAACATACCCTGCTGTGAAGCCACTGTAAAAATTACGGCCAGATTTAAGTGTGCACTCTTAGGGGTTAAATTTGTTCCTTTGAGAAAGATTTACCTGTACTCACCCACACACAAAAGATTTGTAAAAGGCAGCATGAATTCTTTATCATCCCAGAGTGTCCTTCTGTGGGGACAAGTGACAGAATTCCCATCCACAGTTCAGTCGCAAGGACTTCAGTGACTTAGATGACCTCACGCAGGTTGTCCACCTTATAAAGGCAGACAGTATTTCATCCGGTGTTCGGGAAGCATAAAGCTCAAGTAGAGATTTTTCAAGGAAGTTTGGGCAATGAAATTCCTTGAGCAGCATTCTTGGTGTGACTCAGTCAATAGCACAAAATTTGAGGTGGTTACATGGAGACTTCTCAGTAAGACTTTTTTCCCTTCTTACAAACCTGCAGCTATATAAAGGAGAAGAAAGTTAGATGCAATCAGAAGAGAATAGACATTGTATTTTGGCTTATGATACTTCTCTTAGGCAGAGATGAAGGTAGAAATGGTGTTCTTTTTTTGGTGTGAAGAAGCATTACAAAAGGAGTAAATGAGAAAGGAGCATGGCATTATGTTAAGCACTTTTGGGAGACTGAAAAGTTAAAATCAATCTCTGTGTTGTCAGGCTCTTAAGAGAGGAATGATGCATTAGACTACCTGATTTTATTTTATTTGTTGGGAAACCAGGGCTGCTGTGTTGTTTCTTGAACAGAATTACAGGCTTCATTTAAAGAGAGATGCAAAATGCACACATCATTCTGGAAGAGATCAAGATAAGCGTTTTCTATATCATGAGTAACGTTTACTGGAAGAAATCAAATTACTGTTGCACAGACCATCTGTTTTCTTTGCATGCAATCATGTAAGTGTTTTAGGACAAGCCATCCTATTTAATCAATTGTAAATCTTTTATGGCAAGGCACTGTTTTCTGTAATAAAATCTATTTCTATGATAAAAGTAAGAGTTTTAAATACTGGTTTCTTCTGCATAAATATAGTGTACATATTGTTCATAACATAAAGAGTAGGGGTGTACAGCATTAGCTATTATGTGTCAAGAACTGAATTTTAGGGCTTTTTGGGTAGCCATTTTTGGATATCTTTGGATTTGCAACTCATTGGTGTTCAGCTATTACAGCAAATAACATAATGAGCAATAGGGTCCATTTGTAGCCTGGGATGTTGCTTCCTACCTACGTTTAATGAATGTAGTATATAGGGTCTCTATTTTGTAGAATGCCTGCTGTAATGAAAGTGAATACTAGGGAAGATGATTGTCCATTGTCTGAATGTTTACGCTTGGAAAGACTGAAGAAAAAAAGGCATGGCTTGTTGGAAAGTGACCCTGTGGAATGACATTAGAAAAACTTGTATTTATGGTTTAAGATGCAGACAACGACGGAGCATGACATTTACTTCATGTTTAAGGCGAGCACATTCATGGATGTATATAGTTCCATCCATTTTAGTGGATGCTTAATTCAGTCTGCCATTTTATCTTTTTATTGTTTCTGTCAGCTTCTCTGATTCGTAGAGTGTCTTTGGATGCACAAAGGTTGCTTTTGAATTCGGAAGAAGCTGAAGGTCTGCAGCTTAAGCAGCATCTCCTCTGATTTCAAAAGAAGCTCTGTGTGCTCTGTACCAGAAGTTGCGCTGCATTGTATCAAAAGTCCCTGAAGTAAAAGAAAGGAACAAGAACTGTAATTAACACAACTGGAAATTCCCTGAGAAGGCTGGCTGTCCTCAATGAGGTCAGCAAGCCTGAACTTCATTTGTTCAGACACTTTCAGATCAATGGTATTTTGTCTGAATAATTAAGCTGCTTACTCAGGCTTGAAAAGTGTGTGGTGCTAAATTCTTGCTTTTTCTTGGATAAACATGAGGACACAAAGAGGGAGAAACAGATGGAGCATGCACCTGGAAAAATGATAATGCCTACACTCCGGTGCCATCCCATGGTACAGTGGAAGCTTTCTGCCCAGTGAAACATCAGGTGAAATCAAACGTTGCTATAAGTCCTTTTTTGAAGGCTGGTCTCAAGATCTCCATGTCCTATCTATTCCCACTTATTGCAGTGTCACTTGTGAAAGGCCAGTATGTGGCACCGCGAAAGCTGCCGACCAAACTGTGCTAATCAATCCTAGCACCTACCTAGACTTGGAGCTTACCTAGATCAGTCAAGAATCTGATGACAGCTAGGTCATCTCTTAATCTTCTTTTATCCATCTGCATTAATTCAGTAAAAGGAAAAAAACAGAACAAGGTGAATGGCTTACATAATCATATAGGTGATAGAGAGTGAAAGGTAAAGAATAAAAATGCAATTAGTAGTGGTCTAACAGTTTTACTCCTTTCACAGTATTTTCTATTTAAATTCAGAATCTCTTTCAGAAAAGTATTAAATAGAAGATAAATAGTTACTTTTTTTTCCTGATTTTTCTTTTTAGTCCGGGCTTTCTTCAGAGGGAAGAAAACTGCAGGCAAATTGAGTGTTTCACAGAATCAGGGAATCGTGTTAGTTAGAACGGACTTCTGGAAGGCATGAACAATGTCCTAGTCCAAGTGAGACAGACTTAGATAACATTGGTCAGGGCCTTGTTCACTTGGATTTGGAGTATCTGCAAGAGTGGAGACTCATCAGGCTCTCCCAGCCACCTGGGAGAGTATCAGTATTCCCTTTGCTGTCAATATTCGCCTAGAAGCTCATCTGGTTGCTCTTCACATCCCTTACCACTTTCCAGTCCATCTGAGGTCTGGCATCCCTAATTTCATCCAGACAGGCCAGAACAAGGAAGTTCTGCACTGCTCCCAAGTAACCTTCTCAGCTTCTTCATCCTCTGTCTGTCCATGCTGCCTTTCTGCTGTGCCTGCACATGGCACTTTCCACATGGCAAGCTGGGAAGTCCCTGCATGCTGGGAAGGCTGTCCTCAGCTAGCAGCTCGCTCTTCTGGGCCCCTTTGTTGCTTGGTTTTCAGGAGACACATTTCAGTTTGAGCTGTCAAAAAAATTGATGCAAATGTTGGATTTACGTTTTTCAGGTCATCCTTCTTACTTCCCACCCTTCTATCTTCACATCCCCAAATCTTTCTCAGTAAGCTATAGAGGTATAATCTGAAGGATATCAGAGCCTTGTGTTTCCACAAGGTTTTCTTTTTCAGCATGAATTTTCATTTGTATGTGAGTTAATTTACCACTGATTTTTTTTTTTTAAGTGTTTATTGGGAAGTTTTGACTTTTTTTCTGGATTGTTTTTTTTAGCCAGAACTTTGGAACAGTCACCATGGGTTCTCTAACAGCTTCAGCAGAATAGGCACTACATTTTGCAGTAGTATGGTCTGGTTTTATGCAAGAAAGATGTACTGATGTATTTACAATTATCGTAGAAGTTATGGATTAGTTCTAAGAACGGTAAATGCTAACACTGCTGCTTGGAAATTATCATATTTTTATTACTAAGAAATAATTCAGCAAAATGACTTAATTTGCTTAGGAGTAAAGACAGTGGTACACTATGAGTTACTGTTGTCATAGTTACACTGTATTTTGATATAGTAGGCATGTTCATCTAAACAGTAGTAAAATAGTTTGCTCAATGAGCAATTACAATGAATATCTTAAAACAGAAGTACAGAACTTCTGACTCCATTTTAAGTGTGGTAAGTACAGAATACTGTTTATTTTAAGAATTTCCTGTGTCTGCAGTGCTGATTACACTAAAGTGGGAATCAATGACAAGGTGCTATATAGGAGACTTTATTTATAGCAGCTTTATAACTGATCTAAAGTGAGACAATAGATTTTGATACCCACGACCTTTAATAGAAAAATCTCTGAAGAGAAGTTTGCAGTTTCACCTCCAAAGTTACCCCTAGTGAAAGTCTTTTGTATTTTTGGGCTTTGTGAGGCAATTAAATTATTTACCTATTCTTGGTTGGTTTCTTTTTTTGTAGATTATTCCAGTCTCTTGGCTATTCAGTTGACAACTCAGAAAAATTACTCAGCGAACCTCTGAAATCCTCAAAGCTAGACATTTGCCCATTTCTACTTTTAATAATGTTCTTAAGTGCAGCATGTTTGGGGGTTTGCGCATTACTTTTCTCCACTTGACCCATGGCAGTGTAGTGGTTGTAGAGGATGTGATTGATGTGTACGTACCAAATTCTCCTCTTCCGCTTCTCTACCAGATGCACTGATTTTCTTAAGGAAATGGAGCAGAAAAGGGCCATAGGTGATTATCGTGCTTGACTTTGAACTGGTCTCCCATAGCTCCCTTGGTGGAACAGGGAGGAAAAGAGGGAAACAGGAGTGCTCAGTCACTATTTTGAAATATCTTTAGGTCTGACCAGCACATCCCTACAAAGAAAAAGTCTATAGGTGTTCAAAAAGACCACAAAACCAATGAATAATCTTTAAGGAAGACATTCTGGACTGAGAGTGAAAAGCAAGCAGAAAAGATACTTCAGACAAGGTAAAAGGAAGAGAACTTGCATAGAATGATGGGATTGAATGAACATTTCAGAAAGGACAGAAACTTTAAGAATGCATGCATTTAACACTGAAGAAAGAAAAACATATTTGAAATGTGCACAATTAACTAGCAGAAAGATTGCTGTGAGATACTAGTGAGTAGAGCACTGGAAACTCTCCTCACATGCAACAAATAGGGTAGTATAAAAAATCATGGCACTTACTGAGCAATGATCCCCCCCAGACTGCTTATTTGGAAACTGTCCCTTGGGGTTTTTATTCCTCAATATGGGCTACTGTTGAAGGCAGAAGGTAGGAACTACTTGAATTATGGTATGATTGGAAATGATTGTTCCAGTGCCTTCACATGCCACATTTGGTCTCTATGTCCTTTCTGTCACAGGAAAACATCTCACTCCCAGAGCAAGAAAAGTAAATTCCTTTGGCTGTCCCTTATCTCTAAGGGACCTGATACATGAGTGGACTAGAGAAAGGAAGGACAGAAAATCTCCAAAGAGCTACAGATCATCTTGCTGGCAGGGTGAGTAAATGTCCTGGCATCTCGGTCTTGCGTTGTCAGGTACGCAACTAGTGATCCTGCTTTAAGCATTGGCTCAGGAATTTCCTCTCCAGTAATTTTTGAGAAAAAGATGATAAACATGTCTCCTGTTTCCAGGTTTCTGACACTGGTGCCCTATGTGTGTTCAGAAGTACCAAGACAGACACCTACTGTATTTTCAGTTTAAGCCTTGAACATGCATTTAATAAAATAGACAATTCTGAGTCATGGGGGTTTTTTAGTGTATGTGGTGCTGTTCAGGCCCTTTTCAAATTAAGTGGATGAAACAGAAATATCTAACTATTACCGAATCAGTCCAAACTCCTCATGATTCAAAAAGAGATCCAAAAGTGTAAGAAAATGGAAGAAAACTCATTTTCCTGGAGCTGATTGTACATAGACTGCTACAGATCTGGGCTTGTGTTCCCTGCTTTCCCTAGGCAACTTTTTTCTTGCTTACAAAGTGCAGTGGAAAAAATTACCTAGCTGAGAAGCAAATGTGTAGTCAACTTATGTGACAGTCGGAACCTGATCATATGATCCCCTGTTCTTTCTGGATTTGCCTGTTCCAAATCGTGGTAGAGGCAGAGACCACAGCAGAGTCTGGAGCGTTTCCTCCAGTTCATAGCAGTGAGCCAAGAGGTTTGTCAAGCACCAGCAAGACAGTGCAAGAGATTCAAGAGTCCCATGCAGAGAGGATGACTTATTTTTCAAAAAGATGATCCAAATCAAAACAGACGGCTAACATGGCAGAAAATGAAAAAAAAAAAAACCTGAAGCTTATCTCAGAGTCCTCCATCTGGTGGTTTGTGTCTCTACAGAAGACAGAATAAAAATGTTGCCTTCCTCCATTGGGATGGCTGAAACTCCCTCTGAGTGTGTGCTTCCCCACTGTGTTTGTTCCTGCCCAGTTCTGCACCCTGAACACTAGCAAGGCCCCATCTGTTTCTGTCTTCTGTGCCGGGGCAAAAAGCGCTGAAGAAGTAGAGCAAACCCATCTTCCCTGCAACCTAGGCCCAGTGGACGCTTTTAGTTTAAAGAAAATGTAGAGCAGGTGAATGATGTTTTTAGCTGTGTGAAAGCCCACCCCAGCTAGGAACCTTAAGGCAGTTTGCCAGAGCCTGCAACAAGATAGAACAAAACAAAGGGTGCTCCAGAGGACAACTACTTTCCTGCCAACAGCTCTCTGATATGCAATGCAATATCTACCAGTATAATAGTGCCTTTGCAATTGCTACTAGATGATGTGTTTAGTATAATATTAGGCTGTTTTTCTTAGCATACAAGCAATGTTTCGACTCTGATGAAAGTCTTCTTCTTCCTACTGCACATTCTTTGAGGCGATATGTGTAAACACGAGGGCTGTCTGGACTTTGTCTTACTCTCCAGTTAGAAGAAAGCAAATTTTGCTATTTTTGCTTTTTGTTTTCCTTTGGTTATTTTTTTTGTTTTCAATCAGTACTGCACTGAGTGTGCTGAAACATTATGCTGGTTCACAGAATTTTTACAGATATCAGGTTATTCCTTTGCTCACTCTGAACCTAATGGCAACAGCAACAACAGCCCTGGTCTCTGTTGCTGGACTCTGGGATCCATAGGAAAAGCATTCAGGGGCTCAGTCATCTACTTTTCTGCTCTAGCAGCTGCTTCTTGCCTCCTTGTGGAAAATGCAATGGAGCAGATACAGCCTGTGGGCACAGGTTTGTCCATACTTCATAAATAACACAACATCTTCTTCAACAATGTAATTACACTCTCCTGTTTTAATACAGTAATGCATTTTCTGAACCACCACTTATTTCCCCCTTAGTTCTACTTTATTTTCTATAATATCTGTGCAATGGAGATGGGTTTGATGTCCATTGGCACAGTGATGCCATTAAGTGAGGACCAGTGTTACTGAGAACAATAAAGGTGTTCAGTAAAGGTGTCGACACAGTTGAAGCTCAAAGTTAATATTATTTTTATTCTTAAAATCATTTCTATATGTATTGCTTTTGCAATTCATATCTAAAGTAAAATTGTCCTCAAACTCAAATCTTACTGAAGCTTCATGAACATTACTACAGGGAAAATAAGAAGTTGGTAAATGATTAAATGCATAATTAAAGGTTTCACATTTAATCCTGTCACTGCAGTGATTTATGGTTTCCATTATTTTGTCCAAGTAATGGACTTCTTTTTTTCTAGTGTTTGTTTTCTTTCCTTCATTGTTGTTAGTGTCTGTAATCTTATAGTAATGAAATTTATCACAAGGACAACATTTTTTGTCCTCAGCTGCAAGGTACAGAGGCGAGTTAAATCAAAATATAGCAGATGCAATACACTTCCCACTGCAGTTGGTGGGAGAATTGTGAAGTGTTTACAGTGCTGGGCCAGAAATGCTTTACGTGTAGGAACAAAGGGCAGGATGTAGCCTCTGTGCTTCTCTGCTGTCATATTTAGGGCTGAAACAGGTGTCTCCTGTAGTCAGTCCCAGGAAGGCTCAATAAAGACATAGGGCTCAGACACACAATCTCCCTCTATAGTGCATGCCAGAATTGGGTGGAAACCTGCAAACGCAGCAGAATCTGCCTTGAAATAGCCCATAGCAAAGGCTGAGCAGAGCCCAGTGCCTACAGGCTGCAGAGTCCGGGCTCTTCTCTGGAGGTAGGTCACCACAGCAGGGTTTTTTAAAAGGACTGATTGGGTTTCGTGGTCATCGTTGCAGCACGACAGATTTGTGGGATCTCATTGCTTGTGTGGAACCGAGGGCTCTTCGCTTCATTACCAAGTTGCCCAGTCACCGGGCTGTGCTACCCTCCCGCGAGGCTTTCTTCCAGCTGCATGAAATTTGCAGCTTAGCTCTGGCAGGGCTATAGTGGGACTAGCAGACTGCTCTCTGCTCCTGTTTACCAGACCAGCTTGTAGCTCTGCTGGGAAGGGGGTGTCCACACCACCTCAGAGTCTGGAGAGCCTGGAAACGACCCACTTAAGTGGGTGCTCCAGCCATTCGCTTGTATAATACAGGATACCACCGTTTCCAGCTGTGCTCTAGAAAACAAGGGTGTTTTCCAAGGAGTGCAAATCTGCCTGTGCCTGTTAGGGGTATGCCCAGCAGATCTGAGATTTTGGGGCTTAGGTGTTGTTTCAAGGCCACGGGGGGTCCTGAATTTGAGATGAGCACTTTGTTGCTGATGTGGAGTTGTTTGTGGGACTTTGAAGACAGAGTGAGAAATGAGCTTCAGCAGCCACTGAACAAGTGTTTCGTGGTGGCAGTTTTCGTATTCAGACATGTAAATTTGTCTGTGGCCCAAAATTCCTCTTGACCAAGAATCCACTTAAAGAAATAAGATTTCTTCTCCTACCAACATATGGTACTAAGATTCTCCTCTTAGACTAATTTCACACAAGAACTGCTGTTCTTTTCCAGACTGTTGCAGGATGAAATAGCTTGGGTTTTATTTCTGGTTCAGAGTTTGAATTCATACCCATGTTAACTTCACCTAGAGCTGTTAAGCTGAGCAGAAAAAATATGTTGTCTTGTCTTCAATGTTTTAACCTAAATATGGCTTATGGAGGCACTTAGTGAGAGTTCACGGCAGTGCTTAATACAGTTTAATTATGCTCTGCTGAAGGTATTATAATTTACATTCTCCAGACCATTGTATAATGTTATTGTGTTTCTTTTTATTCTTTGTCTCACTGAAAATATTGGGGCTATTTTGTTTTAATTCTCTGCAACAATTACAGTAGAAAATTCCAAGAAAAGTAATCTTTACAGAACCGTAGCAGAATAAAAGAGCATAGAAGTGAGGGTTCTTGAGAAATGGTTGTGTAGAAAAGGACTTCTGTTTCATCTTTCTGTGGTATGTCTCTGTCTTTTGGGCAAGTTTTTCACTGCCCTAATATTTTGCAGCTGTTGTTTCTTTTTTCTTGTTGTTTCATTGTTTTTCTGGCACACTGTTTTAAGATAGGTAACCAACAAGAACATGCTGTTCTGGGAACTTATATGAAGTCATAACTCTAGTACTCCCTTTCTTAATATTTTTTGAGGATGAAATTGCTACTTTTTGAGCAAATGTGTGTTTGTTTTAGGAAAGAACTTGTTCACATGAAACTTTGTGATCTTTCCTTTAGTGATAATAGCTAGTTTAAGATCTGACAACCTGCGTGATAAGTTCCTGTTACTCGATCACCAGACCTTTAATTGGCAGCCTGGCATTTTCTCTGCCATTGCAGTTCCCATTTGAATCAGGGGTCCCTCAAAATTTCCGAACAGCTTTCTTCAGATCTCACTAACTTAGTTAATGATTAGACATTACCTCTCCTTCCCAATGATAATTAAATACGTGCAATAAATCCAGGCCTACAGCAGTATTGTCTTGTAACCTCTTATTCACCTCTTGCTATTTTTGAAAGTCTCTTGGTGTAACTCATTTTACGGGTACAAAAAACAAGTGTAGTATCAGCTACCTTTTAGGATGGTTGGGGTTTCTAGTCTTGCACTGGAAGCACAGGTCTAGGTCACCTCACAGCAAGGTGAATGGTCCCAGTGATTTCAGTGGGCTTCCTTGTGTGAGTCGGAGTTTAAAGAGTGCAGCATTTGCCTTCCTCATATGAAGCTTCCAGAAGTGCATTGCTGTGTCCTGCCATCCATACTGTTTAGCCTTGTAAGTGCTTAGGAGTGAATAATATGTATTTTTGAACTGTCATATACAATGATTATTTTGACAACACTCTGGCTGTGGGTTTTTTTAATTTATCAGACAAATGCCTTCTTTGCACAGTAGACTGAACCGCTTTTGCTTCTTCTGAGCCATAGAAACCTAGCATGTTAATTCATTTGAGCTTGAGCATTACTGCCCTTTCAGTGTTTATGATCAAAAGTGTTAACAAGACCCTTGGGGTAAACTCTTTGCTGGAATGAAATGGCGTGGGTTACTTGAAGTCTGCTTGTTGAGCCATTCCAATACACAGCAGAGAGGAATTTGGCCCCTGATTCATATACCAATGGACTATACTGGAGTTTCACCTACCATATGAAAGAGTACAAGTTTGCAGGCAGAGTATTTTTTCTGTCCTCTGCCTGACTCATTGTTGGTTGGACTCTCTAGATCCTACAATGTTACATATGCCATATTTAAATTTAATAGACAGACTAGACATTTTCATGGACTAGAAAATCATGTGTAAAGTTTGAGGCCTGTAGTGTAGGATGCAAAAATTACAGACGAGATCCCTGACAATGCAAGTTCAAAACAGAAATTTTGCTGCTCAAACGGGAGTCCTGTTGAGGTAGAAAAGGTCCTTATTTTTATATGTCATAGTACATGTTTTTGCCTTTTTAGCATGCAACTCTTTTGTGACATTACAGCAGTTTCTTCAGAAAACATGGGCAAAAACTGCTTTCTGTAGATCACAAGGAGGAATAGACACAAGGGAGATGGTACTTGTTTTCTAAAAGGCATATATTCTGTTATGCATTGCCGACTAGCAGAGGCAAACAGCTAGGAAGTTGATTCAATGTGAAGTTTATGCAGAGGAGAGTTAGCACTGTGATGTGAATGCGTGGATGAATTTTTACTGCTGACTTGCTTCCAGGCTAAACTTTTCCATCACAAGAACCTCAAGCCACACCCACATGAGGACAGTTTTTCTGAGAGGTGATTATCTCATTTTTTGATCATCGAGTCCTTTAGGAACGTTGGCGGGCATCACGTAAAGCTTCTGGTTGAACCAGCGGATCTGCAGTTTGACTTGTTAAGCAGAGACACGCAGAGAGCTGGGCTGCTGCCCAACACCTCTGGTAGGGCGTCAGGCAGACCTGGTCCCAAGGTGCAACGCATGCAGGTGGTTTCTGCCATTTCAAACACAAGACAAGGTTGCACAAAAAACAGATGCTGAAGCTGTTCCTTTCATTCTCTCCTGTTCTGCTGTGCTGAACCCAGATGATATAATTCGTGTGCTCCCCTCGTGTATTTGCTACAAAGGAATAAAGGGCCGTTCCCAAGAGCAGCTGGCATCAGACTGTCCTAGAATTTGTAGCAGGGACCCTGCTTTCTTGCAACACTAAAGCTTACCAAGATGAAGATTTGTAGCAGAATGGTATGCACTCAGAAAGAAATAAATGATGTTAAATGTAATGATTTTGCGATATAGCCTGATTCTCACTTTCCAGATTTTCAGTAAAAAAACCTATAAAAATTATTATAAACCCTTTACAAATACTACTGGGTTAATCTGAATTGTTAGTATTCAGGAAAGCAGTACAAGTGGTCTGGAACTTCATAGCCAGACCTTTTGATACAAGAGAAAGGTAACATTTCTCTTTCTAACCACCTAATCCATACCAAAAAAAATGACTGGGAGAAAGACTCAATTTATTTCCCACAAACCAGTAACAGCTACCTCTCCCTGCTTGCCTCCCACATCTGTTTTGATGAAATAATTGCATTGATTCTTGCTGTAATGTTAGCATGAAATAATTAATATTTGCCTTTAAAGCAATGTGTGTTTGAGCATCATAGCTAATACAAAGTTAAGGTGGAAGATGTTATTCTGTTCACTGTTTCTGGCAGCCCAAGGTTGTTCACAGAGCTGAAGCTGCTTTATTAAGTTGCTCTTCCAGTTGTAAGCAATAAAAATGCTTCTGTTTTGCTAGACGAATAGTGAACTTGGAGTACCATTATTTAGCAGCTTCTAAAGACTGACAGCAAGGTAACAATTGCACTGTAATATTATAGAGTTTTACAGGGTAGTATAACACATAATCATGTTTTTTGATGGATACAAAAGAAAACTGAAAACTATGGCAGCTGTTTTAGTGAGTTTTATTCCTTTTTTATTGATATACTTTTTTGTGGAATGGGAGAGGGGAAGAAGGTAGAGTGAATGGGAATCCCTGAGGAATTTTTGAGGCTGAATTGAAGGAGAACAATTCTTATGGGTTTAATAGGAGAACAACTGGCTTCCTCACTTGTGTGATTGCCTCTGGCTGTTGTATTTAAGAGGCAGTAAAATGGGCAAGAAAGATGCTTTGGAGCAATAAAGATTGAAAGTTAATGAAAATGAGAGGTATCTTAAGTAAACAAGGAAAGCTTGTGGGAAAGGTTGGAGTGGTTGAAGCAATATTCAAGTGAACAAAATAAATCTGGGGAGAGAGATAGGGAGAAAGAGAACTTGTGTGGTGGGACTGATAATGTTTTTGTTCCCACAAACTTCGGGATCTTTTCATTGGTTTGTCTTTATGCATATAAACATAGCTCCCTCCAGCCTGGGTTTGAGTGTATCTGGCTCCACTCACCACATTCAATTTTTCTCCATACTCACTACAACTTTTCAAGAAAAATCCTCTAAATTATAACCCAAGAAAACTTAAATGGGTTTCTGTTAAAATGGAGAGATCCCTAAGTAAGCAAATTAAATATTAAATCCATATCCCCACAGCTCTCTAGCCTTTTGGCTTTCTTTTTCCTCAGGCAACCCTGGACTAGCTTGGGAGATTTTACTGACTTCAAATGCATTAAATATATTGATTTGCAGAAAGCTTTGGCGTCAGGCTGTCTGTAGCCTGTGTCGTGCTGTTGGAAAGGAAATGCTTTTGCCTCTGTCTGCAGACGAAATGAAATGAAAAACATTATCAGGGTTTCAAATCACTGGAAGCTGGAGAGGCCAGGGGAATTGGCTAATAGCAGCTGTATTGCAATTAGTGGGGAAGAGCTTGACTAATACTAGTAAAGATTCTTTTTAGCCTCTCAGAAAACTTTAAACAGTGTATTTTTGGAAAAATTATTTGTTCAGAAATAACCTCTCTCGTCAGCGTATACCTTCTTACCAGGGTCAGCAGCATTTTGGAGGGGATACTTTACTTGTCCTTTCCCATTCATAACATCATGTTCTTTCTTCATAATGAATTTCCCTTGATGTTAGTACAGCCTTCATCAAGTTCCAGACTAGCTTCAAGCTGTGAGGGGATCATATAAAGACACTTCATTTTGCCTCCTATTTTTCTTTACTTTTTAAATAAGTTACTTAGGTTCAGTGATTTGACCCCATGAGTCTCTTGGTGCTTAATCAGGTGAAAGGTTAATTATGCAAATACTGCTCCCCTTGAAATAACAATTCATGCAAATTGTCCTCCATCATCTTCTCACAAGAGCACTAAGTCCAGGCTCCAGCTACAACAGGGATTGAATGGTGGTAGGTTTTCTGTCATAGAGTTTAACTGAAAAAAATGTGACTTTGGTTACTGAAAACAATCTGGGTTCACCAAAAATAGGTAGAAGATATGACTGCCATCTTGAATCACTTTCTACTCCATTGAATAATGACTTTTTTCCCCTCAGTAATTGCCTGAAGAAACTTTTCCTTTAATGAGGCCCAAACAGGACTTTCAAACATCTTTTGCTGCACTTCATAAACACATCTCCCTTACAACGTCCACCACCTTAACACCACAGACTACACAAAATTCCCTACCCTCCCCAGCACCAACCCACTTTTCCATGGGCCCATCACACTGCTCTCTTGCCTGCCTGCCAGCCAGCACTGAACTACTTACTGAAGTTTGCTGTAAAGGACATCATCTACTGCTGTTACCTGCAACCCTTGCCCATGCATCTCTCTAATGTGCAGGTTCCATGCAGCCACAGGTGCCTCAAGACCCTGCCTCTTCCCTCCTGAATGTAACGCAAAGTGGTGCAACGGGGAGTGAGAAAGGAGTGGCAGTGGCATGGCACCCCTCTTCAGAGCTAACCACATTGGATTTGAGAATTAATTGTACTTCTGTGTGCTGTCCGCTCTTCGGAGAGGGGAGTTGGTCTGAGTTTTGTTTTTAAAATGTTGTTTCTGAATGTTCATCCACTTTTTTTTTAAATGTTTCTGTAAGTATTTCCACTCTTATGGAAATTCACACCTCAGTACAGACATTGCAGCTGCTTTATATGCTTTTTATTTTACTTAGGTAACATATGCTCTCATCACGTGCTTACAGGCTTCCCTAGAAAATGCCTTTAGGGATCCATTTTTCTGAGTGTCAGTGCCATCTCCACAGATGCTGCTGTTTTGCTTTCTTACTTTTGATATTCAGGTATCCTCCCAAAGAGGAGGAGAACCTTCCTGTAAGGCCCCGGTGAAAGCTGTCTTCTTATTACAGCCAGTTCTTAGCAGGAGCCTACCACCCAGCACTAGAGTTTATTTTGTTGTGGAGCTGTGCTGGAGTGAAGAAAGCAAGCTCTTCTGGGGAGGTAAAGCTGTCTTGGAACTGTAGGTAAGGTATGATTCCTAGATTATACCTTGTAGATATTATAGATATATAAAATAATCTTTGATTTCCTAAAGGAAGTGTTTTACTAGAGTGAGTTTTTTGTGTTATTCTTCAGTTTTAAAATTTGATCTTGTATATTGTATAAATAAGGGTGTTGGTGGGGTGAATTCAGACTATTTTCTGCTGTGTAGTTATTTAGTATTCTTTCTGTGGTAATGAAGGAATAGGGATTGGAAGTTGTTTTCTTTCTTCAGTATCAGGATGGAGGTGACTTACTGGAAGAAAACAATAGGGTTGCTTAGCCTATCTGGTGCTACTGGCTTGCGGTCAGATGAAGGCAGAGGGAGGCGAGATGAGGGAAGAAGAGGAGAGATTTGAAATTGCATCTTATATTACATGAATGCTGGTGCTGTTTGCTCTTTGATCAGGGTGACCTCTGCTATTAAGTAGAAACTTGAATTAGGAGTATAGGATTGGAAGGGACCTCCTGAGTCATCCTGTCTTTCCTCTTTCCATCACAGCTGTTGTAGTATATAAATCCCTTTGAGAAGGCTGTTATAGTCCATCTTCAATTTAGCAGGGCTCTTTGCACTGTTATAGGCTGGTTGCTCCCCAGCTGAGCTCCTGTGAAAATCAGAAGCCTTCCAACTTTTGGCTAAGGCAAGTTCAAAGCCAGTTTGTTTGTATTTGTTTTACTGACAATATTGTCCTTTAGCTTAAATGGTTTTGCCTTTCTTTTGCCTGTGAAACCTTTTCAGGCTTTATTTTTGTGAAATGTGTCTTTTCAGGTCAGTGGGGTGGAGAGGTGGGTTTTGTTGTTGTTTTGCTATTTTAATGAAGTTTTCTGTCTATTTTCTCAAATTTTTTTTTAAGTTTTTCTTGTTTTAGGATGTGTAAAAGCTATGATTACTCATCATTTCAAGGTATTTTTTGATCAGTTTCTCTAGGATTGATGTTTCCTTATGTCAACACATTTCTCCATACATCTTGGTGTCTACTACAGAGAGATTATTGGTAGCTTGTAGGCATCTCAAGTAAGATGAATCTCCCCTAGCTTTATATATCTGTGTCTGAACTAGTTACCTTGGGCTCTCTAGATAGTCAGTGGAGAGAAATAATTAGAGCTAGAGTGAGAGTAATCTGACCTGTTTCAAGCATCTAATTTAGGATGAAAGGAATTGCACCCTAAATCTCTGAGAATCGTGGAAGCTTGAGGTGGCATGCATCCATGAGAATTTCTGTATTTAATGAGAATAATCCTACTCCTTCTGACTGCCAGATAAGGTACAAGGTCACCCAGTAGCTAAAGATTTACCTTATGGGATAATTCTTGTTATTGTCTGAGTGCATGTCCTTTTGCATAGAATAGGAACACACTAGAATATAATGGTACTGCTTTTCAATTCTTAGTGTATGTTATCAAATTATGAAAACAAAAGCTAAGACCTGCTGTAGACATGCTTGTACAAAATGAGGCTATTTTCCATATGTTTCTGGAATAATAGACATGGAGGGCTGATTCTGCATTTAATTTAGCAAGATGCATGGATTTTTGAATCATCTCCAAGACTTGAAGGTATAAGTTCATTGCTGGCAAAGCAGAGTCTCTGACAAAGTGCTTTTTTTCAGCTACTTAAAGCTGTTAGATGTCAGACAGGGTAGTGGGACGTTTTGGCTGCTGCCAAGGAATATGAAGGCAGACAGAGGACCTCGAACAGTGTAAAACTTTTGCTGTTAGTGGTTTCTGTTGATTAACACTTTCTACATTCTGACCTAGTAGCTAATATTCAAGTAATATCATTGAGGACCTAGAGCAGATCAAGAATTTTCAAGGCTGGTCAGTGGTACATAGACCTTGAAGGAAGTACAAAATCGTTCAAAATCCTTGAAGGCTGATTTTTCAATCTCACACTAAAGCCAAGTATCAGCTTGGGCTTGTATCGATTTAATGTTCTCAGTCAATCTCTCCTCTAAGGATGCAACAACGTCTGTAAAGGCTTGCTGAATGACAGTTATTCAGAATTATTTGTAACAGCCTATTTGGAAATGTTTCGCAGTTGCCCACAAGCCTTGTAAGCAGTTTATCAGGAAACATACTCAAAGCGAGTACAAGGCTATCAAAGAAGTAGTCTTTCCAACACGTGTACTGGTGGTCAGTAATGATCATAAGAGCTAATGAGTCAACATGTACTTAAAAATATGTCTAGCCCCTGCTCTCCCACCCCTCAAGTGGAATTCCTTACCCAGAATGACTGGTCCTTAAACCAAGGAATCTTAGTCCTCCTGCACTGGAGGACAGTGCAGGCTGGGGAAACACTTTCCCCTTTGCTGGGGAAAGGGGAAACAGATTCCTTTGTTTTCAGACGGTGTCTGTTCAGAGCTGCTCAAACACACACAGAGAAGAGATGGGGTAAGAGGAGCAAATGCACCCAAAACGATTCAAAGCCTTTGGATGAGCTGTTGGTTTGTGTGGACCAGGGTGGGGCAAACACTTGTGTTCTGTGGTACGTGCATCCAAAATTAATGGAGAGATTGTTATTGCTGTGAAATGTAAAGGCAACAAGATTCCATGGAGGGTATTGAAAGAGATTTGGTTTAGGTATCATGTCTTGCTCACACCATCCCATGTAAATGGAAGTTGATAGGTTTGTCTGCCAAGGCAGAAAATGAAGTGTGTAGCTTCTGTCTGTTGCCACTTTATAGGCTTTGAAATATTGATTTGTTTACTTTCGTGGCAGAGCTGCGCTTCCTGAAATGATGATAACATTCATCTGCTTTACACCTGCTGATATGATGGCTGTGCATCACCTTGATCATTTATGAATGGACAAACTCACTTATTACTGAGTCACTCTTACTCACATGTCACTCTGCTGTTTGACTTGGCATGCATGGACTTCACTGTATAATTGTGCTTTTGTGGTGACTGAGCTGATGGATGCTGTCCAGAGTCTGTGTTCCCATTGAGAAGCCGCTGTCGGAGCCTTTTGATGTCACTGCAGAATTTCGCTACTTCTTTATCATTGCAGATGCTCCTGTGGTGGTAGGACTGAGGAATTATTTTTAGGGCAGTATGGTTCATCTAATATTTTATTCCTGCTCAATTTGTAGACCTTGCATAGAATCTACTTCTTAATTAACAACACCACCATATGTAGTCTAATGATGCTGTTCCCAATTCTTATTACTCTTTTCACTGTCATTAATATTGCACTTCATATGAAGCTTTTTACTATCATTCCTTTGCTAACTTACTTGAAGACTTTTGTAAGCCAGCTATGAATGATGAGCTCATTTTCTTTCTCATTTGGCTGTACCTGCTGTCATAACATGAAAGCTTTATGGGTTGCTGGAGAGCAACTGTTTAGGGATTCCACAGTGCTATTGTATTTTTTTTTTTTAGCTTGGGGAATAATATCTGTTATAATTATGAGTATTGTAAGGGTTGGAGTTTCACAGGACCAAAATGCCAGTGTTATCCATCTCTTCTCCAGTATCATCTGCTGTTGCAGTCTAAGGATCACCATCAGCCTTTAGGAGACTGCCTCTGGGGTTTTTACTTGGTGATAAGGGTTTGACCTTGATGCCCTTTCCAGACCTAGAGTACAGTGTTTGGAACATCCTGCCTTTCTTTTGCTGCCTTTTAAAGCACTTAAACCCTCTTTCCTTTCAAGAATTATTACCAAAGTTGTGGAGTGTGTTTTAAACCAAGGACTGATCTAAGGGTCATCCTACTCATTGTGAGTCCAACTTATAATCACTGGTTTGTGTGATGCTCTCTTAAACAGCAAAATTGAAATACTTTCCTTGTTTTATGTAGACCAAGGCACATCAGTAACTCTTTCTTAAGTGGTATAGCAAATGGGGCTTCTCCTTTGCCCCTGTGAAAAAGCTCAGCTAATAACTTGAGCTTCTTGATGTATTACATTAGTAGGATTTGTAGCAATTCCATGTAAAAATTAAAAATTCTGTCCCGCTTCTAGCTGGAGAAAGAACTAGGATACTCTCAAATCTAAAATACTTCAGGGTGTACTCACCTAGGTACTATAGTACTGCTGCATTTCAAACTTGCAGCTTTCTAAAAATTTAAAAACTTCTACACAGGATAAATTGTGTAGTAAGTGTTGGTTCAGAATCATGTGTCTGTATACCCATATGCACAAATACAGGCTGCATATGTAGACTAATACATCTGTGGTTGCTGAAAGTTCTCTTAAGACATGGAGTGTGATGATGTGAGCTGCTCTCTGTGGTGCTCTAGCAGTTTCCCCTCAAATGACATGTTTTGTTTCGCTCTTGTGGACTGATTTTTCTCAGTTATTGGCTTCCTGGAGATTTGCTGATCCTCCTCAGTCAGTACTTGAGACAATGTGTAAACTAATGCAGCTGGAGAAGAGAAAGTAGACCAATCCACGCAGTTGTTCTCTTAAGAAATACAGATATTTTCTTACTGAAAGAGGTGAGGATAAGGAGTAAAGATGCCTACTTCAGGTGTAAAATGTTTTGACTCTTAAAGTATACCTCCTTAAACTTGTAACTTAATAGGTAGAAAACCTACTTGAAATCAGGTCTTTTCAAATATTTTAGAGAAGCAATGTGGATGGTTCTTGTTCAGCTTTAAGAAACCTTTAGAGGATTTTTAAATTTGTCATTTTGTGCTTGAAGGAAATAAACACCTTTGGACAGTGAAAAATTACTTCATGTCAAAAGGTCTATTTTCAGTCTTGAGACCAGTTAATTAAACAGACTTTCGGAGCCATGAAAGCTATTGGACAAAATATTGTCATATTACTGAAGGATTTTGGCTTTTGGAACATAGTATGTTTGACAGAATATTTATTCTAAAATTTCGGCTCAAAACCTTGTGGTTATCAGAACAGCTAATTGTCTAATAGTAGACAATATTAGACAATTATTGTGGACAATAGTATAATCTGATTAGACTATATGATGATAAAATTCTAACATGTTAATCAGATTTATTTTTTAATGGGTTTACAAAAGTAAACAAGTGTTAATCTCCCTCTCGTGGGGTTTTGTTTTGGTTCTGCAGGTATGCTGGAAATAAATTTATAAAAGAGTGCACTCTTGTACTCTTTGATACCCAAGTTAACACATTAAAAGAGGATTTAACTGTTTAAAATGGAATTAGTAGTTGTAAACTGCACATCATCTGAGAATAGTACGAGTCCCTTGTTAAAAAGGCTCTTTAGATAATTAGTAAGAAGAAAAATATCAGAACACTAAGTTTAATATTAAATTAGAGTCAAAGTTTTTTTGGGTTCTAGTACATGAAACTACTATGTGTACAGTTCTACCTTTCTGAGGGATCACCACATGAAAGACTGTTAATAAATTATGATATGACTATGGATAAACTTTAACACATAAAACGACAATATTGGGAAGAATAATCTCCTCAAGATAGATTGGATTACAGAACCTAACTGAAAACTTCCAAACAAGCATAGTACATTCTCATGAAAACATACATGCTACTTTCTTGTTGTAATTAAGGTAATTCATGTTTCAAAATGTTAAATGCAGATTTTGTTGGACTAAAAATACAAGATATTTGCTAGAATGTGCATAGTTTGAGGGATAATATTTAAATACAATATATTAGAAAGGTGCTTCTGTAAGAGTGTGGGAGGTGTCATAAAAGCCTCTAAAATGTAGCTCTTCAGCAGCAAGTCAAAGGACTGCATTCGTACTGCAAGATTGATCCATATGATCTGTTGGACTTCCATCTCTTTTTCCATGCCCCAAACAACACTTTGCTGTGAGGTCCCAACAAGTTTAGTGGCAGAGGGCCATCAGCCTGGGATGATCATGACTGGATTGAGCTGGAGGGAGGAGGTAGGGAGGGGGG
>Ga0065711_1002981_pt1 | contig 30952 bp, 17 predicted proteins | sample Hoacrofraction12_FD_59098 | JGI IMG/M metagenome (GOLD analysis project Ga0065711, IMG submission 59098) | Hoatzin crop microbial communities from Cojedes, Venezuela - Epithelial fraction 12 v2 (version 2) | ecosystem: Host-associated > Birds > Digestive system > Esophagus > Crop | place... | reverse complement strand
CAGAGAAGGAGACTCCACAACCTCCCTGGGCAGCCTGGGCCAGGGCTCCGTCACCCTCAGAGGGAAGAAGTTCTTCCTCCTGTTCAGACGGAACTTCCTCTGCTTCAGTTTGTGCCCATTGCCCCTTGTCCTGTCACTGGACACCACTGAAAAGAGCTTGGCTCCATCCTGACCCCCACCCTTGAGATATTTATAAGCATTTATTAGGTCCCCTCGCAGCCTTCTCTTCTCCAGGCTGAACAAGTCCAGCTCCCTCAGCCTCTCCTCGCAGGAGAGATGCTCCAGTCCCCTCCTCATCCTGGTAGCCCTCCGCTGGACTCTCTCCAGTAGCTCCTCATCTTTCTTGAACTGGGGAGCCCAGAACTGGACACAGCACTGCAGATGAGGCCTCACTAGGGCAGAGTAGAGAGGAAGGAGAACCTCCCTCGACCTGCTAGCCACACTCCTAATGCACCCCAGGATGCCATTGGCCTTCTTTGCAGCCAGGGCATGCTGCTGGCTCATGGTCAACTTGTCGTCCACCAGCACACCCAGGTCCCTCTCCACAGAGCTGCTCTCCAGCAGGTCCACCCCAAGCCTGTACTGATGCAGCACCTTGAAACAGCAGTGGCTGAAATTTTCTGGGCAGCCCACACATATGATTTTATACGTAGCTTAAGGGAGTATATCTTATGCCCCAACACTGTCTTGAACAATTTCAACCACTGCTGTTTCAAGGTATGTGAAAGACTATGTGTCAGTCCTTTAAAAACATAAAATGAGTTAAATGACAGTTTCTTATCTGTACTGGCTCAAGCTGAATCCCTCATAAAACTAAGAACAAGAAATGAAGTAACAGGCATAATGTTTTCTTTCTCTTCAGAGGGAAAAAAGTGTAAAATGGGGAAAATAGCTAGTGCTTTTTCACAAACACGGCAAAGTAAAAAAAAGGATGCAGTAAACTGCAGGAAGACGTGAAAGTCTGCCTTTTCCCATGCAAACGATCCTGGGTGAACAGAGTTTCCCCAGTGAGTCGCCAGGGCCGCCCGTCACCTCGCGCGGTCAGGTGCAGAGCGTGGCCAGGGATGCTCATAAAGCGCTGTTTGTCCGTCTCTCTGAGAGCCTGGGTCCTGCTTCTTGAGAATTTCCAAGCGCACGGATCCAGCTCATTTTCATTCTACTCGTGTAACTCATTAACACCTGGAAAATCTTTTATAGCGTTTAACTGCGTCAGATGCACTGTCCGGCACATGTTTTCTTAATAGGGCTTTCACTGTGGTATTGTCAAAGAGCCCTTATGTCACAGCTGGGAACATGAATCTGTCATGTCAGCGCTGTACCTTGTTTCAGACAGTAATAGTGTATGAGTGTGTTTTATGGAGGAGCCGAACATGCCCATATAACTGCATTAGCAGGGAAGAATGTGAAGCTTGTTCTCCTAAATAAAGATTCAGGCTGGTGGTAGCAGAGTACTTTGTACCATTTAAACACTGCTGCCTCTAAGGCATTGCACTTAAGGAAAGGGAAGTTTGAGGCAAGCGAGACACGTCTTACTATTTTAGTGGTGTAGTGCTGCTAGTTAACGATATGTCATCATTTACATTTCATTGGGAAAAAATTGCCAGAGGTTTCTAATTTAGCAGAAAGAACTTAACTAGAAGTTGATATGAAAGTCTTTACACTGGGAATATTTGTTTTTAAAACAAGTTTGATTTAAATGTATTTGGCAATATGAGAAGAAGGGGAAGAGAAGTAAACGTTTCCTGATTCCATATGCTTTTTGTGCCCATTAGATCACTGTAAAACCCAGTTTTAAATAGATTATTTTGTAGCTCTGCAGTCGGAATGCCTTGAGTAATTAAAAAAGGGATAGAACTGTGGAAACTGACTGCAATCCATGTAGAAGACCTACTTTTTTCACTGGAGTTTTTAACATAGTTACACACATTTCATCTGCAAGTTAAATGCTTAAAATTCACCAGCTACAACACCACCGAGCATGTCATGATGATACTCGAAAAGATAGAGCCCACCTTTGAAAAGTGTTTGCAGACTTGAGAAACCGTAACTGTTGTGAAGGAGTTGGGTCCTCTTTTGAAGAAGAAGTGGATGAAAAGAGCATTTCATGCAGTCACAGGAGGCTCCGATTTTTAAAGTACTTGATTTGGTTTGAAAAGCACAAGTATAGTTCATATGCTAAGAGAGAAGTTAAAGGGATTTCAGACACTCAGGATGCAGGTACGCTGTCAAACGCATTCGCTATGTTTAAAATGTTTGTCTCGTGTTTTTGTACCAGCTCTTCAAAAGCCTGAGCATGCAGGGGTTGATACGCCAAACCGTAACCAGTCCAGGCTTAAGCTGGAATCAGTGAAACACCGAGGTGTTCAGGTTACAGGACTGCCTTCCAAACATCTTGATTTTCTTGATTTCTTGATTTTCTCCTTTTTGCCATTCGTATTGGGGGCTCCTGGTTTTTCTAATGGTGGCAGCATCGCGGCGCTGTCATGGACCCATGCCGTACTTCACGTCCGTGTCCTCACCACAGAGGGAAGAAATAGAGCTAGTCAGGGCTGCTGGGGGGCCCCTGGGGAGCACATGTGGATTTCTTTCAGGGTAGGGCCTTTCTGTAAAGAATTCCACTTTTTTTCAGAAGGACTGAAGCCCTTCATTCTTCTGAGCTTCTGTGTAGGTACCCAATGGAGCGAGCCCAGGAAGCGCTCACCAGCTGCGTGGGGTTTGCCCTGCTGAACGATGCAGCAGCGTAGCCCAAGAGGTGCTAACAGTCTTCAAGCTGAGAGCACACCAAGGCTGAATTGTTCTACACGATTCCCTTTAGCCTACTACAGAAGCAAATCAAAGGTAAAAAAATGAGTCTGTGTAATTAACCTTTCCACATGCCTAGGTATTGTGGCACACAGTTAAGAGCCTTTGCAATATGTAACTTAGTTACAGCAAAGCAAGTTAAGGATTGAGTGAAAGGCTTAACTATAAATTTCCTTGCTTGTATGAGTTTAATTTAGAATTGCAATCATGATGTAACGTAAATTAAAATAGCACTAGTAGATCGCTACTTGGCAAATCTCTTAAGAATAATATAGGTACCTCACTAGGTTATTATATATGGAGTGCCTTCTCTGTGCTTAGCCCATTGCTGAAATTAGTCTATTTTTTAATTTTAAGATACTTTTGAAGAGGTTCTGCTGACTCTCAGTGAGAATTAGGAGAATGGCTTCTGGAAAGGGGAGCTTCCTAAATGTTTTAGAAGGATTTCTCTGAAAAAAAAATTCAGTTTTGCCCCAAGCATCCTCCAATCCATGCATAATCTGGAGGGCATTAACCATTCAAGCACGTATTATGACTTGCAGGTGTAATATATTAAGGCTTCACAGCAAAGATACGTTTTTAAGGAAGAGAGTAAAGAAATAAGAAATCAGCGTGCCTCGTGAAGGGCATATGAAGGGCAGACGAATGCCTCCCTAGAGAGGGGAGTTTGGGAAGAGTGTGTGTCAGTGTGGTGCGTGTCCGTCTGAGCTGGCCACTCAGTCTCTTTCAGTGTTAGAGAAGTGCTGCATGCATCAGCCACTACCGTAACTCTTGAGAGGACCCACTGCACTTGCCTGTTTGGTTCATGCTTCCCATATGGGTTTTGTCTCCTTTGGAAAGTGATACGGAGGTGGGCAGGCACCACGCAAACAATTAGGGTTGCCTGCTACTCATGAACATCTCTCTAAGGCAAGGGGGGGTGAGCACAGGTTGGAAAATTTATTCTGGTGGCAAGCCTAAACATCCTCTTGCCTGGGCACCCTGGGACACCCAGGGGAGATCCTGTCAAATTGCTAGTCCATTGCCCTTAATAACAGCAAGGGGAAGAGCTCCCAGGCCTGCTGGAAAGGCAGCAGTGAACTGACGACATTATCAGACTAGCATCCGTGGCCCTCAGCCCTGCACACCTTGCGTCCACTCAACCCTCCCCAGCAGGAAGGGCCACAAGGAGCAGACACATTGCCCTGGTAGAACAAGCTCCACGCTAAGCACTTGTGGCGGAGGAGGCACACAGGCATGGTGCTGTAAGGAAGAGCTGAAATCAGCCTTCAAGCAGATGACAGGAGAGGATCTGTCAAATCAGCCTTCAAGAGGACGGGGAGCATGTTGAGAGAAAATGATGATAATAGCAACAAAACCTTGCGGAGACTGAACAGAGGAAGGAGCTGCAGGAGGGCAAGAAGACAGAGGATTTGTATAGTGAGGCAGAGAGAAAGAAATGACAAATCTTTTCATAAAATAGCAGAGACAAAAGGACAGATCTGACCGGTGCCAGGTATAGAATTTGGCTCTGGCTTGGAGAGGGACTGATACAAAAAAGACAAATAACTGTTTCACAGTCTGGTGAACGAGCGGAGCAGTTTGTGGTAACAGACAGAGATTGGAATAACAGCAGCTGCATCTCACAAGAAGTCTCTGGGGTGAGTACAGGATATTAGAGGACTTTTGTAAGAAAATCAGGTTCCCAGATTTGCATACGGAGTTTCAGGTTATAATATGCCAAGAGAAAGGCATCTGTCAGCAATGTGTCATAGATATTAGGGTTACATCCATAGTGGAGCTACTATATAGAAATGCTGGACTGAATCATGGCTAAACCTTTCTTGCGAAGTCCAGACTTTGGAAAGGTTAATCCTCGTTAGGGTGAGTTGCTAAGGGCATGGTGGAGCTGTGCTGTGTTAAATGTGCTGTGGTCGAGGATCCGCTGGTTTAGGAGGTCTAGTTGTACTGACTCGTGTGGATGGCACATCTCACCATGAAGTCGAGGACTAAGGAACTGGATGTGAGATTCAAATGTGTACAAGAGATAAAGAGCAGCTCAGACTGGGTTGTCAGCTTTCCTTGCCTGGTTACCCCATGTAGCTCTTTGAGTACTCTCTTGCTCGCCGTCATGCTGCTCTGGGGCAATGCAAGGAGCTCCCATTAAGACTCATTTGTATTGTGATGACTGCTAAATACGTGGCTGTTGGTGATACAGTGAAAGAACCATGGCTAAGACTAGTGATACCCAGTAAAGCTGTTAACTGTTCCATGTTAATTATTTGCTGTCTCCATCCCTTTCATTTACACTCACCTTTGGGAGAAGGCGCTCCATTGCATTATCTCTGTAATCCCTTACTGGGCTGTAGAAGTGTTTATGCAGAATAAACGTATATAATGATCTGTGGCAGGCAGGTGTTTATTTTTTAATACAAACTCCTAGCCTCAAAAATGCATTTTGATTAAAATCTGTTGCCACTTTAATCCTGTTGCCAATCAACCTATCAATTACAAGATCCTTGTTTGGTTAAAAGATCAGTAATTATAATAGCAAAATAACTTACAGGGTGTTCTATCTGTTTTCTTCTTCATGTGTCAATTTAGTAAAGCATCAGTAAAATGGTGGTAGATAATGATGTGAAATAGGTTTTTATGCAGTTTGTTCTCTTTCTTTTCTAAGCTATGAGTGCTTCAGTGCTAATACCTTTGCAGTGGGCGGAAAATGATTGTCCCAGGAGTGCATGGCTAAGATTTTTGAAGCTGCTGTAGGATCTGGACACTTAAGTTCCCATGTTTAGTGATTGCTGAGCAGCAAAATTCCCTATGTAGTTACAGTTACCTACCAAATTGTCCTCAAAGAGTTAGTGGACCAAAACTGGTTTTATTCTGAGATAAATTACCTTCTTTTCTCCAGGAACTTATGAAGTTATTTACCAAAGAAGCAATTACAATATGTCATAACCTCTTTGACTTACTAGCTGTAAATATCCAATCAATCAGCCATTACATTAATTTAAAAGTGTTTCCAAGTCCATTGGTCTTTTTTAGCCTCTTTAGGAACTATCAAGAGGGGACTGAACCACGTAACTTCTGATTTAAAGTATCATCCTATGCTTGTTCGATAAGTTTTATTGGAAGGCCCCTTGCATTGCAGGGCTCCAGGAGAGTTAGAAGAAAGTCTGTTTTCTCATATGTTAAGGAGTGGTGTCATCTCTGGCTAAAGAGATATCTTCAGTTCTGTATGCTCATGGGCTGTTCAGACACAGATCTGAAATCATTGCTTTGATGAAATTCTTTCTATGATAATTTACTCATCAGGGTACCATTTCACAATGTCACTCTGTTACTTGAAGAACATTTACATGATGTAGTGAAGTGGAATACAAGTTAGAGCAATACTTTATACAGAAATTCTGCTTCTCTGATTTGCTTTTCTTCGTAGAATCCCCTCAAAAGGCATCCTCCTACTGCATAACCTCACTGCTGATAGTAACTTGAGTAATAATCACACAGTTCTTTCACAGGATGGCAGCCATCTCCGTAAGGATAAGGAACACAGGGTATCCATAGTCTGAATATTCAGCATTGGAAGAATCATCAGTGGAAAAAAGGTAGAAACTGGGGTTTTTTGAGAGCTCAATACTAGATGAAAGTATGTAGAACAGAGATAATGTCAGCAAACTGCAAAAAAGGATATGTTTGGAAGTTCTGGCCATATTGACCAATAAACAATTTATGGAGAGAACACAAACAAACCGTTAGAATATTTTAAGACTGTAGCTTCTGACAAGTATACTTTATTTATGACTTTGCAGTACAATCTTTTCCTGTTTACAGGATGTAAAAAAAGAGGGAGAGGGGGAAGAGGTAGCATGCCCAGTGTTTTATCCTTTCGTCCTCTGCCATGTTTGGGGTATTGTCAACATCAGTAAGATAACCTCAATATTCCTGTCTCAAGAAAACCTGGAACTAGAAAAATCAAAAATGTGACATGTTAAATGTTTAAAGAAAAGGAGAGGAAAGAGTGGTGCTGCTTTATCTAAAACTTGTACAGTACTGGTGCCAATAAATGACAGCCACAGGCACAGCCAAGTGACTCTGGGTGAAAAAGGAGGCAGGGATGGATGGGCGAAGGGCTCATCATTAGCACAGCTTCTACCACTATTAGGCACCCTATTGGCAAAGCCAGAGTTTCATGGTCTGATGGGATTATATGACTAGATAAGAGCAATGTTTGAGTTTGGCTCCGAATCTCCCGATACAACAGGGGTTTTGTTGCTTTTGTCCACACGGTGCATCTCGGTGCTTGTGGAAATACGTGGGGTTTGGGTTTCAGAGACTGAAGCACCAGGCAAAGGTAAAACTTCTATTAGTAGTTAGAATTTGTGTTTTAGAGGTGCCTGCAGGTGCTAGGTATGTTGCAGACCCCCATGCTGTGCAAAAACATAGGACATAGCACTGCATCGAAGTGCTTGCAATCCAAGTACCAGAGCTGGGAGATCCCAGTTCTGTTTTGCCAAAGCTTAAATTTCAAAATCATCGTGTTTTAGAAGGCAACCAAAGCCTTTAAAAAATGCTCAGACAAAAGAGCTGTGAGAGCATCCACATTTAGGAATGAGTAGGTCAAGGTTTTGATTTGTGTCTCTCAGAAAGTCACAAGAAAGAGCCCTAATCTGAGAAATCTTTCCCTGGAAAATGTTGAAGTTCATATGTTCCAGGGAAAAAAAACAACACTTTATTTACTTGAAGGAGAACATATCTAGAAAGTCAGAATGTTGCTGAACATGTTCTGACCAGCGGACTAAAAACACAGGGCAAGCCCAGAGAACAGCATGGGCCACCAGGGAGCGAAGCAGAGAGGAAGCCAAACACTGGAGTCAGCTCCCTGCTTCCCAATCCCGTACCACCAACTTGCCGTCCCTATTCACCAGACATCTTCCTCGTTTCATCCTAGGCCAGCGTTCCCGAGCTGTGGGTTGCAAGCCCTGGGGTCAGGAGGACAGCATCGCTCTTTGCTTTTGACACCCACCAGTGTGCAAAGCACTGGTGGGTGCCAGCATCAGCCCTGCTGTAACAGGCGTCCCTTTTGACACCTTGACACCTTGGGACGAGGCCGTCACACCACCCCATAGCCAAGGAGGGCTCCCTTTCTGGGGACACCTTCTACCACCTGAGCACCGCTTGAGAGGGCAGCACTGCTTCCAGCCCACCGCTGGAGAAACACGAGTATGGAAAACCTGGAGAGAAATAAACACTTCAGGAGGGCCTTAACAATATCTTACTGCTTTAAAAGATACTCTGGTGGTGCTGGTTAACTAGACAAGTGCACCTCTAACAAACCTATCGAGCTTGATAAATGGTTCTCTATTAATATCCTAATTTTGCTGGGTCTGATGAGCAGCTTTCGGAGTTCAGAGGCAGAAAAAGGCTGCTTGAAAGATGGGTCTTACAAGAAGCTAATTGCATGCAGGGTTTTCAGAAATACTAGGTCAGTTCACGTTCAAAAGTTGGGTGTCTGTTCTTCTGTAGTGGCAACAAAATTAATTCTTCTGGGCTTGGGGAAAAAAAGGAGTACTTTGATTTTTACCAGTTAATGTACTGTTGAATCTTACTTCAAATAACATTTTAAAGTTTTAAAGCGTTCCACAAAGGAAGGGATATCATTTCAAGGATGAAGGCTTGTGTAAAATAATTCCAACAAAATTGATTGTGTTATAGGCACTATGTTTATATGACTTTTGTAAAATACTGCTTTTTTAATGCTAATATTTCAGCAGTAGAAAAGAAATATTACGGTTGAGTTCTCTTCTGGACACATACATAAAAATACCATTTACACCAGTACAGCGATGAAAACAATGTGTTTTAAGTGGGGACAGATCTTTCCCCATAGGCCATATTCTAGTTTTAATCACACCCTATCTATCTTAAATATCCAGGATTTACTATCTCAGGACAGACTGGTGTCTGGGAAAATGACCCGTGTCAGTATTTCAAAGAAAGATGTAAAAAATCTTCACAACATGGCATGTCTCTATGTTATTCTGCTCTTTAATATAGTGGTGCAAACTCACTGGTTTCCCTGGGGTTATGCTGGTGAAATTAGAAAGAGGTTTCACTCAAAGAGAGTCTGAGACTAGTTCATAGCAAATAACTGATTTTTGAGTGATTGATGGTCTTTGGTGTTTTTTTTTATAATTTATTGTTATTGTTGTGTTACAGTGATGACACAGCCACCCCCCCCCCCTTTGGTTTGGTCATTTTATCCATCATGGTAGACCTTGTACAGATTCCTGACGAGGTTTCTACCTTATTAAGATTTTTGTAAGAAAAGTGTTTATGTGTGTACGAGTGTGCTTCTTGATTCCCAGGCGCAAAATAATTTTTAAAACCAACGTTATTCTGAAAAGAATGATGAAAAGGGTTGCTTATAAACAATACTTTTAAAACTTGCAGATTAATCTAAAATGCTTTTCAAAGTCCTTCTTTATCTACACATCACACTGAGGCTTTATACTTGTGTTCTTACATGGTATTTTGCCTTGACAGTCCCAATCAAAGGATTCAGAAGGCAAGATGTAATAAAACAACCAGGTTTGATCACAAAAGTGTCAAATTAAGTATTTTCCTGTTGGAAAAGGGAGTTCATTAAATTTGAAAATATTCATAGGGAAAATAGACCTTTTGGCAAAATGTTCCACAGAAGAAAATCTGGCTGACATATGTTTTTAATTTGGGGTGAGATTTTGCAGTTGTGCGACTTATCTTAAGAACAGCAGCCCGGTGAGAATATCATGCCTGGTGGGGCTCTAAGCCTCACTGGGGAGAAGGATCCATGGAGTAGACAGAGACAAATGTGCCGAGAATATCAGCTCCCAGTTGTGGCCATTTAGGTGGAATCAAGGAGCAATGTCACCACATCCCTCCTGCCCCCCAATATTAAATATTTTATTTCAGAAACTTAAAAATGGCTCATTTCATAGCATAGAAGCTAATATTCTTACCTTTTTAAACCGTTTTTTTAAAACTTTATGAGGAGATAAATAGCATTATTTTGGATTTTTAGCCTGACTCAGGAGAAATGCCAAATATTATAACATCTTGCAAGATGGAAATTTTGTTTTTCAATCTGATATAAAACTTGTATGGTCATAGTAAATATACTGTCTTAAATCTCTTGTAAAAGGAAAAATAATAGGTACTGCTACATTTCCCTTCAAATGATCCTTAGCTAATCTAGACTTTATAGTTGGAGCAAGGTTACAGCCATCACTCTGTGTGTGTGTGTGCAAGACTGGAGAAACCCTGGTCATCTGAACCTATGCTCCAAAATTTCTTTCGTGCAGAAGAATATCTTCAATATTAAAGCCCTCCAATATCAGCATCCTATAAAAAGGAACTCTGGGAAATGTGTCAATTAAAAATATAATGGAAGAGAGAATGAAAAGAGAAAGAATGAAAAGAAAATTTCTTTTGTGAATGCACAACGCTTTGAGGGTTTGGGAATCAGCCCCTTCCAGTGGGGTGAGAAGCAGCAAATTCCAAAAATTCCTTGGCTTCAGGAAAATGAAAGTGACAGTCTCTTGATGCAGGGTGAGAGGTCCTGCCCCGTCCCTTTTATCCACTGAAGGCTCACCCAACCCATGTGTTAGTGCTAGTTTTTCTGCTGCTTATATAAAATAGATCCTTGCACTGCACTTCTGCCATATACTCATTTTCTTTTCATAGCCTTCTGTTTCCCTGTCTTACTTGATAATGACTCTAAAGTGGGCTTGCTTTTATGCGTGTTTTTAGCCTGAGCTCGTCCATAGTATTGAACTGTAGAAGTACTATTTTGCACAACCTGTAGGAGGATAAAGACACGAGGCTAGAAAAGTGGCACCTGCGTGCCTTTGTGTACTTCTCTCCTGATCTATACTGAAGGCATTGCAACATGCTTTAAATGTTCCCTGAACATCCTTGCATCTCTAACAGCGCGTTTGCCCACTTGCGTCGTTCAAAAACTTGCATTGATATCCCCTTTTCTGTGCTTCCCTAGTGACTGTTTGGAGATAACCTCTGGATGACATGACATTGATCAGAAAAGAAAAGAAAAAAAGCCCATGATCGATAGAGTAGGTTTTACTGTGATTTGTCCCAGCACATAATACGCCAAAGCAGCGGGCTCTTTAGAAATGTTGTGGTAGGTAGGCATGTGCTCAGAGCTGGACTTGAACCACTTTCACACCTGAAAGAGATGTGATTCCAGGGCATTATCATCTCCAGCTGCCTGGGGCAGCCTGTGAAGTTTGCACCTTTCTAGCAGCCAGCGGGATGCTGCACCTTCTGGGAAGCCAGGCTGAGACCTTGGCACTAGCTCCCTCAGAAACCGATGACGACGGCAAACCCCACCATCTTCTTCTTCACAAGCATGGTGCTTCTTTTTTTTTTTTTTAATTCCTAACATATGGCAGCGTGTAGATTTAAAACAACAAAAACAAAGCCCTGCCAAAACAAAACACTACACTGCATACCCGGTTCTCCCTTGGGAGTAGGACGAGAGGGGGAATGAACCACACGTGGCAGATGTTGGTCATTTGATGCTCTACAGGAAGGCACTCAGATGCTACAGTGACGTACAGCCCCATGGGGAGCAGAGCAAAACAACTTCCGTGCCCCTCTTCTCAGCAGCGTGAGAAACAGAATCACAGAATGGTCAGGGTTGGAAGGGACCTCTGTGGGTCATCTAGTCCAACCCCCCTGCCAAAGCAGGGTCACCTACAGCAGGATGCACAGGACCTTGTCCAGGCGGGTCTAGAATATCTCCAGAGAAGGAGACTCCACAACCTCCCTGGGCAGCCTGTGCGAGTGCTCCATCACCCTCAGAGTGAAGAAGTTCTTCCTCATGTTCAGACAGAACTTCCTCTGCTTCAGTTTGTGCCCGTTGCCCCTTGTCGTGTTGCTGAGCACCACTGAAAAGAGTTTGGCCCCATCATCTTGAAACCCACCCTTGAGATATTTGTAAGCATTAATAAGGGCCCCTCGCAGCCTTCTCTTCTTCAGGCTGAACAAGCCCAGCTCCCTCAACCTTTCCTCATAGGAGAGATGCTCCAGTCCCCTCACCATCTGGTAGCCCTGACAGGGTCAATGTACGAGTGGAAGCAGTCAACCTGAAAAGATGACCAGGAACAAGTAGCAACACTAAGCAGCCGTAGTGCTTCCGCTAGGTAAAATCCTTGCTTTGGAGGCTTTAAGTGGGACAGAGCCCTGTGCTGGGCTTCTTTTTGGGCTTGGGTTCCACCACTGCGTGCATGGGCTTGAACATCACCCGGGCAGTGCACGCTGCAAAAGTTCAAAGCTCTTGGATTCCTTTTCATTGCTTTATTTTAGGGGCTGCCTCTGATCTTTCCTTTTCATCCCTGGCTTTATTTGGAAGTATTTCTCCCCCATTTCATTATGTGGCAGGCTGCGTGCAGGTTCGTTTTGCCGGTGTTCAGTGACCATCCGCATTGCTCTGTACGTAGTTTACATCTTCACAGGCCTCAAGGAAACCAAGACTTGAAGGAAGAGCTGGATGAGCAGGGCTTTCTCTCCAGCTGTCGTGTCTAGTTGTGGCAGCAAACGGGTGTTTCATTGTAAAAGATGTTAATTTCAATCTGAGCTGTGGCTGTGTTGAGAGGAGCATAAAAGGAATTTTTGATTATCTATATCAGTACCGTTGTCCCCGGGGACAGGCTCTGAATCTTCAGATCACATATGGCAAGAGTGCTGTGATAAAATATGCATCAATAAAACTTTGCAATTTATGATAATAAAGGAGTGGAAAGTTTTATACACTCTGATAATTATTCCTGACTGGTATTTTTTCCTTCCTTTCATTCTTCTACACGCCTTTACTTTTGAGCCCTTTCTGCACGTTGTGGTCGTGATTGCGGCATTGGAGCTGCGGGTGCACAAGCTGGGGGGGGTCACCTTGTTTCTAGGTCCCCCGACCTTCTGCAGGCATCAGTCCGCTTCCGAAGGACCAGGGGTTTGCCCTCCTAGGGAAGGCTTCTGCAGCTCCTCACTCCTCTTCCTCTCCTGTGCACTACATCCAGCAGGAATGTCAGAGTGGCTTCCAAAAAGGATGAAATTATATTCCTCTGATCTTTCCTTGCATATCTCATTACTGTAATTGATGAGAGATGCATAGATTTGCACCAGGGTAGCATTTATCCCATATTGCCTGACACCTGCATTGTTCTAAATGTATTTCGTTTAAATAGAGGTTTTATTCTTTTGAAGTAGGAAAAATAATGACATGTTTACACTCGCAGGAAGTAAACAGTGGACTGTTAAATACAACCAATATATTGTCTGTGACCTTATTTTTTTTCCTTAGCTCATTATATCTTTGGTGGCCATAGAAAGAGAGACCCTGTCTTCTGCTTCAGCACGCTTGATAGCAATTAATCATATAGCGTGAAACGTATGGCCCGGCAGCACAAACCGCTTGCATGCTTGGGTTCTGGCTGACTTCAAAGGGACTTCCACATGTCGTGTTTACAGGCAGCTCTCCTTTACTGAACACCCTCACTGACATGTTTGCACAGCGCCTAGCGCAGTGGGATCTCCGGCTTTACGGGGACATCTAAGCCCTGCTGTAACACAAACAGTCATTAGTACCGTCTGTCTCATGTTTACCCCCTTTTTTTTTTCTTTTCTCAGTATTTTACTTCAGCTGGCCTAACAGAAATAAATCAGCCACTTTTATCCTCTTCCAGGCTCATTTCTCCACAATTAAGGACGAGCTGGGAAGCTACTTACGGGAAGCAGTTTAGCCATCTCAAGCTATCTCCAGAACGTTTTGTTTACTCGTGCTCACTTGACTGAATTGCGTGCTCCTGTGCAACGGTAGCAAAGCACTTCTCTTGAAGCACATGCTTATTTCCTATCGACTTCAACAGTACTTAATCACCTGCCTGAGGTTCTTCGGCATAAGCTGAAGGGCTTTGCACTTTTGGGGCCCAAGGGCCCCCTCAGAAAATCCATACCTACTCAGTCCTGCACGTTCAGCCTCTCCCAAGGTTTCTGCAGGGGCCTGAAACTCATCAAAGGCAACGAGATTTAGATCATTTGTGTAAGTGCGTAAGTGGACTTAGACATCTTTAAAAGTTCTGCTGAATGTGGGCCTACCTGATGAAAAAGGAACCAAACGTTTACAAAAGAACAGATCCATTTAGAATACAAAAGAACAGATCCATTTAGAACAGGAAGGCTATTAGCAAGTACTTTCCTCTTTTATACAGCTGCAGCTGAAAAGATTAAATCTAATACTATTATTTCCACTTTAAGGAGCGATGAGAGATTTAGGTTACAAAAATAGTAATTTCTAATTATACAGATGTAAGGAGTGGACAATGAGGCCAACAGTGAAAAAAAAAAGGGAACTTCTGTGGGTTTTCTCTACTTCTGCATGTGTGTGAATTAATAGGAAATTACAGACTATTAGAAAATTGATTGAATTTTGTTTCTTAACTTTGCTGGTTTTTGTTAGGGTGATCCTAAAAGCAGGCAGCTTTCAATTAGTTTTGTTGACAGTGCTGGCTAATGTTGTAATGATCCTTGGGAGAGAGAAAGAAAAGAGATTTATTGCAGTAGCGGTAAGCTAGGCCAGGCAAAGAGACATAGTACATAACGGCTAATTAACTTATGTAGTCATTAAAAAAAAAAGGCAAAGAAGAAGAGGAAGGAAAAACAACATGCAACCTGAAAGAGGATTGTAAAGCATTTCTGCACTGCGGATCAGACCCTTGAGCTTTTGTTACACTGTGCATATCATATTAGATGGTATATATGAGCCAATTGCATATAAATCACATTCTCCCAATCTTGCAAGTCCTTGTCAGAGAGCATATTTAATTTAGCATTGTAATATTTATTTTCTGAAGTTGTTAAGTAGGCCAAAACATACCCAGTAAAATGAGCATTCTGCACTGCCACAGCACAGCGCCTGACCTACACTCCAGCAGAAAATTAACCCTAATTCATCTTCGTAGTGACCCTGTGCCAAATGGCTGTTTCAGATGCTCCATTCCTGCCCTTCACTGACTTTGTAAAGTGAAGCTGTGGCAATTCTGCCTAATTTGGTTTGGATTTTTAATTACATCTATTCCATTCATTCGTTTCCACTTAAAACCGTCGTGTTGCGCTTGAATGACTTGTAAGCAAGCTTTGCTTGGTCTGAGTATCCTTTAGGGAGAGGCTTAAGCCAGAAAGCGCGTGTGCCTGTTGAACCCGTGTCAAACGGGAACCGCTATCTCAGCTTCAAACCAGAAGGCTTTGTTTGCTGACACAAAGGGTCAAAGTCTGCCCAGTTATTTCCATGTGTCCCTTCCCTCCCCTTCCCTCCCCGCCATCAGGATTATTTCGAATTCACGTTATGGATGAGCGTTTGTGTGCATACGCACAATTCCCTGGGAAACTGAGGCCCTTTGCTGTTCAGAGCTCCTCGGGAAGTGATTTGTTTTGGGCATTCCTCTCACAACCGTTTGCACATCTCTAAGACCGGCAAGATTTCGGTCAATCTGCTAACAAAGTCTGTTTTCAGACACCGTGCAGAGAAGCTTCAGGTTTTAATGTTTGGTTTTTTTTGTTGTTCTTGGTAAGAATTAATAATAATTGACTAAGAACATGTGTGCTTATTTTGCCTATTATTTGAGCAATAAATACTATGTTTTGCATTTCATCACAATACAGATAGTTCTTCAGCTCCTCCCAAGATTAACAGAGATCGTATCTCAGTTCTGTAATTTTTTCTACATTTGTAGAACTGGGCATATTTGGACTGCAAAGAGGATGCGAAGTGAGAAGGCTGCAGAAAGGACGTTGAGATAAGGCAATCTGAGTCTTCTCACTGAACTCCTGGCAGGCGCAGATGAAAACGTTTCATGACAAAGTCTATCAAATTGCATTTATCTTGTGAATGCAAATTATTCCTAAGAAGTTACGGTATGGGGGGAAAAGGTGAAATTTATTTAAATTGAAATTAATTTTTTTTTAAATGGATTTATCAAATTCAGGTGACTTCTAGTTTTGACATTACAGGCACAAAAGTAAAGCTTAGATGTCATTTCTTAGCTCCAGTACTGCTCTGCTTACGAAGAAAAATGGGACCATATGGGAGCATATGGAAAAACCAGAAGGTTAATATTTGCAGGAAGGTACCTCCTACAGGTGGCATTATAATTAACCTTGGGGGCCCTTAGCATGCATGTCAGTCAAGTGTGCACACGTGCCACGTCCCTGCGTGGGACAGGAGCACGGCTCCTGTGCCGGGACCACCGGGAGCCACTCGGCCGCTGCGGGAGCTCGGGGCTGGTCCCAGTCTGGGGGTGAGGCTGCATCGGTGTCCCCTTCCCCACCTCGGGTGGCCAAGGCGGAGGGTGGCCGCTCGGGGCAGGGCGTTGGGCTCCCCAAAGCTGTGGCCATGCTCCCCCGAAAACCCTCTTGAAAGAGTGGTTGGGAAGCTGCTTCCTCGCACCCCGCGACTTCCCACTCCCCCTCGCCCTGGCACCATCCCGGTTCCCCGGGGTCTCGCCAGCTGGGAGAGGAGGGGGAAACTGTGCCGCAGTCTGCCCGGCCTCGTTTCTCCTTGTTGCCCAGGCTGTTACTAAAGGGCTGCTAGGACCCGGCTTGTTACGGGGTTTTGGCACCCTCCTTCCCATATTTGGGGCAGGAGCTGGGCGTCTGTGCGTAAGACACGACCCTGTGGCCACCACTCCTCCAGCCCCATGGGCAGCTGAAACCATGCTGGCTCTGCTCCAGACACCTTAGCGGAGGGAAGGCAAATAAAAATCAGGAGTAGCCGCGTACACAGAGGGTCGTGGGTCTGGGAAGTTGAGGTGTCTTTTGGGGGAACAAATGGTGCAAGTGCGCACAGGGCCGTGACCTGAAGAGGGAAGACAGGGAAAGGCGGCATCAAGCTTGGGCAAGCAGCTGGACCCGTGTTTTTCCCCACAGCATGTCTGTGCCAAACACTTCTGACTTACTGGGGAGGGTAAGAATTGCTGAGGAGGGTGCAGAAATGTGAGTAACTGGGTAAGTGCAACTTAAATGACAAGAACCAGCGCGATCAAAATGTACTCACCTTTGGAAAGACTTGAAGGTTTTGCATAGCTTTAATAAATGCAATTTGCAGAAACAGTGCGGCGTTTTAAAATAAATGATGCTCACAGAGTCACAAGCTGTGATTTATCTTTAAGCATCCTCACGCAGTGTGGTTTATTAAATTTCAACCTGGGCTCTCAACTGTTCAGTTAATGTAGATAATTAATTTGATTATCATTCAATCAGGCCGTTTTGTGACTGAAACATCCCCATATTGTTGCTACAAATATTTCATTAATTATATGAAGAAATAATAATTTTTTTTTTGCTTGCTTGTTTGTTTTATTTTATTTTTGGCCTCACTATCTTTCTTTCTGGCAGTGAGTTGTTCTAAAATACATGGTGTGGGATTACTAATGCGTACCTTAATGCTTTAATGCTTTTTTTTGAGCACACGGTTCTGTATTCGTTCTTAGCTATGCATGCATCTTCTAGTCACATTAGATGATCTTTTTTTCTTTCGTTTTTCTTCATGCAGAAGATAAAGGGGGAGGAAAAGCATGGTCATCCTGGGAATTACATTGCAGTTCTTAATGACTATATGTGTATTACTTTAAAAAAAAAAAAGTGGTATTAATTGTAATAAGCTGGCTACGGTATACAGGATGAAAAGTGTTATGCATTAGTACATCAGATTCTATTACACTTTGTGGTTGCAAAATTACATACTAAGTACGTTAGTCTAGAATTAGAGCAGAATGTAAGGACCTAAAAGCAGTAGGAGACGTTCTCACCCTATTTAGTTTTTGCGACAAAATAAGTGGAGTTTGTTTTAACGAGCATCCATTAGATGTACTGTGCTGTAAAACTTCCACTGAGTTCTTCAGATGGTGGTCATGCCATGTGGTGTCACCTCATCAAGCACTGTAGGCAGTCTGCACACCGTGTGTTACAGAGGACGCGTGGTCCAGGCTCTCACTGGAAGGTGCCTACTGCACCCCTGGCTGGCAAAGGGACCTTTGTAAGAAGAGGTGGCAACCGTTGTTGGGCCAGGTGATAAAGCTGGGCAAGCTTTTGGACCCATAAGTTTGATTTAGCTGTATCAGCCTTACTAATGAAGGATATTAATTCTGCTCACTGAACTTGTTGCATGACACCAGTACCACTCTCTCTTACTATACACTGCGCTCTTCTGACGAGTTCCTGCAACGACACTGAAATCCCTCTCTGGGGAGCTGGCACAGATTATGTCAGGGTTAAGAAGGCAGAGCAGCCAAAAAAATAAAAATAGGGCTTTTTTAACTGATGTGGTCCTTTTTCCCTTCCAAGAGCAATTGCAGACTTTGGCTCTCGGGTGTTTGAAACAATTTTTTTTTTTTCAGGGTAGAAATTCCACCTTGAACTCCTAGTAATAGCTTAGCATGGATTGTTGATTTCACTTATGAAGGTCTCTAAAATTGTGTTCAGTCTTGCTTCAAGCCTTCAGGAGTATTTCTTCCCGATTTATGGAGTGTATTGCAGTGGATGCTAGTAAAACCAATTATTTCATGGAAGTGTCTGGTAGACTGCAAGGAAAAGAAAGTCCTTTCTCACCTACCTAAATGAGATAGTTAGATGCCCTAATTTGTTCTTCATACCAGCACAGGTAACCTACTGCAGTTCAGACAAACCAGCAATGTTTGCCGCAGAAGGGTAACAGGGGGAGCCCGTAGCAGTTGTGTTTCTTCTTCTCAGTGCCCTTTGCCTCTCACCTGCTCTGGACTGGGAATGTCTTGAAAAGGTTGTGGGGAAAAACTGTGCTAATGGAAGTGCAGAGATGTCTCTTCTCACAGCAAACCTCAGTCATTGCTGATGCCAGTGTCCAAACGTGAAATATTTGCTTGTAAAGGTAGAATTGAAAAATTATCAAATCTATCTTAAGCATCAGGTCTGAATCCAACCTCACTGAGTTTGATGAGAATTTTAGCACTGAATTACATTGAAATATTAGGCTCACTAATGCATACAGGAAAGCGTAGACAATATCAGTAGACCCTGGCGGAAAACGAGCTACCCTGCATCCTACACTACTATTCTTTATTACTAAGGGCCATCTTCCAAGGAGTGCTGGGTACTGGGATGACACACTCCCCAGAAACAGGTAGGAAGACTCAACCACTGCAGCAGAGAGCTTCAGACTCTAAAGCGCCTTGTCTAGGTCCTTGTGGAAAAAATTTTCAAAGAATTATGAGCTTTTTTTTTTTTTCCTTGTATTTGACCTGGCCAACTAATAGTCACAGATCCTCTTGTCAGGTTCTATATGTCACAGGGTGGATGAGGTGCATTTTTTTTCCCAAAAGCTCTGTATCCCACGTATAGAGTAGGCAAAATGTAGTATTTTTTCCTCCAGTTTTTTTCTACACTATTGACAGCAAATTTTATTTAAAGTGCCATTAAAGTATTGTGCATTTTATTATTTTGTCTTTAATAAAGACATGGGAACTGTTCTTAGTAAGTACTATGGATCAATTTAAAATAACACTGCTTTTGAATTGCTGCAGAGGGCATAATCTAATTCTTGTATCTTCACTTGGTTTTCCATTGCAGTGCTGTATTACTGTTGTTATTAAATTCAGACAGCATTCAGAATGTTGCGGGTGCTGGAGGAACAAATGAAAAAAGCAAGGCTGATGTTACTGTGACTTGAGAACCTGAGTAGATGCTATGTGCAGACAAGGTATACTGGAAAGAGAAGAGTTAAGGCAGCAACAGGTCATGGTAATGGTATTGTAATATTGGTAATGTAGTTCTTGATAACATAAGGTCTTTTCTCTTGAAGGTAGGCACCTGAGAATAAATAGATAACAGTTGTTTGCCCATTAACCTCAGCATTATTAAATGCCAATGAACAATTGGAATTGAGCCTTCAGGAGTTATTTGACTGTAAACTAGAGGACGTCTTAGGAAGGCATTTCTTGTACAGGCCATGGAGATGGCTTTGGAGGACCAGAGCATGTGCAGTCCCAGGCTAGCAGAGAAACAGGAGTAGTGCAAATGCAGAAAATGGGAAGTTGTATAGGAAAGCAGAACAGTTTAGGATCTTTAAAGCAAAAGATGACTCTTGATCCCAGCATACCTTGAGTGCTGGTACTTTTGCCTAGTGAAATATGTTGTTAACTGAGACTAAAATGTTTGATTTGGGGGCTGAACTGAACCCCCTACATTACAGGCAGATTTTCAAGAAAAATAGAAGATATATCTACTTGTCCTGATAGCTAAAATCAGCCTTTATACACTCTGCTTGTTACTGCAGAATTAATAGGCATGCACATATCTTGCTAGGCTACTTTGAACTATATTGAAAGACAGATGTTTTATTAATCTAATTCTGGTTAGACTACTTTGAACAATGTTGTAAAGGATATACTAAAATATTTTTGCTGAGATTATAATAATTTACCTAAGTAACATTAGTAAAGCAATAGATAATGGTGACAAATTGCCATGGAATATTTTAGGCAGTAGAGATCAGGCTTACAAGAATACTGAATGAAGTCACTAGGGACTGCGAAGGTAAAACATGTTCCTGACTATTAGATGCTGAGATCTATCCCATAATGAGTTGTGAGAGCTCAGCTGGGATTTGTTTCATATAACTTCCAAGTGAGTAGTAAGCAGAGAAACAGTTGCTATCATGAAATTTAACAGGAGCACTGCCATTAAAAAAGCCCAGAGTCCTACAGATTTGTTTTCTATACCCATAGAAGCCTGTCCCTCCTCTGGAGCAGCCTTCTTGCCTCTGTTCTGGCTCCTATAGTCCGAGCCACCCTGACAGTATCTCAGATTTGCCTCCCTGTGTCCTGTAAGTGTCTGCACAAAACTCCAGGCTCTTTCAAGGCCCCAGGGATCTGCTCCATGACAAGGTCCAAGCCACCCATGTGCTAGGTGGTCAGCCACATCCGCAGGCTGCCCAGCATGAGCCAAGCCCAAAACCACAATTAACGTGGTAGAACTTGCTATAGGTTTTCTCTCCGTGGGATATTCATTTAGGTCTTTCTTCTCCTTGTTGCAATTCTATATAATATTTGTAGGACCCTAATGATTTCTGGTGCTGTCAGTTCTGAACTAAGCCAGATGAAACTGGCTGCAGTAACCAAAACTGAAATAAGCCAAGAGATTTCCAACTAGCTATGGGCAGCCTGGATGGACAGGCACAGACAGAGAGCCCTGTCTTAAGGAGCAGGCCGTGAGTGCGTGAGCTCCCAGGGCCCCGACTTTGAAAAGGCCCTGGAGACCCATCAGTCGGTGCTAGGATTGTGCTCGATAATAGAGATGATCCTGTATTAAGCAATCCTGTATAGATGATCCAATCCCAGATCTCAGATGGGAAAACCTTTTGAGGGGATTGGTATTTTCTGCGTTTTTGTGGCAGCAAGATGCTCAGCACCCCGGGCTGCTGCACATCCAGAAACTGTCTGCTGTTTGCTAGCAGATAAGTCGGACGTGGGCTGTAAATCTGACGTCCTGGACTGCATCTGCAGGGAGGCTGTACCTCCCATGGGCAGCGTGCCTGCCCAGACCCTGCTCCACAGGCACCGGAGAGTCATTCTCCTCATGTAACACGCATTTATCCAGAATCGCCGACGTCCCCAGTCCGCACTGTCCTTCAACATTCGTACAGTGGCTCTGCCACAGACAGAGGGATGGCAAAATTGTGTCATTTCTTTCTGCTTGAAATGATGCAGTCACTGAAAGGGATTGTATTTCCAGAAGGACAAGAGAGCAGAGAGACATTAGTAAGACGGGAAAAACCCCTGCCTAAACTGCAGATGAATATTCCTCTTTTTTGTTGTAAAATGGAGTAAATTCAGGACTGACCAGTGTAAAAATGAATACGATGCAACTCTCTCACATGCAGTAAAACTGAGACATAAGCCTGACCTTGGTTTTCAGTAGCACCCCATCCTCTGGCACTGACTCTATTCACTTAAGAACATGTTTAAGAAAAGATGCACGTTTCTGCCTTGGTGAATTTAATGGTACTGAAGTCCATCCCACTGCAGGACAGCAGCTAAGTACCTGCTTAACTTTCCAAAACTCCATAAGTACCTTCTGTAATCCACTCCTGAAACAGATGATCATCTCAAGTACAAGGACATCTGCCTAGAAATGGACGTGCATTGAACCGTTCATTTCATTACAGTTATTTAGGAGGTTTAATTGTTGTGCAGTTAGCAGGGTAATACACTATTATTAAAAAAATCATTAATAGCTATTGGATAACATATAACTAATGCTTACCTGCAATTAAAATCTGTGTTGATTAGGGTCGCGCTGTACATTGGTGCTGCTGGAATAGCTCTTGCAATGAAATGTGTGCATTGCCAAAACTAGAACACTCCTGTAGTCTGTTATCCCTCTTCCAAAATGGGCAAAATAGTAAACAGGAAAGCAAAACCTCTCCAGTGGTCTCATTCAGTTATGAAATACTGTGGAGGAGCTGTGGAAGGAGGAGAAGAATAAATTCTTTCTAACCCTTGTGTTAATTAGTTGTTTGGACTGGAGATGAAACCCAAAGTCCCTGACTTGGATTTAATGCTTGTTTAAATAGCAATTGCTTTTGTGTCCTAGAAATGATGCAACCCACATAATGCCCATAATCCAAAACCAACAGAGAATTTTTCAGACTTCTCACCTTAGTCTGTCCCTTTTAGTGACCATCACTTTCCTTCTTTTTACAAACTTGCCTTGCCCCTCAAAGGAACAGCCAAGTTCTATCTCCAGAAAATACAGGGCCAAGTCATTAACTTCTTGGAGTCGTCTTTGGCAGTTTTTGGCCTGTTTAGGAGCCTGGTTGACAGAGTCCCTTGGGAGGAGGTTTTGAAGGGTAAAGGAGTCCAGGAAGGCTGGACACTCTTCAAGGAGGAAATCTGACAGGCTCGGGAGCAGGTCTTCCCGATGTGCCAAAAGACGAGCCGGCGGGGAAAAAGACAGTCCTGGCTGAAAAGAGAGATTTGGCTGGAATTCAGGAAAAATAGAAGAGTTTATGTCCTTTGGAAGAACGGGCAGTCCACTCAGGAGGACTATAAGGATATCATGAGGTTATGCAGGGAGAAAGTTAGAAGAGCCAAAGCCCAGCTAGAACTTAGCCTGGCTACTGCTGTAAAAGACAATAAAAAAATGTTTCTATGAATACATTAGCAACAAAAGGAGGGTGAAGGAGAATATCCATCCTCTATTAGATGTGGGGGGAAACTTAGTGACAAAGGGTGAGGAAAAGGCTGAGGTACTTAATGCCTTCTTTGCCTCAGTTTTTAACAGTAAGACAGCCAGGTGATCAGGACCAGTCAGCATGGGTTCATGAAAGGCAAGTCCTGCTTGACTAACCTGATTTCCTCCTATGACAAGCTGACCCACTTAGTGGATGAGGGATGTTGTCCACCTGGACTTTAGTAAGGCCTTTGACACTGTTTCCCACAGCATCCTCCTGGAGAAATTGGCTGCTTGTGGCTTGGATGGGTGTACACTTTGCTGGGTAAAAAACTGGCTGGATGGCCAGGCCCAAAGAGTTGTGGTGAACGGATTTAAATCCAGCTGGTGGCCCGTCATGAGTGGTGTTCCCCAGGGCTCAGTACTGGGGCCAGTTCTTTTGAATATCTTTATCAACGATCTGGATGAGGGGATCGAGTGCACCCTCAGTAAGTTTGCAGATGACACCAAGTTGGGTGGGAGTGTTGATCTGCTTGAGGGTAGGAAGGCTCTGCAGAGGGATCTGGACAGGCTGGATCGATGGGCCAAGGTCAATCATATGAGTTTCAACAAGGCCACATGCCAGGTCCTGCACTTGGGTCACAACAACCCCATGCAACACTACAGGCTTGGGGAAGAGTGGGTGGAAAGCTGCCTGGTGGAAAAGGACCTCGGGGTGTTGGTCGACAACTGGCTGAACATAAGCCAGCAGTGTGCCCAGGTGGCCAAGAAGGCCAGCGACATCCTGGCTTGTATCAGGAATGGTGTGGCCAGCAGGAGCAGGGAGGTGATCGTGCCCTTGTACTCGGCACTGGTGAGGCCGCACCTCGAGTACTGTGTTCAGTTTTGGGCCCCTTGCTACAGGAAGGACATTGAGGTGCTGGAGCGTGTCCAAAGAAAAACAACAAGGCTGGTGAAGGGTCTAGAGCACAAGTCTTATGAGGAGCAGCTGAGGGAACTGTGGTTGTTCAGTTTGGAGAAGAGGAGGCTGAGGGGAGACCTTATCTCTCTCTACAGATACCTGAGAGGCAGTTCTAGTAAAGTGGGTGTTGGTCTCTTCTCCCAAGTAACTAGGGATAGGACGAGAGGCAATGGTCTCAAGTTGCATCAGGGGAGGTTTAGACTGAATACTAGGAAAAATTTCTTTACTGAAAGAGTTGTAAAGCATTGGAACAGGCTGCCCAGGGAGGTGGTTGAGGCATCTTGCCTGGAGGTGTTTAAAAGACATATAGATGCAGAGCTTAGGGACATGGTTTAGTGGTAGACTTGACAGTGTTAGGTTAATGATTGGACTTCATGATGCTGAAGGTCTCCTCCAACCTAAATGATTCTGTGATTCTAAGATGCTATGACTGAATGTGCCCTTGCTTCGGTGAGGTGAGGCTCACAATGAGCTGGTGAACAAAGCTTTTCCATTTGTGCACTGAAGTCAAAGAACAGGGTATTCAGCTGATCTAATTACGCAGCCAAACAGGGCAAACCAAGTAGAAAAAGAAGACCACAGGTCAGGTTTAGATTTGTGTTATGCTGCTGAAAACTTGGTGATCAGTAATGCTACTTCGTATTTGAATTTGTCTCTGTGTCCACTTAGTGCATTAGTCCGAGTCTCAGAATCTGTAATCAGCAACCTGCAATTAACTCGCTGTGTTTGTACCCTTCTGATTAATCATAACACTCTGTATTATTATTAATGAAAATCGTTCCCATAAAATATTTCTTAATTAGTTCTAGCTGGTCGAGTTTTTGTTTTTTCTCTTTCCTACTGGGAAAAATAATTAGCCAGGAATAACGCAATTAAGAATGTTTTAAATCAGTTCTATTAACTCGCTTTGTCTAATCAGTCGTGTGTTCCTCAGTCTCCTTCAAGTTTCATCAGAGGAGCTTCTTCTGCAGCAGTGCTTCTTCAAGGACCGTTGTGTGAGCCGACTGTCCCCCCTGGGGACGTGCGACGTAGGTCTCAGTGGGGGCAGTGCCACGTAAGGCCTTGACCTTTCATTGGGACGAGCGAGTTAGCTGGACGGCGCTTGCCTTTGAATCGCAGCCAACACTGTTAGGCAGCCCCAACCTGAGCTACATCCTCCCCTCGTAACGCTTCCATCTGGCACCATCAGGCAGTACCGCTCTGCAAAATGCCACGGCGTTACAAACCCAGCATGCGACGGGCAGGAGCAGCCGGGTGGAAAGACAAAGGATTGTCCTGCTCCTTCCCCTACCGCAGGACGGGCCGCCAGGGCAGGGAGAGGGATTTCGCTGGAGACGGGTGCAGTTCTGATGCTGGGATGGGCACTAGCCCCTGAGCTAGGGCTATTCTAGAGCAGCATTGTAAATTCACGCTAAGGTGATAACGTGAAATCACCGTATTGCAGCATCTATATTTGTGGAGTGCAGACTCCATCCAGCAAATTCTAACTTTGTTAGTTTTGATTTAATTGCTTCCCTTCCCTCTCCCCTTCTCCTTTTACCTTTTCCCCTTTTCCTTCCCTCTCCTCCCTTCCCTTTTTTTCCCCTATAAGACAAAACCAAGTGTTCAGTACTTTTATATAGGTGACTAAATTATCTTAGAGATTGCTAGAAAACATGAAGCCTTTTACCTAATGGCCAGGGATTCAAACACAGCCTACATAGAGATCAGAAAATACTGTTAGCCTTTGTGTGATGTGTTTTGTCATTAGTTTTTTTATTACTGAAGAGCTGACTGGGGAAATCTACTGGCCAGACTACCATCCCCGTCACTGTGAGGATGAAGGGTGCTGGCAGGACCAGCACATACATGAGCACAACCGTCTTCTTGTGGAGTCTTGGAAAACAACAGTCTCTAGGACAGAACCCAAGACCCACTTGCCAGCTTCTCAGTGATCCTGGCCAAGTCTGGCTTCTCATCAGTCCAGAAGGAAAAGGTCAAAAGGAAAGGCATGGCTCGTTCTCTATGACTGGGAGTGTGATGTACAAGGGGACAAAAGCAGGAATGGGATTTGCTTGATGCCTCTCATACCACCATTTGGGAAGATTTGCTCTGGAGAGCATTCAGTAACTCTTCAGACCAATTCTGGGGCAGCAGGCATGGACTAGGAAGTATTTTATTCATGTGTCGGCATAGTCATTTTGTTGTCGCTCTTCTGGGCTCCTAGGATTTAAATAAGACATTGCCTTTGGGTATTATTTGAATACAAACAAAACCAGCATTTGATTTCCAGGAACTGAAGCTCTGTTACTGCTCAAGCAGCCTCCTGTCTCTTGCCTGTACAATTTCTATGCAGGGCAAAATCTTAGCTCTATTAACATCTGGAAAAACGTAGGGAGGAGTTGTGTTCTGAGCCTATGAAATACCTTGAAAGCTTAGGAGCGAGTTTTATTCTCATTAAACTGAGCTAAAGCCAGGTTTGTGGTTGTTATTGGTTTATTTCCTTGTACTTTGGTTCCTTCAGTCCTCTCATTAGGTAAGTCAGACCTCTCTTGCTGGGAAAATGGGGGGGGCTAAAAGGTCAGCCCCAGGTTCCCTTACATCTCCCCAAAACGACGTATTTGTTTGATAGAAGGCATCAGAGGAGGGAGATTTAAGAACCAATTGTGTGACTGAAATGAAATGGGTTAAGGCTTTATTTCTGAGAAAAAATGCCCAAAAGTATAATCATTCCCCATCACAGCAGTAGACAGAGACATTATTAACGCCAGTGACATATTAAGATGAGAAGTTTGTAACTGGGGGCTTGCTGCAGCCAAGCTAAAAATGTCGTTACTTAAGCAATTGCCAGTGGAGAGAGAACCAGAAGTAAGCAGTAACATCTTCAGCCAAGGCAAATCAGCCCTTGTGGTACCTGAACATGAGAATACCTGCTCCGCCTGGGTGCTGTTGTGGTCTGGTGCAGAGAGGCAGAGACAGACGCAACAGAGGTAAATTCTTGATGAGGGATAACACAGGAGATGGCCAACATCTCTGGGTGTAGTGAGAAAACCAGCATTAACGCTTTGGCTTTCCTCTTTCATGATATTCTCTGCTGTACTGTTTCCTGCCTTAATTTTTGTCTTCAGTAGCTTTAAGCTTATTCATTTCTGGCTTGAGGCTTGATCTTTTCCATCTCCTTCTCTTTGACTCTGGCGTTTTCTTTTCTCTTTGCTTCAGGCCTGACTAGTTTGTTCTTTTGACGTTGTCTTTAACACTTCACTCCTGAAGGCAGAATTTCCAGACACTCAGGGGTGTGGTGCAAGTTGGAGGTGGTGATTTTGCAGTGTTTGCCACTGTCTGCTTCCTATCCCCAAGTCCTCCATCACTGCTGCTCCCCGTTCCTCACCTCCCCAGGCTGTGCTGAGTGTCCCACCGTTTTCTTTTGCCATCCTATAGCAGCTGGTCCCAGCTTCTGCCATGGAAGGGCTCGTAGGCAGTGGCCTCCTGCTGCCTGCCACAGGGACAGAGACTGGCTTTTCTCTCAGAAGTCCTGGGACTGCACAAAGCTCCCTGAAAGCAGCCTCTCTATCCCAGCCAAGCTCATTTATCAGCAAAGGCAAAGCTTCCTTGTTTGGGGCAGGGGAGAAAGGGAGAGAGATTAGAAGACCCATTCGCTCCAATGCCTATGAAAAATAACTTCTGCTCCTTTAATTCTTCACTTTATTTTGGTCTTTTCCGCAGCAAGGTTAATGGTTTGTTTTCCTTCTCACCACTCCCGCAGAGCCAGTCCCCTCTCCCATTTTGTCTCTGTGGGATCTGCTCCTCCTTGCTGTCGCAGCTTTTTCATTTTGGCTTTCAGCCCAGTTTCCCCACCGAAGACACCTGTAAAAGGAGATATTATTTTTTTATGATTACTTTAACTTTCTTTGACCTGCTTGTTTTTTTTCTTGTTCCCTCTCTGATTTAGAGCTTTTCTCTTTGCAGCCGTTCTCCTAGCACCTTTTCGCCCTTTTGTAGTCTTTTACAGTCGCAGCAGCCGGGAAACAGCCTGCAGCTTAGGGTGAGATGCAATTCCTCTTCTTCCAGACGTGAGACTTAGGTAGTTTGGAGACCACCTCAGCCGTGCTACATCATACAAAACACAGGAGCTGGAAGAAACAGTGCAGCTTTGCCAGTGGTAAGGGCTCTGTTAATAATAACCTGAAAACGGCACAGAAAAGAAGCAGATTTCAGAGCAAGAATTTCTGCTGCGCTGCACTTTTGTACAGTACATGATACCCGAAATAAAACCAGTTTTGAGTACCTCCTATTTACAGTGACTCTGTAGCAATTTAAATGGCTGCCCAAAGCTGAGGGTGCTGGAAAGACAGGTGGGAGCCCTTTTAGTACCTCTCTGAGGCAGTACGCCTGGCTGCAGCTCTTCTCCTTACCCTCTGCACTTTCACAGATTTCTCCCCTGAACCTCCAGGCATCTCCAGCTGCCCACCTTTGCCAGTCCCTGTGAAGGTGCTACTACTGCCTTTGCTGTTTGCCAACTCCTTCCCTAAAATCTCCTGTCAGGTGAGCATAGATGGTCGCACGAATGTCCATGCTGCAGTGAGCATCAGAAGGGAAGATCTTGTATTCCTAGTGCAAAAAAAAAGTTAGCTTCTTAATTGTGGCTCTGATGTAGGGGAAAAGGCTGCCTACTTCTGCATTCTACCCTTCCCCCTTGCTTTTTCCCCCCCTTTTAGGAGTCCACTTTACAACAAGAGTGACTTGTATCAGCAATGTAATTCCTCCAGCAACCTCGCTCTGCTAATTTCAAGAGTCTGTTGGTGCTGTTTTATTCTTGTCATGTCAGATGCGGTAATCCAGTTTGCATTCACGATTAGATTAGGAAAGACATGAAATACCTGCATTTGCAAAATTAGTGTGGATATTTACCAGTTGGCAGCTTGTTCTCGTACTTCCTCCCCACCTCACTGCTGGAAGCCCTTAATCCACTACTCAGATGTATAAGTTGATGCCTTGCTGTGAATCAAGAAAATGTCTTTCTGCATTGTTAATTTCTGTGGCATGATCTCACCTCACGTTGTCTTCATAGACACGTGCCATAGCATAACCTGATGAGATGTAACCTGTGCTCTGGTAGGCAGCGGGGAGTCAGTACGCTGACGATGCCTCCCAGCAGCCTGTCTGCAGACAGGCTTGCAAAAGGGAAAAATGAAAGAAAGAAAGACAGGTTGGCTCACCTAGCTCCTACCAAAAAGCGCACAAACCCAGCACTGCCTCCAGTGAGATGTGTGTCATTAAGGGCCTGATGCTCTCCGTGGAAAATAATTGTCAGAGACCACTTTTGATTTGTTTGCCACCTTTAGCGTGTCCCCAGGATCTGCAGGGCAGCTGCCTACAGCCTACCCAGAGCCTGTTTCCAGAGCTGGGAGTGTTAACTGGCTGCTGGAGGCAATCAATGATTTGAAGGCTCAGAAGCACCCTAAAGCCAGCACTCAAACTCCACCCGGGTTTAAAATTACTCTTTTCCCTTCTTACATAAACGGGATTCCCTGAACCTTGTTCACTGTGTGCCATCCCTCCACTGAAACCTTAAATACAAACATTCTTCTGAGAGTGCAAGTTGTCGTTACTAAAATGCAGACACCTTTCTACTTTCCAGCACTTCTGTTGGAACATTCACAATAGAAATGTGCGTGCCGAGCCATGAAACTCCACTTTAAAATGGGAGCTAATTCCTGCAGTTTAATTTCTTGCTCCCATTTCACCCACACGTCATCTCTCCTTCCTCCAGCCCCTAAAACTCTCCTGCCTCAAATTCACATCTCTTTCAGCATGGTCCTCCCTGGCTAGACAGGAGTCCAAAATCAAGAGGGAGAAATAGAGGCACACCTCACATCCAGACCTCGGTTTTGTTTGCAGTTGGCTAAGGCTGACTAGATGGGCCACGAAGCATTAGCCAAGGGCTGCTGAGGTCTTTGCTCTTCAGCACCGGCCAGGGACGTGTATTTCTAAGGCAAGAAGTCCCTTGGGAGAAGACACTGCTAGTAACTCTTTTGTGTTTAGTCTCTTGGGATGCTAATCTGAGCCCCGTGACGTATTATGACAATATCATCCCAGAGTTACAAACCTGTAGTCTGTTCTGCCAAGGAAATGTTTTTCCAAATACGCTGAAAGCTTCCAACTAGCTGTTTGTGCAGCTTAGTAAATTCTAGGTAATCTTCTTCTTAGAAAAGTGGAGAGAGAGTAGGGGAAAACAATAAAGAAAAATAATCTACAATTCCCCAGAAATTACCTAGAATCATCTCTTAGGTAGAGCATCAGGGGGTGCGTCAGAGGATGCTCTTTCCTCGCCTGCCTGCAGAGCTGTTCGCATGCCGCCGCGGCCCCACGGCGTTCCCACCCTTTTCCCCAACCTCTGCAGCCTCCCTGCCCGCTGGCTCTCTCCCTCCGTCCCTCGGTCGCACAGAGCTCGCCCCTGCTCCTCTCCGAAGGCCAGAAGCTGCCTCTCCTGTGCCTGGCCCCTGCGGCCGCCCCGAGATGGGCTGCCTGGGGAGATGCGCTCCCAGCCTTCGCTGGTGGCCGGACAGGCGCGGGAGCGGGCAGGCAGCCTGCCAAGTCATTTTGGGGACAGCATCCAGAAAAGAGAGCAGCTTTTCCCACGGGCAGGCTTTTCCCAGCCGAGGATTCATCCGGCCAGATCAGGGCAGTTGGCCGGTATTTCCCAGGGCGAAAGCCTCGGTGCCTCGAGCAGCCGGGAGACTGGACGCTAAAATGTCAGCAGCTGTGTCACCTCCCTGCTGCACGCCAGCACAGAGGAGAAGGCGGCTGCTTTCCTCCCTGTGGTGGCCTTGCTGGGCTCCCCAGTTCAAGAAAGATGAGGAGCTACTGGAGAGAGTCCAACGCAGGGCTACGAGGATGAGGAGGGGACTGGAGCATCTCTCCTACGAGGAGAGGCTGAGGGAGCTGGGCTTGTTCAGCCTGGAGAAGAGAAGGCTG
>Ga0065711_1030960_pt1 | contig 30953 bp, 20 predicted proteins | sample Hoacrofraction12_FD_59098 | JGI IMG/M metagenome (GOLD analysis project Ga0065711, IMG submission 59098) | Hoatzin crop microbial communities from Cojedes, Venezuela - Epithelial fraction 12 v2 (version 2) | ecosystem: Host-associated > Birds > Digestive system > Esophagus > Crop | place... | reverse complement strand
AGGAGCTACTGGAGAGAGTCCAGCGGAGGGCTACGAGGATGATGAGGGGACTGGAGCATCTCTCCTATGAGGAAAGGCTGAGGGAGCTGGGCTTGTTCAGCCTGAAGAAGAGAAGGCTGAGAGGGAATCTTCTAAATGCCTATAAATATCTCGAGGGTGGGTGTCAGGAGGATGGGGCCAGACTCTTTTCAGTGGTGCCCAGCGACAGGACAAGGGGCAATGGGCACAAACTGAAGCAGAGGAAGTTCATGAGGAAGAACTTCTTGCCTCTGAGGGTGACGGAGCACTGGAACAGGCTGCCCAGAGGGATTGTGGAGTCTCCTTCTTTGGAGATATTCAAGACCCGCCTGGACAAGGTCTTGTGCAGCCTGCTGTAGGTGACCGTGCTTCGGCAGGGGGGTTGGACTAGATGACCCACAGAGGTCCCTTCCAACCCCTACCATTCTGTGATTCTGTGATACGTTCTGGACCGTGACTACCATATGCTTTAACTTCTAAAATCTGTGATAACTTGTTCCCTTCATCTGTATCTGAAAGCTTGAATCTATTAGCATGTTTTCACTGGGTTCCTCCTTCTAAATCAGCTTGCATTGATAATTGGTAATTGCTCCCCTGACCTCACGTGCAACCTCAGCTCTGTCTGCTACAGTAAATTTTTCGTTCACTTTGAATTCCAGATTCTTCCCTTTTTCGAGTCAGAGATTCTACAGGCAAAATTGCTGAGTGATTAAAAAAAGGACCATTAAGTGGGTGGAAGTTGAATGGATGCAAAGGACTTGAACAGGGAGAAAGATCATGTTTTTATAAATGCAGAAATTGATGCCACTTAGTTCTGCTGTCTGAGAGATGATTAAAGTAATTAAAATTGATCACAATTAGACCTTCAAATTTGTATTGCTTTGAACTGAAGCATTTTTATTTAAATTCGTAATTCATTATTCCTTTGCATGTACTGTGCAAAGTCTGAGGACTGCATAATTTACAAGAAAGAAAACAAGTCACGGAACTTAATGGGCTAAGCTTCTAACAATACCCTCGAATTTCACACCGGTTATTAATAACCCATGCTCAAATGAAGGCATAAATGTTAGCATTTACACATGTAATTGCGTGCAGAAACAAGGAGACAGGACTTTTCAGTATTATCACCCACATTAAATTTCAGACACAAGAAATTAATTGAAATATTTTCTTATAAGGACCAAGTGAATTACTGTTCCATAGCATCAGGGTGGCAAAGTACTGAGAGCACACTAGGCTTATGTTTTGTTATTTTTTTTATGATAGGAATAACAAAGTACAAGGGTGGTGAAATATGTGTGTGGTAGACTTGATTTATATATAGCTGTAAAGCATTTTTAGGACCGGTTTTTGTCCTGCTGAAGTTGAGTGCGAGTTTTGCCTTTCACTTACCCGGAACAAGTGGTTGGACCGGGGTCAGGAGTGGCTGTGTGTTGCACCCTGTGCTGCAGCTGTGGGACACAAACTGCAAGGGCATGAAAGGAGCGTGAAGGGCTCTGTGACTGCGGGGCTCCTGTAGAGGAGCTTTCTGTTTGCAGCACAAGAAACTCTGGTCTAACGGCCTTCAGTGCTGTGAGAAACCATTGTGAGGGGAGAAAGATGCGTTGGAGTGTGGCACAATTACAGTCACAGTGATGCCTCTTCTGAAATTCAGCATATCTCAGGCATTCTGTGCAGAGGCAGAGAAGTCCACAGGGTGCTTAAAAACAAACAAACAAACAACTGCAAGAAGCAAAAAAAACCCAAAACCCTGAAATAACATGTCTGTCTTTTGGGCTATCTGTCTTTTTAAAACTTTGATGGAAGTAACTGGTCAAGAGTAAGTTTTAGCTTTATAATTTGCCTTGGCACTTTTTACATGGTTTCCCTTTCTGCACTTCTATGCTTTTCAGCCTTCCCAAGCCATGTTTTCTTCCATTTGGTTTTAATTCAGTCCATTTCAGCATCCTAATGCCAAAACAACTCCTCTGTGGGCGAAAAAGTAAGCGTGTGATGAAGGCATTGACTAGTCTTTAAGGCCATGTTTGTATTATTAGGAGAAGCAGCCAAGGGCTGTTCTGGGCCCCTAAGGCCAAATGACCTGGCACAGCTTGTGTCCGTGCAGCTAAATTCATTTACATCCCCAGAACAGAATGACCTCATCCAAACTTACTGCTGCGAGTAGTCCCTGGCCTGTTGTGGTTGGTCCTTTTGGAGACCGTGCCTAAAACCATGCCAGACATCTATCTGTATGGGCAGTCATGTGCAGACCCCTGCCTTTGCCCTGTCTGTGGTTGATGGCTGTGGGTCTCACCTTACCAACCTGGGTCAGATGCAGGCACAGGTCTCCTCTGTGAACTCCCGCCAGTTTTAACTCGTGGACATCATGATAATAATGTTTCCAAAGCTCCGTTAAGGTCTTCAGGCATTGTACTTGCATGGGTAGGCTGATGGAGGAAAAACACGGGACTGATCATCTTTGAAGAACAAGTAGAAAATGAAACCAATGGAGGAGAAGTCCTTTAAGTATCTTCAATAATGACAAATTTGAGAACTAAAAATGCTGGTTCTTCTAATGTATAGTTATTTTTGTAAATCATTTTCTTCTGAGATCTTTGTAAATTTAAGTAAAAACTTTCACAATGGAACGTGCTAGAGAAGAGCCAAACTTGGCACAAAATACTTTGTTATCAGAGAGCTGTAAAATTGAAGGTGCAATATAGAGACCTATTCTGTTTATCAAATACTTATTTAACCACTTCTTGTTGAACAAGCAAGAGTTTCACGCTTCAGCATCCTGTTGACTTGACTTTTGGTGGCTGGCAAAGCAGCACAGTTGTGTCGCGCTGCCAACGCAGCCAGGCAGTGTTTACTCCTTGGTCCTGCTGGGGATGGAGGGGCCAGTGGGAGGTCTCTGGTGCAGCCCCATCTGCTCAGCCTGTGTCCAGCTGGGTCTCAAAACTTGAGTATGGAGACCTCAGCCTCTCTGGGAAGGGAGCTTCTTCTAGTGCTGAATCATCTTCATAGCAAAAATATTGCCTTAGGTCCAGCCAGTACCTCTCCAGCTTCAGCTTGTCACTGCCGTTTCCCCGTCTGCTGCCTTACACCTGAGGAGAGAGCCTGGCGCTGTCTTTCCAGTAACCTCCTCTCAGGCACTGGGGGGCTCCTATTAAATCCCCCCAAAATCTTCTTGCCTCCAGGCTAAACAAGCCAGTTCCCTCAGCCCCTCCTCACTCATGGCATATGTATATGGTATTGGCAAAACCTATTACTACGGTAAGCATTTATTAAAATATTCTAAGGGGTATGCTGATTTCTATCTCCCCCCATGTGTGTAAAAAGAAAAATTTTAGTGTTAGGAAAAAAAACTTTCAGGTATGGTCTGTATTAAAATTTAAAATCACCTGATGGTTTTAAATTATTGGGGTTTTAGGCTTTCTAGACTAGTCAGTGCCTTAATCGCACATTTCACTGAAGAGTAGTGACTCCCTACAGTTTGTGTAATGCTTTGTGAGTCCTGTAAAACCCAGCTGAGGGAATGTGATGCAGCATGTTGAAAGTCACCCCAGGTTTTCACAGGCTTCTGAAAGCATCTTGTGTATGTAGACTGAACATACTGGTCTAGTCTGATCCATTGGTAACCCAAGAAGACTGAGCATAGCTGGAAGGAAGGGGAGGAGCTCATGTGTTTCTGTGTGGAAATAGCCATTTTGTGCCTGGGATCAGGGCCCCTCAACCCATGGCTAGCATTGCCCTGTTACAGTCCCTAACCATCACCCATTTAAGTTTTCTCCTGCCACCCATTTTTCTTGTCAGCAGGGCTTAGTGTGTGTATGAGTGTGTGTGTGTATATATATATATATATCTTTTCCCATTTTATACCATGTGGTTGCAGAGGAATCTCCCTCTGAAAGGAAGTCTTTCTTTAAAGTAGTTATTTACAACATTTGTTTGGGATTTACAGCAGAATTCATGCTGCTTTTTAAATGTAAATATAGCTGAAAAGAAAGGATATTAGGCTTGTTTGTCATTCAGCAGTTACAGGTACATGCAAGACTACACTGACAAGGTAATTAAGTCTCTCGCAGGGACTTACTGCAGTCTGTGCATCTCTTGCTTTGTGTTGCGCGTGCACGTTGTGGTTATGCTTAGTTGTGTTGGTGTGGCTCTGGCTCCTTGGAGAGAGGACTGGAGATTAAACTCCCTCCAGTCCTTAATTTGTATGGCTCACCATGCCACCATTTCAAATGAAATACTAGCTTTAACTCTGGGGAGTCTTTTAGAAAATACATTAGGTAAGAATGTCCTGCAGCAATTTTCCCATCTGTGTGTGGTGTAGTTTTCATAAGACCTACCTCCACTGGTTAAATAGTATGTAGGGAAAGTAGCTTAAAGTATGGCCTACTAACGTGGCTTAATGTGTATGGCCTTTCCAGTCACGGGAAGTCCACTTGATTGAGATAATTATTGACATAAACAAGTAATGTTACAGGCAGGTCTAGTCAATCTTCTGCACTTGTTGCAATAATTACACTGTCAGTAGCTGAGTCATTATTTTACAAACTGCAGGCAGACAGCTTAGGTGGCAGAGTGTGTTTATTGTGTGTATGCACTTCTGCTTTTACAGCATGAACAGGTAACTCTAAAACAAAGCATCTGTGATTTTTTTTTTTAATGAATAAGTAGTAGTTTCGCTGGCTTAATTTTTTATCTGTATTGTTTCCCTGCAGGTCAAGGCAACAGATGCAGATGCTGACCAGTTTGGTGAAATTGAGTATTTTCTTTACGATGGATTTCATTATTATGAAAAATCCAAAGCCTTCCAGATTGACCCACGTACTGGTCAGATCTGTGTATCTCAAGACATTGACAGAGAAGAAGATCCAGCCACGTATGATCTCTTAGTAAAAGCTGTGGATGGGGTAAGTTTCGCCTTTCCATACTGCCAGATTTGTAAATGTATTTGCAAATTTGGATGTGCTGTATACTTTTAAATGAGAATGTAATGAGCATGTAAAAATTGCTTGAATTTGAATAAAATTTCTTACCCCTACAGAGTGTGGAAAGTGATGCTTCATGAACCATAAATTTTGACCCAAACTGATAAAATTGGCTGTGAAATCTCCAATTAGTCCTAATTAAGTTGTTGAAAACTGCTTCTAGGAGATGTTAGTCCCTGCTGATTTTCCTCCTCCTCTTGGAACCAGTGGACTCCAGGTTACCCCTGCTCCCTGCTTTCAAGATGCCTGCAGCAGTAACAAACCTGTGACTTGTGCTAGAGCTGCGTGGCTACTGTGGGTGCCAGTGATTTTCTTGGATAAATTCCTTGTCCTTTCTAGCCGGCTGATGCCGTTGCTGCTGCTGTGCTTGGTACAGCCTCCCTGCAGCAGCATGTCTGCAAGTTTTCCCACTTTACCAGATCTGGTGCTTGGAAGTGGGTATTCATGGTACAGCGTTGGCAGCGTAGTTGTATGTGCCTGAAATCGTCCAGTTCAGATCTCTGTTTGGCAAGGAGGGTGAGGACACGTTTGTTGTGGTGGGAACACATTGCTGTCTAGCTGTGGATGCTTGGTCTACCTGGTGCCATGTAATGGAAAATTTTGGTAGCGTGACTCCTGAAAAAGACTGGAAGAAAATAATTCCTGGGTTCATTTTGTTATGAAAGTATCCAAAGGCGATTTGCAGTGGGAGGCCCAGAAGGAGACCAGATGCTACTTTTCTTACCTTTCTTCAGTTTTAGTAGTGAACTGCTAACAGGCTGAAGAAGGTTACTGATTGGCCTCAAATATTAAAATTAGCATAAGGACACTTCAAAAAATGTTATTCAGGTCACATTTTGCAGCACAATTTGAGCTGAAAAACACTGAGATTATTTCAGGCTATATAGTCTTTATTTCATACCTTGAATATTAAACTTGCATTTAAGATACTGTGCTAAGCGTATCTAATATAAAATTTTAAAAACACAGTTGTGCTAGAAATCCTGTATTTTTTTCATTAAAATGTCTATGCTTTTTTTTAAAGTACCCTGAAGAAACTTGGTGAACTATGCTTTCCATATTCATGAGTAGATGAACTTAAATAGCTGCAGTTGATGCTTGGTATTAGTTGTTGCATTTTGAGACTGTAGTAGTTGAGGGTATATTTTTATGCTGTTGAATTTGGATACATGTGCAATAGTTAAGCAATTCATCTGCTTTTTTTTCTTTAGCTATGACTATTCAGTGTTTATTTCAGAGGCTACAGAAGCATTCTCTTGTATTAATAGTGCCTTTAGCAGTGTGCCTTTCCTTCCCTATAGATTTCTTTTGAGCAGAAACAAGTATATAAGAATATTTTTTGTTGGTTTGTATGTTTGTTTCCTGACTTTATCTTATTTGAATGTCTAATAATTTAAGAATGTAAGTCTTCTAGTTAGGATAGTGTCTGTAATTTTTCCAGCAGAAGCAAGTCTATGTGCCCATTTTGGAATGCCAACAGTTAAAGGAAAACAGCCACAGTATTGAAACTATAGATTGTTTCATTTTTAAATTGATGTGTCATTTATCTTCCTTTAGGGACCTTGCGTTTTCAGAAGTGGGAGGGGGATTCAGTTTTTGATTGCCTTGTTTGTGACAGGCAGGACTTGATCTTCTTACTGAACTTGGCACTTTGTAGATCCCATTGATTCCTCTTCTAAAAATTAGCTCATCTGACACCTAAATACTAAAGCACCTAAATTATTAGCTGTTCAGTATTTTCGGTATACCTGAACTTACGTTGAGCCACTCTCCACCTTTACAGCAGAACTGTAGAGGATGTTTTATCTCCTGGCATTCTGCTGCTGCTTTTGATGGATTAAAGATGTTAGGTGTGGGGTTCAAAGTGGAGGCTGTGATCAGAGGAGAAATGTGTGCAGAAAAGACAGAAGAAGAGTGAAGGGTCACTGTTGACAGAGAGGAGGGAGAAAGGTGAAGAGGAAAGGAAATAACAAAGTTAATTAGAAGTGAGGAGGAAAAGAAAGCATTTTCCAGGTGGTGCTCAGTTTATCTTGCAGCAAAACTCTGTTTCCTCCACCTGTTCATGCCTACTCCATTACACGGCTTTGTAGCTTGTTGGCCATGTCTTTTATGCGCTGTGTAGAAAGTGTAATAGGAGAACTGAAATTGCACACTAGAGGCAAGTGGAAAACAGATTCTGTTGAACTGGTGTTAAATAAACATCCTGTGAGAGTTGGTGGGAGCATTCGTACTGATTAAGTCACTGAGAAGTCCAGAGATTTGGGTCTGTGGAGGGTTTTTTTTGTCCTTTCCCTTTGCAGAGTGAACTGCCTTGGTTATGTTTTCTGTGAGTGAAGTTCTTGAGTGCTGTGATAGGGCTGTCCTTAATAATGAGTTGAAGGCTGACACTGAAAGGTGTTGGGAGGCTTTTTGGTGGGTTGGTTTGAAAATCCATGCCCCAGTGCCTTTTTTGTCATTTTGTCTGTTTTTCCCGAGTCTGACTCTGTTAGGCTCTGGTTTTGGCGTATTCCAGGATTCACTAGTATATAGTGTTTCAGGTACCTTCTAAATGTGTCCGTGCTCCACAGCTTTTTTTTGTTTTTTTTTTTGTATTTTTCCTTGGTCACATTGTGAGTGAGGAGGGAAAGATGGAGCTTTTTGTTTGAGTTTCCTTTTTATTCTGGACTACAGTCACAGCTTTTTGATGTTGTTAGGGTTGGAGACACTTGAGGACATGTGTCTTTCATCCTAACTCGTTGGCCTAAGGAAGCCATGCCCACTGTAGTGGTAGAATAGAACAGACTATTTCAGCTGGAAGGGACCTGCAATGATCATCTAGTCCAGCTGCCTGACCAGTTCAGGGCTGACCAAATTGAAGCATATTGTTAAGGGCATTATCCAAATGCCTCTTGAACAGTGACAGGCTTGGGGCATCAACCACCTCACAAGGAAGCCTGTTCAAGTGTTTGACCACCCTCTCAGTGAAAAAACTCTTCCTCTTGTCCAGTCTAAACCTCCTCTGGCACAGCTTTGAACCATTACTACGTGTCCTATCATGGGATACCAGGGAGAAGAGATCAGCATAAAGAGTGAGGCAAAAACCAGACTGAATGCCTCCACTTTTTCTTCATCCCTATTAGTCAGATGACCATCTTCAAAAAGTATAGCTCCAGTGTTTTCTTTAGACCTCTTCTTGCTATTAGTGTACTTGAAAATTTCTTTTTCCTCTTGACTTCCATGAGGAGTTCCCTCTTCAGCCAAGCTGGTCTTCTGCCCCACTTGCTTGACTTACAGCACAGTGGAATTGCCTGCTCCTCTGCTTCTAAAAGGTGGTTCTTAAAGACTGACCAGCACTCATCGACTCCTAAGCCCTCAACAGCAGAATCCCAGGGTACTCTGCCAAATAGTTCCCTGAATAGCGGAAAGTTTGCTCTCCTGAAGTCCAGGGTAGCAACTCTGCTGTCCTTTTTTCTCATTACACTGAAAATTTTAAACTCAAGCATTTCATGATCACTGTGGCCAAGACAGCTACCTACCATGACCTCTCCCACAAATCCTTCATTCACAAACAGCAGGTCTATGAGGGCATCTTTCCTAGCTGGCTTCCTGAGTACCTGTGACAAAAAGTATCTCCTACAGATGTAAAGAATTTCCAGGACCTGCTTGTCACAGCAGTATGATATTCTCAGTTGATGTCTGGGAAGTTGAAACACCCCATAAGGACCAGGGCTACAGATCCAGAAATTTCTCCTAATTGCCTGTAGAATAACTCACCAGTGCTTATATCCTGGCTGGGTGATTGGTAGCAGATACCCACTACAACATCTTTGTTTTCCATCCCCCTAATCCTCATCCAGAAGCTCTCAACCACATCATCACTAACTATATGGTCTGTGCAATAAAACCTCTTCCTTACGCACAGTGTGACACCTCCACCTCGCCTGCCCTGGCCATCCCTCCTGAACAGCCTGTAGCCCTCCATCCCAGCGCTCCAGTCGCGGGACTCATTTCACCAGTGCTTCTCTCTTAACCCTGCACATCTGTTAGCCTTTGCCTGGACTAAGATCTGCTGATTTTGGGACATAGGTTCTCCAAAGGAAACAGTGTCCATGTCATAGGAAAAAGCCCATGGGAGTAATTTCTGCCAGGCAGTGGTGGAGAGAAGCAGAAGAGTGTGCAGCCTGCCTTTGCTCTGGAGCATGGGGGTGAAGCCCTGCAGCCCTTGGGCAGACCTGACTGAGCTGGGGATGCAGCGTGGAGGGAGACTATTCAGTGTGTCCATCTGCTAATCTGGGCAGCTCCTTCCCTGTCCTCTTGTTAGAAGCTGTTGGCGGACAGCAGCACAGTGGCACAGAGCCGCTTTTTTATGTGCAGGCTACAGGGCATGTCCAGTACTCCAGTTCAGGGAGAGTGCTCTGAAGACCTTGTGAGTGCTGCAAGGACTTACAGGGTATCTGTTGTGACTGAGGTGGTCTTGTGCAGGGCAGTATGAAAGTGCTTTTGACAGCAGGGAGGTGGTCTGCAGACTTGCAATGCAGGCAGCTTCACTTGAGTGAAACAGCCTGCCAATGGTGTATTGAACCTCTTGCAGTCATTATGTAGCAGCTGAACAACTGAAGACCTAGCATTCCCTGTAAAAGAAACAAGGATGCTTCTTTTCATCACCAGTTTATTAGTATTAAGATAAGATGACTTTTAGTTGCCATCTTTTCTAGATTTCTATCTTTGTGAGTCTTATGTCTTTTTATCCTTTTCTCTTTTTTTTTTTTTAAAGATCAGGCCTTTTGAATGCTGAAAACTACTTGAAAATTAGATGTACTTGTAGAAACTAGAATAACAAACTAAGAATTTTAAATACAGTGCTTTAGATCATACATCTCATCTAACTGCATATGCAAGTGCATCTGCTAAATATGAAGGTACAGTTATATAGAGGATTGTGATCACATCTGTAATGTATGCTCAAGATTATCACTTACTGAGTTTACTCAGGATTATATGCTTCCTTAGGCAGAGAGGTGTTACTACTTAACTTAGGAAGCAGACTTTCAAAATTCAATTTAAATGCTCTGAGAATGTTTGCATAGGCAATTAAAGTGCACATATGTGAAAAATTTGAAAAAGAGGAAAGACTGAGCTTTAGCTTCACATATTGTGCATAAACCACCCTCTCTGTCACAGAACACTTGGTTAAAGCTGCCTGATAGTATTGACTCCAATACTATGCCTGGGTTTCTTCAAAACCATTTATTTTATATGTAATTGCACATAATGACTTTCCAGGTCTGTTGCTTAGAATAGGAGCATTGACATGCTGAGGGACAAGTAGGTAAGCAGTTCACCTGAATAGTAAGAGTATTTTTTCTTTCATGAAAGTGTGTTTCCTTTCAAAGAAAGAACAAAAAAATAAACAGGCATAATTCCCGATTTGATGTGATGAGATTGTAAGTGGAAGTTTTATCATGGAAAGAATAGACCAGGCTTGGGCTTCAAGGCTGAAGTGCAATGATACATTTTTGGGAAATTTATAGTGTGTTTTCTGAACTCTTTGAATTTACATCACTGGCAGCAGATTATGAAATTGCCTGTCAATTTAGAGTATGGCATTACCACCTTTTCTGTTACTGCTCATCTTTAAATGAGTACCAGAAAAATCATTCATTAAATATGTAAACTCTGCCGGTTATGTAGGTCGGTATTTATTTGGACTCTGAAGAACTTGTAATAATAATACTGAAACCTTAGTAACTCACTGCCTACAAAAAATACTGCATAGAAAAAAACTTTGTTCTTCATCTCTTGCTTTTTGATAAATTACGCTGCTTGTCCAGCTTTCTTTGTCTTTTATACTGAAGCCATTGAAACATAGACTTTGAAAAGTGCAGGCTTCTTCCTCAGTTTGTATCTTAATGTACTGCATACAGCGCATGCAGTCTATACATATGTGTGCTGCTTTGTGCCTCCTTTGTACATGTCAGTGCCCCAGGATTCACCGTTAGCTGTGCCACAAGTGGAGCTGTTCTCTTTTAAAAAAGTGTATAGTTGTTATGGCTGTAAAATAACCTTGGAAATATGAAGCCCTCCAGACTGATGGAGGGAGTCCGCAGGGAGTACGGGGTAGTGCCTCTGAGAAGTAAATTGCCATTTATTTCACTCAGGGCCCTGTGAGGTCTACACTTGAGCACCCAAAGAATTGTCTTTTTTCCAGATTGTCACAAAATTCAGCACTTTGCCATGGCAAATCGTGACTTTGCTGTAGCGTTGTTTGAGAAGTCATCTCGGAGTTGCTCCTCACGTCTCTGGTTTTACTGTGGAGCAAGGCTAAACGTAGTTCCATGGTTGCCCACGTGGTATTTCAATGGCTCTCGGTGGGCGCCTGTTGCAGGAGCTTCAACCGTGTGGAGAGCAGTGCACAGGCTGGGCTGGGGACACAAGTGTCAACACTGCTACCAAGGGCTGGCTTTTTTCCCAGCTCTTTGTGTAGGCAAAAGAAACAAGAGCAGAGAAGTTGAGCCAGGCACCCTAGAAAGCATGGTGAGACCTCTTTCCCTGCAAAATCACAGATGTGCTAGAAATAATGTTATGTAATCTGTTACAAATTTGACATCAATAAATTGTTACAGCTATGTCCTTCAGTCGAATTTGGTATTGCTCTGTCTCTGTGTACACAAAGTAAAGGTGTGGGTATGTATACAAGCACATGTGCAGACATACAGAGATATATATATATACACAAATATATATATAGGGGTGTAGATACACACACACTGCATGAGCAGAACTGCTTAAACCTGCCAGGGTGGTAAACTGAGGACAGGCCTTGCAGTCAGCAGCCTGACTGGTCAGCTTTTGGCTGTCCTGCACTGCTCTGCTCTCAATCTGTGTTCCTAATCAGTAGCTGAAAAAGCCTCATAGTCGTTGTTGTGATGGTTACACTTTTAAACCTGAAGTACTCATAAACAGAAAGAAGTTATTCCTGCTTTACTGGAGCACCACAGTCCCCTGAGGGGCATGTGTTTCTGGGGCAGAAAGCCCTGACTTTCATCTGTGAAGGAATAAGTGGTGTGTAGGTGATTATAGGAAGAACAAGTGAGGTTAGACTAGCAAGGATTTGACATGTGTAGTGCTTGTTAGTATTAACAAAAATAACTTTGTGTTCAGGCGTCACTGTTGTAAGAAGTTGAACTTCTTTGTGTACAGTCAGCCCACTGGAGTGGTTCTGAGCATGTAGCCTGCCTAAATGGAGTATTTTTGGGTACTACAGATACCATAAGTTGTTTTTAACAGACATTTTCATTGCTTAATATTGTTGCATTATGTTCTGTTTCCTAACAATGGGCTGAATCCAGATGTGCATCATTCTAATGTGTACACTTATAAAATTGACCTAGATTTTTGTTTTTATCTTTCTGATATATCCTACAGGGTGGGCTGAGTGCCCAAGCTTTTGTTCGCATCGAGATAGAAGATATTAACGATAATCAACCTGTTTTTGAACAAGCCATCTATGTGACGAGCATCAGCAGTCACACACAGCCAGGAACAGAGATCATCAACATTGTTGCCACAGACAGAGATTCGGGAATATATGGTGTTGTCACATATGAACTGGTCCCGGGAGAATTTTCTTCCTTTTTCACAGTGGATGCATCTACAGGTACTGTATGATTCTGTGATTCAGAAAGGCTATAATTGCACAACAAGTATCTTTTCCTTGACAATGCTTTTTTTATTTGGAGTCATGTCATACAGCTGAAACTTAGATTCTGCTGGAAAATAATTCTAGAGGAGGATAGAGGATTTAGGTTTAACATGAAGCCTTTGCGTTCGCTGGAATAAACAGGAGAATGGGAAACAGTACATACCAGTACAATAGCAGTATGCCACTTACCCACTCTTTTCAGCAGTAATCTATTCATCACTGTAAGAAATAATCAAAATATTATTTTGTACAATAATATCTGAATTCCTGAAGTGTTTAGGTCTTACTCTTGAGGAGCAATAAAAGACCCTTCAAGATGCTTGTCCTTTCATTTCATCTCTCTGTCCTAATCTTCTTTCCTCACACTGTGCTGGAATAAGTCCCCATACTGCTCACAGTCTTACAATATCCAGCTGCCTCCCTGTTTGACTCTATGATTAGCTTTGTAAGTGTCTTTTCTGCCTATTACTTCCTGATGTGACTCTTTGTCCTTCTGGCTTCTGGAGAGGTTCAATGCAGCAGTGATGATGAGAGCAAGAAAACAATTACGGCAAAAACAAATCTGGGTGAATTTTTTCAAAGACAGGTTTAATCTTGCAGATTGAATTACTTTTCCCATGGCCACAAAGCAGTCCCTGTAGTCTGCTTTCTAACCTTAAAATAGTTACGAACATCAGCTGTGTACAACCAGCATACCTACAAATGTCCACGGTGCCTTTCAGAGTGGTTAACTAAACTGCAGCAACCACTTTACTTGAGAGCCAGCCCTTGCATGTGAATGTATCCTGATGAATGGTTTTGCTTCGTGATGGTCATGACACGGGATTATTTTACATGTTTTAATTATTTTTGGGGCTGTTGTATGTGCATATATATTAGCTGTTTGGCATACGAAATATTGCAAGGCTTTATTCTTTCAAAATGGTGTCTATTTTTACTTTCTTACAGGGTCCCCAAATATCCTGATGAACAGAAGAAACTAATCTTCTTAGGAAGCTAGTCTGCTTGTCTTGGTTATTTCAGAATTTATTTAACTGTGGACTTTTAACTGCCTGTCAAATCAGATTCTCTGGGGCATAACTGATGCCAAAAATATATAGGTCAATCAGTAACTAGGGAGCCGGATCTCCACAGGCGTTTAACTGGTCACTTCAAAACTGTCCCAGTAGGCTTGTCAGAGAGAGCCCCTGTGGATCACGCTTGCAGCACTGGCTTTGCAGCGGTCCTCTCTTCTGAAAGGCTTCTTCCTCGGTTTGTGACCTTTTGGCCTTTTTTTCCAGTTTTGGCACTTCGTATAGGAAAAATGTCATGCTTAATCACGAAGACCATATAAGTTTATAAGTTGTTATTATCTTGCAGATCTATCATAGTATTTTATCAAAGGCACACCAAATTCAGGGTGAAGTTTTTTGAGGTCATTATTGCTGACATTTCATGGTGAGAAGAGCATTTAGGTCAGAGACACTATTCCCAACATTATAGTGCTTGGAATCCTGATTGCACTTAATCGCATCTCCTGGGTAATTCACGAGGTCAGACTGTGTCTAATGTTAACTTTATTAATATTAATGGTGTGTGGTGTTATTTTTTTCTGAAGAATACAATTTTTCCTTTTATATTCTTCCATATTTCCCTACAATATTGCATATGCTCAGTCACTGGTGAGCAGAATGATTTTGAGACTCTTGGCAAAAATAAACATTATAAACAAAATAAACATTAAAACTACCAATTTGTCACACAGACTTTTTGCAATCTTTGCAGATTAAATAGCTGTGAAGGCTGTTCAGTATTCAGAGGAAGATGAAACAAGTGGGTCACTGTTAGGGCACAGAAATCTTGAGCTCTTCCTCCTTACTTCTTGTTAGGACAGTGACATTTTCCAGTTTTCTTTGTGCTAAAGCTGTCTTCATATGCTCTGATATACAGCCTAATTTAGACGTATCTCTCTGAAGGTTGTGTGAGGGACTTTATCTAGTTATGTGGGCTGCATTTTGTGAACAGAGGGCAATGGACGAGCATGACAAGAAACAGAAATTCTTCAGGAGGTGGATCCCCAAACCCGTAAGCCAAATAAGATCACATTACAGTTTTGGTCTTTGGTTTTCTGAGCTTGTGGACGTGCAGTCTGTTACTGATGTGTTCTGCAGTTTTTCCAGTTTGCAGTATGGCATGTTGTGGTTTATCTGCTCTTTTAATTATTAGAGGACCTAAAAGGAGGCATAGCAATGGTGTTGGAGTCTTCCATGAATTTGCCTTCCTTATTTTTTAAATGATTGGCTTTTCTCACTGATAAAGCATTTAGAAATGAGGAATGAAAATCAGTGCATTAGTGTTTTTGACTTATTATGTTTTTTATAGCCTTTAGCATTATATGTAGAGGTGGACAGAGAGATTTTCAGTATTATGAGATTTAAATTAATTAGTAGCTAACAGTTTGTCACATGACACTAAGATGCATTACAGTCATATGCAAGATGACGCTGTTTCTTGGCATATGCAATTTCTATTTTATGGCATCTATATTGTGGATTTGAAAATTTATCTCACTATAGTTTTCTTCAGGGGTGTTTTTAGAGTGCTGCACTTAGAACACTCTCTAAAGACTCACTTTTTTCTGCATTCCCTTTTTCATTTTTAAAAGAGAAATGGATAAAATAATAAAAACTGTAACTCGATTTCTCCACTGCTGTGGCTTGCTCCTGGCTGCTGCTTTGTTAAAGCAGTTGTGCGGATGTATCAAGAAAGCTTTTAGCTTTGCATAGCGAGCTGTGTTCACAATACAGGATATCTTACCAGCTGGTCAACCACTGACTGTATAGAATATATCAATGGTGTTTTTGATGCATAGATATTATGAGGTTGAGCCACATCCAAGCTCCTTGAAGAGGCTCCATCTTTTGTTTCAACCACTGTGACATGTAGATGTTGTTTATAGATAAATGCAATGGGAGTGGGAAGGAAGAGCCTTTCATTGAGCACATAGATATTCCATTAAAAAGGTTTTGTAATTCTAAGCAAGTATTTATTATTGGTGTTTATTTGCGATTTTAGCTTTTAGATACTGCATTTATCGTTTGTGATATGCTGTTAAAATAACATCTATTGCACTTCAAGATAAAACTGAAATGAAGTATTTTTAATTTGATTGATGATAGACTGTCCACAAGAAAAACCACTTTAAGAACTGTGTAACTAGAAAAATGTATGGATAGGAAACTGTAAACCAGTTCCTGTGCTAGTTCGTGACTCTTGCTGTCATTTGTTTCTAGTGTTGGTGTAAACAACATCTTGGCTTCATTATTATTTCCTTTTGTAGATACGTGATCCATGCATGATCTATGAACAGCACTCATGAATTGATTAGAACAGAGCAAGCTGAAGAGCTCTTCTGGCTAAGAAAGCATTTCAGCTATGTTTGTTTATTTTCCCATTGTTACGTATCAAGCTATCCGAAAGACAGTGTATTTATAGTTGTGGCGGAGCAGGTAATTAAAAATGGAAGTCACAGGATACAATCACAAGTGTGGCAGAAAACCTATGTATTACTTTAAGACTTTGGGATTAAAAATTGAATTTATAAACTTTCATTATGTTACAAGCATAAATATTTTCCTTCACCCAAGGACATACAATTAATTTTTCCATTGATCTTAGTGATACTCTTCTTGAGAGCTGGATAAAAAGATGGTTGTCATCTTACTGTAGCCCTGGTTCAAGGAAGCTGTTTCAAATCAACAAAATTAATAACAGTCTTTGAAATTAATTTTAGGCCAGTGTGACTGCATGTGTCAGTCTTCAGGTAAATGGTCTGTTCGTGTTCTTAGAACAACTCCCCTAGCTAGTCGCTGTGTGCAGAGAAAACTCTCATGAAAGCTAAGTAAAAGGCAGCAGCCATTGATTTATATTTATTTGAATGTATTAGTGATTTAAACCTAGTATGAAAAGGACGTAGAGAAAGCAGCATTAACACAGTGTATATTATGGCAGTATAAGCATTTAACTTAGTTTCTCTGTTTCTTTCTTTAGACTAAGATATTTAGTCTTGTGTTTCTGTGAATCCTACCTAAATTAGATGCCTAAAACAGAGGCTGTGACTGTCCTCCTTTGTATTTTACTGAGAATGTTTCTGTGAGGACTTTGGAGATGATTCCATTGACTTGAAGATACTTGGATCAAACTTTTGTCGCAATACCATCCATTACTTATTTACTCAAAAAAGTCCATTTTGAGTACAACAGGCAGGCCTTGTTACAAGAGCTGGTTAGTTGTTTATCATTAAAATTTTTTTTTCAGTACAAGGTACAGCTTTTGCTACATAAGCGTTCTTTTGAGGAAATCTTGGCTTGCTAAAAATTCATGAATTTCCTTTAAGATGCATTCTGATTTCTTTTTATCTAAAGAGCATAGGGCATCACGTGACTAAAATGTCCTGGAAGAGATGCAGAAAAGTCTAGGGGCTTAGTCCATTGGAGAAGAATGAGAGGAGGAATAAATCTGAAGGACATGCATATTTAAGAATATAAGAATTGTTAACTCAATCAGCCAAAAGGCAGGTCTAGATCCAGTATCTTGTCTCTTTAACAGTGCCTGGTAACAGATGCAAAAGCAGGGGTTGAGAGTAGAGCTTGTGCAGAATGGTCCCTCCACTTGTTTATTTTTTTTGTTTTGGCAGTGTGCAATTTAGTGCAGTACTACTTCCATTACTGTACTATGGCACCATATGTAAATGCAATTTAATGTCAAACTGACTTAAAATAAACTTTCTGATTTGGTTCAGAACACCAGAATAGATTCATTCCAGTTAAGGATGCTGACAAGTTTTGTTTTGTTGAAGAAAATAGAAATGTTGTTGTTTAACAGTCACACCTTAGGAGTTTTTCATTGCATGAAAATTTTGCGCTTTTTTAATTACAGTACAGGTTGAAAACAAAAGTTGAAATACCAAAATTTCTTTTTGGGGAAAAAATATCCAAATTTTGCTTAACTCCGTGTATTATACAACATTTAATATATAGCAGATTGTAATATGCATCAAAGTAAAATGGGGATGCATCTTTTCTAAAGAAAACAAGGCCATTTTTATGATGATTAATGATGTTTTCATAGAGTATTGTAGGAAAAAATAGTTCCTATTTAAACTTTTTGGCATTTTCATACAGCATGTAGTACATTTGCTAAACATATGATGAGGTTTGTATAAATAACATTTAAAATTAGGAGTGTTTTATTTTGGAACATTGTGAGGCCACTTTTTTTTTAAACTGCAGTTTTTTCAATTACTGTTTTTCTGATCTTTCATATGAAATTGACAGCATATTCAGAATTCTGCAAATCGGAGGAATATGTCCAAGGCATTCGTTTAGCTCACTAAGTTTTCACCTTTGAAGAATTTTGTTTAAGTCACAAAGGAAAAATTAGTGGTCTCAGCTGAGTAATTTGTGGACATCCACCTTCACTGAGATCTCATCTAACAAGAAATCTCACATAAAGAATACGGGAAAGAGTATAGTCTCCTTCAAGCACACAAAATTTGCTGTAGTGTGAGAGTGAAGATTTTGGCCCTTAAAGAAAGCTGTGTAGCAGAACAGCATGAAAAAATGTCCATAGTGCCAGCTTTTAATGTATGTGTCTCATTTCTTTTATGAACAAAATCCAATCGTATCAACCATCTACAAAGAGAAAAATTCCTACAAGCTACGTGCCAAAAACTCAACCATGCAGCAATGGGGTGACATGTACTTGACATTCATTGTGCATGATAAAATGCAAAGTATTTACAAAAATGCTCTGGCCCACCCCCTTTTCCTGTAGTTAAATCAGTGTCAGATCTCAGAAACCGAAGAACCCGCCAGATGAGACAGAGTGAAATCCCCTGGCATTGCACACATGATGTGGGCTAATAACAAGAAAAATGGAGAAAAGGAAGAAATTATGCCCAAATCTCCCACTTTGGAGGGGAGGAATAACATCAGATTTGTACAGTAAAGTTCAGACAATTGACACTTCTTTGATAGAGGCTGTGTGGGTCTTAAGTACAGATGTACTTCATGTTCCCAGTTAACCTAAAGAAAAGAAGAAAGGGGCAGATCACACAAAGAGAGCAGATAGCCTTGGCAAAATGCCTTCACGCTGCTGGACTGTTAAAATGAATGTAGTAGGGGAGTGTATGTAGCAGAAAATCAGTTTGTTGGGATTAAGATGAGCATCAGGAATGTTTCATAATGCTTTTAATGTAAGAACAGCAAATATATCCTATTGGGCTTATATTAGGCTTCATTCTGTATTTGTGCTGGAAACATGCATCTTTTGGTGCAGTGCCTTCAAAGAAATATCATCTCTGATTACCATGGCAGTCGAGTTTTGTTACCAGGTTGTGCATTGAGCTATTTTTGGATCTGCAGGCTGGCAGCTTGCTTGGAAAGGTCCTTGATTGAAAAGATGTGTTTGAAAAAGCTCAATAAGCTAATCAAGCAAAGGTGACCTGGTGGGATGGTGCAGCAGAGCTGGAGCTGTGTAGGTTGCGTGGGGAAGGCTCTGCCTTTGTCTTTGAAAATGCAGCAGTTCACGAGGCCAGAGTCCTGCCCACTTATTGGTGTATGCTTTGATTTTTGGTGTGTTTTTTGAAATATTTGTGGTTTATGTGGAAGTATTCTCTTTGTATGCATTCAGACAACAAACATACTCTTATGTCAGATTAAAGGAAACAAAACAAGGCATAACCAGAGGAAATCTCCCTGCAAATTATGTCTCTTCAGTTATATGCTGCTTTACTGACAAATTAGCGTGCTGGGTGTTTTTTCCTGTTAAGGAAGAATTATTTAAACATGTAATAGTACAATGCAGAGAAAGCTACATCAAAGTAATACTTGTTTTTTCTGTACTAAGTTTAGTTTCGATGTCGTATGGGGAGTTATAAAACCTTTGTTGTACTAACCCTAGTATTGTACTAATAGTGAGACAGCAGTGGATTAACATGAAGTTCAGTATCTTCAGGTTTCTTTTAATATGTACTGTAGAAAATGAGGTTTTTTAGGAGCTGAATGTTAGATTTTGCAGTATTCTGAAGAATATATAGCAAATATAAATTTGTTGACAGTTTGAGGGGTTTTTATGTTGACATTTAAAATGTGAGGAAAAGGATCAAGCAAAATGTTTCATTTTACTTGAACATTAAAAATAAAGGAAATGAAGCTATAGATTCACAAAATAAGCAAGGAACTGAAATCTCAAACAGTTTAGCGATTGCTGTGATCACCAGAAGACCCAGTCGAGGTCTTCCTTGGCTTTGAGCAACATTGGAGCTATTTGCCTTCTGGTTAGTGTTGTAATGACCTGATTAAAGTTGGAGTTGTAGGACTTTTTTTTTTTTTCTTCACCCTATTAATACTTCTTTAAGCATTTTGGGCAAAGTGGAGCAGCTTCCTTGCTCAGAATAGCTGCGTGTTCTGGGGACTTTATACCTAAATGGGGAGCATGGGGCCATTCTGCTCCCAGCAGCTTGTTCAGAGTGCTAGTGCCTGGCTTGTAGCTTGTGGGGGCATGTTCAGCTTCCTTTGCTCACTCTTCATTGAGAGCTTGTTCAGTGAAACACTTGTTTTAGAATCAATGTAGGGGTTTGGAAAGCTCTGAATGGGTCTGATCCAGCTTCTGTTTGAAGCCTTTTTTTGATGGGCTCTTACTGTTGCCTACCTTTTCCTTACGGATTCATCATCCCTCATGGAAAGCACTACTGAAATATTAATATTTCCTGTAATGGTTTAAAAAAAAAAAATTCAGAGAATTTAAAATTTTGGTGTTGTTCAGATAGCAAATAGGCTAAACATTTCATTTGGTAATGCAAATATAAGTACCACTTTATATTTTTAAGTTCAGTCCTCTAGCTGACTTCTTCAAGCTGCAGAATTGCATTTAACCAATTTATGGTTACACGGCAGATGAGAAGGCTGAAAGAGGCCACCTTTACGTGCTCCTTTACCTGCCCCTGAGCACTAGGAGGCATGTCACCTCCTAAACTAGCAGACTATAGTCCCTAGAGACAAAAAGTTTTGCATCCCAAGCAGTGCATTCCAAGACTTTGTCTGAAAAGCACTTGTGTAACAGAAAACTGAGCCTAGATGATACGAAAATGTTCTAATACCAGACTCACTCCCTCTCTTGCCCGACATTAGAGGCTGATGCTCAAGTGGATATTCTGCTTGTGAATAATCAAACTGCCTTAATTAGAAATTATTTTTTGTGTGTTGATGAACACTTCATATCTCACTAAAATTGTCTGTAACCTGTAGTATGTAAAATAGTAGTGTTGTGCTTCTGGGAGAACTGCAGGGTTAAAACTGTGTATATTACCTTATAGATCAGGTATGGCTCCTTATTGTTGCAGATAACCAACCTGGGTGGATTTGCATGAAGTGCTCTGGAATAGACTTTCGTATGCTAAGCAGTCTTGTGATTAAACACAGTATGTTTAAATAGTAGTGGTTGTAGACACTAAGCTATTTTATTTATATTTCCTTTTTAAGAGGAAAACTATGAGTTGAGCACAAGAATCTGCTAGAGAGGGGCCACTGTTGAAAGCACTCAACAGTGCAGGGGTATGAGACTTCTGTAATTTACAAATGTAGACAGGAGATTGAATCAGTTATTTAGTACAAAAATGGTAAAATACTGAATACATTCAAACTTGCAGTAGTCCTGTTATTCACTGAAACTCAAAACAGTGCTTGTGCCATCAAGATTAAGCTTTTTAAAGCCTTTTCCTATAAGCTGTGCATATTAGAGCAGGTGGACTGTAAATAATTCTTTCCTTTCCCCTGACAGTTATTAAACCAGCTCTTTGAACAGCACATTTTGTGGAGTGTTGTTATGGTTACCATCAAGAATGCAGCTTTACTAAAAAAGGTGCATTTTAAATACAGGTAAATTGCTAAAACTGGAACCTAAATGTGATGATGAGATGAGAGGATGGGCAATGAGTCAGATAAAGTTAAATAGAAATGTCAAGTAGAAACACTGTTGTTCTTCCCTAGAATGATGCTGGTTTTAATGTTAATGCAAAGTATACACCTCTTAACTGCGTTCACGTCTCGGAGGATCACCCTGTCTATGCTCATCCTGAACATTTTTCTGACACATAAAAAGCATATAAAAAGCTGTATTTGTGTCTCCACACTGAGAAGCTGGCATGCTGGGTTGGGCCGAGACATGCTTGGAGCAGGTCAGTGGGTCAGCACTGACCTACGCAGTATTAAACAGCAGGTCTAGCAGACAGCTTTGAAGGTGAATTGAGGTAATGAACTATATGTACCTTTTTGCCATCTGCTTGCTGTCTGAGCTGCCTGTCGGGTCATACGAGCTGACCCGTCCTGGGATATTTGCTGAAGAAATACTGCCATCGTTTAAAGTTGTTAGGGTATTCGGTTTCATGGTCTTATAGAACACTGTTGACAGTTGTTGATTTTATTCCTCTTGTCTTGTTCTGAAGTTGCTTTTTTATTTCATGAACAGTAAGAAAATACTGGAAGCTATTTAAATGAGTACGCATTTCTGTGGAATCCAGACTTTGTTACTGAAGTTAGTGCGTCCTGATTTGTATTTTGCCCCTGCAGTACTTGACTAATTGAAAATGTTTTGTTTACCTGTGAATGGCTATAACTTAGGGCTGGTCTTTTTTTTTGCTTAAATGATGACCCTGTGGAAAAACATACATTTTCAAAGTGGTCAGCTAGAGGTATGCATGGAAATCCTATTGGGATAACAAGTATTATTTCTGCCATACAAAAAGTGCTTTTGGTGAGTGAGCCTACTTTGGTGATCTGTGCTGTTGTAATGTTAGGACTGAACACAGGATCATGAAGAAGATCATAAATGTATTTTAAAAGAATCGTTATATGTGGGCCCCTGTCTCCTGGCTTTAACTCTTGAGAAACAGCACTTAGCAGCAAGCCCACCTGTGCAACAGAGTGCATCCCCACAAAAATAAGAACAAAAAAAACCCCATGAAATTTTTGTCGTTGCCAGAGGATGGTGGGTGCTGCAGAGTCCTCCCTTTCACTAATGCGTTTGCACGTTCTGGACGAACATAGGCGTCGTTTTACCTTTTTGGTGCTGAATGGTACAAAGCGGAGAGCAAGAATGTCTTTGAAGTTAGTGCCCTAAGTGAGTGTGGAGGGATGAAGCAGGTTAGAGTTGACAGTCATGATTTCACGCTTCATTAATATTAGACCTCACAGTACACCCAATCCCCAAAACCGTTGTAACAATTTACGCCAGCCAGTAAGCACAGATTGTTCTGCAGCAAAGTGCTTGTGACTCTCGATGTGGCTGTGCTGAGCTAACCTGCGCTGCTGCAGAGCTGTTCCCAATCTCAAGCCTGTAGTGGCAGTTGCTATCATGCAACCAGCACTGCAGATTCTGTCTGAAATGTGTATGCAAATCATGACAGGCAGTCTCTGGGTCATGTTTTTGATTTATAAAAGTTAGCATCTGCAGTCAGTTACACCTGTGCTGATCTAGTCAAGAAAATGAGATTGCCAAGGGGTAAGTAAGGCTCTGGATGTTAATGCTTCATCTGGTGTGTAATTATATGATTGTTCACCTGTGAAGCAGAATTGATCCCAGAGCTCTCTTGTGCAGAAAGAGGAATTACCAGAGGTAAAATTTTCAAGGCAGTGCAGTGATAGAAACAGTATATTTTAAAAAGGGGGATTACATATTATTAAAGGCAGCAGATAAGACTGTCCAGATGTATGAGGAGACAAGCCGTGAGAAGGAAGGTGGGATTTTTTACACAGTGACTTCTTAAAGTGGAACCATGCTTGTGTCTGTGTGGTACCCAGCTGGGAGCCTTGATCTTGGTGAAACATTCCTCACAGATGAGCTGTCTCATTGTTCCCTTTCCATCATCAGTGTTTCTAGAAACTGTTTTTCATAATGGAAGAATATATTCTTACGACAGCAACTTAATTGTATTTTAAGTTCTCTGAAGCCGCAAATTGCAGGCTGCAAGTGACTATGGTAATAACAACAATAAGCCACTGTCTTTTCTTAATTACAGAACAGGAAAGAAACGAAAACCGTGACTCATCTTCAGCCTGTTATCTAGTGAGGCATACCTCTGTTGAGTTTCAGACACGGAATGTGTGACTTACACAGCCAGTTCCTGCTCTGTGCTTCTTGTAGTTAGCCCCGTGTTTCTGCCTTTGTGATGTAGTACTAGGGGACCTGCTGCACCGTACTTCAGCAGATCAAATACACCGAGCCAGCCTCTCTGAGGTATGCTGACATCTACTTTTGACCCAAGCAGTCATGACTGTCCCATTTTAGTCACAGTCTGGTGTTTTTACCTAACTGTGTAGAAAGTGGGATCCCAGGTGCTGCTTACTTCTGCAGCTTCTTTCCTGTCATATGGTGCCATAACAGAGCCTAATGTGGCATGTTCCTCAACATATGGTAGAGCTCTCTCAAATATCTATATAGGTTATATATCACCAGACGCAAAGCTAATGCCCAGTCCTACAGAGGCTGAAAGAAACAGAGTGTATGTAATTAAAACTCAAAGTGGGTTATAGAATTTCCTGCATTCTACAGTTTTGAGGTTAGAAGGAACCATATGGAAGACATCTACTTTCTACTTGGAATCTGCCACTGTTCTTGGGGCGTCCCTGGTCCTGCAAGAGAGGACTGAGTTGGCGAGATGTACTTGCGTATTCCCTTCCCTCCCTAGGACACAGCAAAAGCATGAAGAGAGAAAGCAAAATCTTTTATCCTTTTTCTTTTCTGTCTCCTTTCTGTGGCTGAACTGGCATGGATTGTGCTGTAATCTGTCTAGGTCAGCAGAGAAGGAGTTTGGGTTCTGAGATATTTCTGTTCCGCCAGGTCTTCAGAGTTCCTGGAGTGGAGTACTGTTTGCTCCACCCTTTGCTAAGGGATGTTCTGAAGTTGTTAGTTATTGCTTTGAGAGTAAGAATTTCAATGTGAAGCTTTTCTGTAGTTTCCCACTCTTCACATACATCTTGAAGTATCCAAAATGAGAATGAGATGTTTTTGGCCTTGTCAGTAGAAAAATACCTATTTGGTCACATTAGTAAAATACAGTCTATTTGACTGGTTTCATTTAATTTGACAGAAACAGTGTTTAAAATCCATGTTTATACATTTAACCTCTGGAAAAAAAAAGGTTAAACCCCTTTTCCTTCGGGCTACAGTTGCTCAGATTACCTCAGGAAATGCCAAAAGTTTATGTCTTTGGAAGACTACTTAGTTGAGCTGTCTAACTAATCATAAAACCCAATAGTCACAAGACAAAAAAGGAAAAAAAGGCCAAAATAAGGTTGATTCTCAGAAGCGCATCAGTTATTGGCACAGGTGCTGGATCGGCAATGAATTCTGAATCCATGTGTGTATCTGTTGTGTTTTTACTGTTGTTTGTCACACTAGAATGTGTCCTTTGTTGTTAGTGGAAAGCGTTCTTCCTTGATCTTGAAGACCCTTTGAATGCGTTTTAAGGATGTTGATACACAGTTTGTTATTATAATGTCCTGGCAGTATAATTTTAAAGTATACTGTGTGCGCCTTTGAATATTTATAAGGATTTTATGTATTTTCCATTATTCTGCTTAAAAATGCATTGTAGCAAATTAGTGTTGTGGCTTCATGCTGAATTTTGAGAAGATATATTGTAGTTGAATCATGCACTGATTCTCCTAAGACACTTTGAGTTAAATCTAATTTTTACCCTGTCTAACCAATAAATCTCCCACTTGAATGCCAAATATCATCCCTGCTAAACCTGTCTTGAGAGCCAGGAAATTACACAGGTAGTTCAAAGTTTAAAGGTTTGGTTTTACTGAGCTGCTAGAGGTTTTGTGTCTTCACCAGATTCTACAAAAAGCATAGGTGATTTCTTAAAAATATCTGTTGGTATGTGGAAAGGTGTCCCTATTAGTTGAATCATTCGAGTTTATTGCAACCTTACTGCTCAGCTCACAGCAATTTTAGTGTTTAGTGTATATTTAAACTCAATCATTGCTAAAAAGCTTTTTCTTGCATTTGGTCACCTCTCATCTTCATTTTCACTTTGAAAAACTTACTTGACAAATAGTTCTCTGTGTGTTGCAATATCTGAGACCACCAAAGGGTCTTAGAATATCGACAGGTTTTTGTCACCTCAGAATAGGTGGAGATGTTCTTCCTCCTGCTTAGTGATAGAGAAGGTGCTGGAAAGGATAAGACAAACCAGTATTAATGCTGTCTAGGACATAATTACATTTCCTTATTGCATCTTTTACCTGGCTGAAAGCACCTGGTCTTTGAGCGGACATCAGGTTATAATTTAGTTATACAGTTTATGAGGTAACAAAGATACTGTGATCTGCTATATTGCTCTATGATTTAGTGTGCTTCCCTAAATTTTTAAGTATTCATGTTCACTTGATCTAGATGAAACATCTCTGAGTGCTCTAAAGGCTAATGATTTATTTGTGGGTTTATATCTTAATTTGCTTGCAAAGGACAATGAATGACTAACTCTGTCATGGAACAGTTAACAAGTATCAGTTTTGGATAATTGTTGTGGACCATTATGAACATCCTGTAAAGAGCTATGGTTTAGATGTAATTCTTACTGCTGGTACTGAAGTCTTCACTCAAACAAAGCTTTCTTTGAAGTTCATACAAGCTTTTACTGTAGAAAAAGACGAGACAGGATTCCTGCCATGTTTGTTCTTTCTATCTCTACTATCATCTTAGGTAATAATAGTTAGATGTGGGTGTCTGTAGTAATATGCAGAGTATTTGAAAATTGGGCATAATTATGTGATATTACTGAAGACTTACTGTAGCAGTCAGAAGAGAATGTATTTGGAGACAGCTAGTCTCATTCATCAGAGTTAAAGCATAAAAATGTATTCATCTTGAGGAAGGCACATCCAAAGTGCTGTATTTCTGGACAGAGCATTGTATTTTCATTTCAAAGAATTAGTTATTTCATATAGTTTGTGTAAAATGTAATCGTTAGCAGCTTGCACATTCAACAGACCTTGGAATTTACTATTAAAGGGTATTTTACCAGAAACTTGTGATCAGACATCAGGTGATTGATTCCCAGATACTTTCCACAGAGCCCGCTTCTCCTAAGATTTGTATTTTGGGACTTCAACCCTGTTTGTGTGGATGTTTTATCTGGGGACTTTTCTATATACTTTCAGGAATTATTTACCTGATCTCAGCTCTTGACCACCTGGTGCGTTCTGTGCTCTTCCTGACTGTTTCTGCACGGGATGGGGGTGGCCTTCCCTCTGCCACCAATGCAGCCATTACAGTAAACATCCTTCAGACCACTTCGGCCCCTGCCGTATTTGAGAGATCCCGGTATAGTTTTTCTGTTCCTGAAGATGCACCTGAAGGCAGCCTGATCGGCACTGTAAAGGCCAAAAAGCCTCCAAGTAAGTTGCATGTTCAGTCAGAGATTACATTGCATTTTTGTTGTGACCATTAACTGGAAATATCTGCAGATAACTTTTTTTAAAACTTTCATATTATTCATTCAGTCTGTCAAGCATTAAATTGTATTTACTGTTGGTATTTACAGCAAATGGTGTAATCACTGCTGTATCTCGATGCACTTTAGAACAGGTGGAGATTTGTGTTACTTTCTGGTGGTCCATGGGGGTTGGCGACTGCCTCCACTTTCTCACAGATGGATTTCTGCAATTGTAAATAGGGAGATGGGAAGCATGTTGTGAAAAGTGTCAGGAAGGGTCTGTGTGACAGTGTGGTTTGTATTAAAGCATTAGCCATGCGAGACAAATCTCGGAGCAATACTCATGAGCAGAGAGAATTCAGAAGCTTCAGAGAATCTGCATGAAGTGCTGCTGAAAAAGCAAACAAACCAACCCACCAAAAACCCCAAACAAACAAATAGAACCCAAAAAACCCACACATTTTCCCAAATTAAGTGGTGAAGTCCAGATGAATATGTATGGGACCTTTTGGTAATATATGTAATCCATTTGGTTTCTTTATCATTTATAGAGGGAAAGGAGTTACCTCCTTCCAGACCTCAGTCATAAAAGACCCTGTCCTGAGAGCCGTATGTATTTGGTTCCTATACAGAGCAGTGAGAGCCATGAGTCTACGTACCAGCTTGATCATAGATCTGTACATGTAAGGTGGTAGAGGCAGAAGTTTTGTAGAAGTTTGAGTCAGATCCTCCCATTTTGGTCTTCCCAGAAGGACAGTGCCTCAGGATGAGGCAGCACCTGCAGAGTAGCCTTGGTAAGAAGCCTGAACCTTTAGATGGCTTTTGCTTTAGGTAGCATCTGATGTTTAAGGGTTATAACAATGGTCATCCATGAACAGTAAGTTCAGTAAAATGCAGTGCTTTCAGAGACCTGCCACCTGTTTCATTCCTTGTGTGTAGTGAATGCCTGTGTGTAGTGAAATTACTCCCATAAGACTAATTTATGGGAGTGTTTTTTTCTATATTTTAGATCAGGGAAAAACAAGAGGCTATTGTACTATTGTTTCTATAGAGTTTTATCATACCAGTGAGATGAAAGTCAAATGGTGCACAAGTGGACAAACTGTAAACAGTCAGATCAAGCCTGTGCAGTATTTGGTTTTACTGAAGGGCTCCAGGGACAGGAAGAAGGAAGCATAAAAAGCCCAAGAAAGTCAAACATCTGTGTAGCTTACATTTATTCCACTGAATTTAACAGCATGCATTCTTCACAGATGTTCTTACCAACCTTCATGTTATCACTCATATTTTTTTTACATTTTTTGTTATTTCCATTTCTAGATTCTTTAGAAGTGGTTTCTTACAGAATTTCCTCCGGTGATCCACATGGGACATTCTCTATTGACCCCCAGTTTGGTATCATCCGCACCAAAAAACCACTTGACCATGAAGCTCAGTCTGTTGTGGTGCTCACCATTCAGTCACAGCTGGGTAACTCCCCTGTCTACAGCAGCACCCAGGTCAACGTATCTGTGGTAGATGTTAATGACAATCCTCCGGTATTTCTTGCCAAATCTGATAAGGTAACTATTTCACATACCCAGCCTCCTGGCACTGCTGTCTACGTTGCTCACGCAGAAGACAAAGACAGTGGCCTAAATGGGGCAATCAAATACAGTATTGCAAGCAACCAGTCAAATACATTTGGCGTTGATCCGAGCCTTGGAGTGGTAAACCTCACCAGGACAGTGTTTGCAGATGAGCAGCAGGAATATACTCTACACATAGCAGCTGAAGACTGTGGAAGTCCTCCTCTGACTTCTTTGCTGATGCTGACAGTGATCATTGAAGAGCACAAGATGAGCCCTACTTTGGTTTTTCAAAACTTAGTGTATCGAGTAGAAATCAGTGAAGCTACCTCTCCAGGTGCCCGGATCCTGCAGGTTCAAGCCCACTCACTTGATCCACACAGCGTTACCTCCAAGCTGACGTATTCCTTAGAGCCTAGCACAGATTCTGTTGCATTTGGAATCAGCCCTGATGCTGGCTGGATTTATCTTCGGAAACATTTGGACTATGAAAGTGCACAGATACTAAGTTTTAGAGCCCTGGTCAGCACCTCCGAGGACGAAAACCTCAGGCAAAATGCAAGTACATCGGTAATAGTTAATGTCCTGGATGAAAATGATAATTCTCCCATGTTTACGCGCGAGAGCTACTTCTTTGAAATAGAGGAAAATCCAGTTCCCAGGGGTGTGGTTGGCACCGTTACAGCTGTTGACAAAGACTCGGGAAGAAATGGACAAATTTCCTATTTCCTCTTGTCTGATGGAAAGTATTTCAAGATGAATTCCAACACAGGTAGCATTTTATGATTTGTAATCTGCCTAATATTGCTTTTGGAAAGCAGCCTTCCCTAAGGGAGTGGAAGTAAAGTGTAAAGCTTTCAGGAACTGCTTTGAATCTCGTGGGTTGGCATGTGCATATTCTAATCCAGAGCTTCACAATCTGGGGAATGAAATAAATCTAATACATGTTCATGAAGAGTGAACTAACCCTTAGGATTTGATTTTTTTCACTACTTCATTCTGGTCACTTGGTCATGAGTTTCAGTGTTTGACTGTAACAAATTAAAAGAAGGAGTTTTAAGTTACAGCATCGATAGTTCATACGAGGAATTTAATTGCCTGTGATCATGTACAGTTGAAAACTGCAGATCATCTGTAAGTAGCTGTAAAGGTAACTATGACATTGGACAGTTACAGTGATTTAAAATATTTGTGAAAACTTCGGTAAGTTACATCAAAACTGAGTTCATGTTGTACCTTGCACCACAGAAATCAACTTGTCCGAGAGAAATTTTTCACAGCACAGGGTGTGCTGTGCAGTGAATCCCAAATGCCTTGAGTCATAGATAGTCCATCCACACAGTGTGACGCCACGGGGCACGGCACGGAGAGCCCAGAGGGGGGGAATCCTGTGAGGAACGCAGGCACTGTAAATAATGCGGCTTAGCAAAATGATATGTAGCGAGCAAAGGCCTGCTGTTTAAAATTCCTGTTCCCAGATGTCCTGTCCTCCTGGGGAGTTAATAGGCTCTCCCAGAACTTCTCTGTATGAATCTCAAAATAAAACTGTCGTTTCAAAGCAGGTTCCTGTTGAGTACATTTATGGATGTTTAAACGCAACCGGAGTACTAGGGCTTAACCAAGAAGATCCTGGAATCATATGTGGTTATCTGTGTGGAGGACTTTTGTCAGCTGCAAATCTAGAGCTGCACTGAGTATGGTTGAGCTGATGGAGAGGAGACTGGGTCAGGTTTACTCGCTGGGTCAGCCAGAATGCGCAGGAGACGGAAGGCTTCCTGGTTAACGTACGCACACGGTGCTGAGAATTTCCTGACCCAGCGGCGTAACAAAGGCCGTCTGTCGGCAGCGAAACCCCGGTGCTGGTGTGGTACCTGTGCTGCAGCGTGGTGAACACCAGGCCCGAGGGTTTCTCCGGGAGCCCAGCGCGTTGGTTCGCGCCGTTCCCCCCCTGCGCTGCGGGGCGTCCCCGGCACGGCGGGGAACGTAACCTTCCTTTGCTTTGTCCCTCAGGTGAAATTATAAACTGGGTTGCGCTAGACCGCGAGGAGCAGGCTCACCACCGACTGACGGTGCTGGCGACCGACCGGGGGTCCGGGCGGCTGAATGCCACGGCGGCGGTCTACCTCGCCGTGCGGGACCGGAACGACAACGCGCCCGCCTTCCCGCCGCCCGGCCGCGCGCCGCGCCTCCAGGTGGGTGCTCGGGCGCCACCCGGCGGCGGC
>Ga0065711_1003182_pt1 | contig 30956 bp, 20 predicted proteins | sample Hoacrofraction12_FD_59098 | JGI IMG/M metagenome (GOLD analysis project Ga0065711, IMG submission 59098) | Hoatzin crop microbial communities from Cojedes, Venezuela - Epithelial fraction 12 v2 (version 2) | ecosystem: Host-associated > Birds > Digestive system > Esophagus > Crop | place... | reverse complement strand
GAGGGCCAGATCGTTCCTCCACAACTGCGCGTATGACACTGGTTCATTTCGGGGATAAGCTGGGCACAGATCTAACCCACTCACACTGAGGAAAACCAGTTAAAAGGATCCAGTGCCGTTGTGCCAGGTGCTGTAAGATGAAACAGTTCTCCCAATGTGTTTGCCTGGGTAGATGCATTTTTGTGTGGAGGGTGGAGCAAGGATTAAAGGCGAGGGTAGCAGGAAGTTAAAATACAGAACAGCTGAAAAAAAAAATCCGTTTTTCCCAGTTGGGAATGGTTTGTAGCTGTCAGACAAGAGTTTTTAAAACAAGATTTAAAAGAGGATAACTCAATGATGGAAAATTCCTCAGTTTCCCCCAAATTAGCAAGGATGAAATTAAGCTGAAAGGTGGAGACTGAATTGCCAATCCAGTGCATTTGAGTCGAGAAGGTGTGCTGATGAATGAGCTGTCAGCACAGCTGGAACCTAGGGCTTGAAAGAGCCACCTCCAGGGCTACAAAATAATCACTCTCCAAATCTGGAGCAGAAGAGTCACGGCCTGCAGCTGAGGATAGGTGGGATAACTATGGCTGCCAGAGAGTGATCACAGTTTTTGTCTGTGCTTCAGAGATTATAGAATCATTAAGGGTGGAAAAGACTTCTAAGATCATGAAGTCCAGCCATCCACCCAACACCACCATGCCTGCTAAACCATATCCCGAAGCGCTGCATCTACATGCTTTTTGAACACCTCCAGGGATGGTGATTCCACCACTTCCCTGGGCAGCCTATTCCAGTGCCTGACCACTCTTTCAGTAAAGAAATTTTTCATAATATCTAATCTAAATCTCCCCTGACGCAGCTTGAGGCCCTGGCCTGTCATCCTATCACTAGTTAGTTGGGAGAAGAGACCGACACCGACCTCACTACAACCTCCTTTCAGGCAGCTGTAGCAAGCAATAAGGTCTTCCCTCAGCCTCCTCTTCTCCAGAGTAAACAAGCCCATTTCCCTCAGGCACTCCTTGTAAGACTTGTTCTCCAGACCCTTCACTGGCCTTGTTGCCCTGCTCTGGACGTGCTCCAGCAACTCAATGTCCTTCTTGTAGTGAGGGGACCAAAACAGAACACAGTACTTGAGGTGCAGCCTCACCAGTGCCGAGTAGAGAGACACGATCACTTCCTTTATGAGAAGCTGAAGATGGGTTCACACTGTCTGAATGACTGATGTGCAGATAGTGTATTCTCAAGCCTAGGAGGTCAGAGACAAGCCATCTCCTAGCCACCACTCTAGTCTTTGTTGTCACCTCTACACCAATACCTGGACATGCAACACAACTGCTGCTCTTCTGATGCTGGCTTGCTAAGGGCCCTGCATCATGGCCAAGATGATTCGGGGCTGTATAACCCCCAGTAACAGCAGAAAGAGGAGAACTCCCCCAGCTACACTCCAGTTCGGCTGTGAATTGTCACCTTTGTACCTGGCCCTTGGAGCTAGCTCTGACAGACCCCACTTAGCTTAAACACTGGTAAAGCAAAGCATGGGAAGAGACACACTCCCATGGGAGAGCTGAGAGCCTTCAGCCCTTCCTTGGGTCAAAGAGCTGCCTCAGAGACATCTGGGATGATGTCAGACCATCTGGGTACCTTTTAGTGGGAATCTGAATCCCGGTGACATTTCTCTCACAGTCTCTTGTTTGTTTGAGGAGCAGGGTGAGGGTGAAGCCTGGCTACCCTGAAAGCTGTGCAGTTCAAAGGCAGACAATGTGTGGTTGTTAGATGCCATGGTATTGCCAGACATTGGCCCTGCGATGAAGCAAGGGGGGAATTCAAGAACCTCATTATAATGCATGTCTCAAGCCCACGTATTCACACTTTCCATTGCCTAGAAGAACTTGTAAGCGCTTCATGCTAGGCCCACATCCTCTGCACAAGCTTCATGCCAGCTCATTAAAAAAAAAAAATCAAGAGACTTTCAGTTCATGCTGAATCCACTTCTGTACGGATAGTGGGTCTCTGCAGCACTGCAGTGTATCTCAGCCCCTCTTGGAAATGGCTTCCAGATGCAGAGGGACCTCTCCCAGCACCCACCCCATCAGTGCCTCAGAGATCACTGGGCAGTCCTCAGCTGCATCCTGCACGCCCCAGCAGGGCTGGCATCTGCCCTCATAATAGTTGGGCAGTGAGACATCGACTCCAGCAACACGGACCCTTTCCAGCTTCCGGCCACACCAGGGAGCCACATGGGCTTGAGACCAGTCAGTCTAAACAGTATGGCTAGTAGAGAGGACAGCATTCATCACTAAAGCCTTCAGAAAGCAGTATCTGCACAAGGACAGTCTGCAGATAACAGACATGGAACCATCTGCAACCATATACTGAAGGATGCCACAACTAGAAGACAAAATTTAAGTAGGCTTTACTTTGTCTTTCCAGATTCCCTGTGAGAAGCTGTATTTGACAAGAAAGGAGCTAAGGCACAAGATATAAGCTCACAGGGAATTAGGAACCCACAGCTCTGTCCAAGGGCTCAGAAACCAGATCTCCTACAGCGAGAAGCAGAAAAGTACAAGTAAATATGTTGTTTGGCAAAACACTGCAAGGAAGTACAGGGAGAAAAAACAGAAGAGCTCCCCCCTCCCCTTCAATATCCTCTGTGCTTTGGTTCCTATCTTTCCCTTTCCAAACATGCACAGGCAGGTGTTAAAAAGGTCCAAATCTGGCTTTTCCAAGCTACAACAGCAATATCTGGTCAAATCTGCCCATAGTCCATCAGAGGGATTAATACTGTGACTCAGGCAAAGGCTGGCATCAAAGTTGCCCCAGAAATGGTGCTATCGAGGTCAGACAAGGTACAGCCATAGGCTTGGTTTGGGATCCAGGAGCCAAGGGGAAGGCGGTGTGAGCTCCACTGCCATTTTACAGTGATGAGCTGAGGTACAGAGAGAGCAAAGGTTTGGGCAGTGTCCTGCCCACTGAGGTTTGAAGCCACATCTTGTGAGTTTTGCTTTCATCCGTGACCCAGTTTCCTTTCTGCCCACACAATGCAGATTACGTGCCAGTTGCCAGCAACAGCAACTTTTGTACCAAAAATGGGTTTTAACCCAGAAGTGTATCCTTGAATTTTTTTTTACTTTCCTCCATACTCCTCTTGTGGAGGACAATCTGCCCTTTCTTCCTCTGCAGGGAGCGTCATGCAGTTCAGGGACTGCAGCTCACCCTCTCCCTGTCAATGTATCTTTGTGCTTTCTTCCTGGCAGACACTGATCATGTAACCAAGGAAAACTCCTTCACAATTCTGGACAACAAGCATTTTGTTTTACACTGACGCTGGCCTGTGACTGGAGGGAGTTTGGTTGTAGAGCTTTGGACAATAAAGGTCTGTCTCCAGTCCATGGTCCAGTCTCTCCCAGCTGAACATCAGGGATCTCTTGCTAGTAGCTTGAATATTGCTGACTCCCTATAAAGCCTTAGAAAAAGTTGCTTTGTAGTCTTCTGGTCTACAAAAGAAATACTTCATCATTTAGAGCAACAGTTTCTATTACCTTTTCTGAAAACAGTTTTCCATTTAACATTGAGTAAATCACTCAGCTTCACTTTCATCCAAGGCATTTAAGCACTGGATTTCCGCTCAGTGGAAGATAAAGCTGTCTTCAAGGATGTGGACAAGTTTAGCTGGCAGTTGGGATTAGCTCACTTCTCTAGCACCCAACAGCACGGTGAGGATAAATACGTGAAAAACTGCAAGATGATCTGATTTCTCCAGAACCGGAGTTTCATGTGCCCAGAGGGCAGACTAGGTGCTAAGTCTTTGCCAAATCATTGCAGTGTTGAGGGTATAAATAAATGCTTGTACAAAGTTTTAAGGAGACAAGCTGTTACCAGCACCAAGCATCATTACTTCAAGCATTGATCAACTGTCCAGTACGGATTACATTTGATGCAGTAAACATTGCCATACAGTAAGTCAAAGGGAAAAGTTTAAAGGCTGCCACACAGTGCCATACTGAAATAACCCTAATGGAAACAACAGGGCTACCCAGGCAGACAGCCAGACTGACACAGCAGTGTATGAAGGCCACATTCTTGTCTTGTGCCTAGCTCATTTAAAGTGGGATCACATCCCATAACATGCCAGCTGGACACTCAAACCCCCACCCTGTCAGTATGACAAACAATTTCCATGGAGCTAGCAGCAAAAAGGTCAACACCAAGGGAAAAGTGCCCCATGCTCCCAATGCAGAGCTTGACATCTCTCCTTCTGCCCGTCCTAGGAAGATGGAGTTAGTCGCAGCGCAAGTAAACTGTTCCAACAACTCGGGCCTTTCGTTCTTTGTCACACAGATCAGCCACCAACACAGTTCTGGGAAGAGTCAACATGCCCAAGAGGCTGTCCACAGCACATGCCCTTGATTTTAGCAACCACTAGGTGCTACTTTTTGCAGCAGGAGTTGGGCTGAGACACAGGTTGCTATGCTTTTCATGTTGATTAGCCTCCATTCTTCATCATGTAGCCACTCTCTCACAGTGGGTGGCTTAGCAGTCAGAAGCCTGCTGGTCTGAAGCTTTCTAGCCCTTTCTCAGAACATCCTACATGTGTGTAGAACCTGGTAGGAGAGATGCATTGCTCCTTCACAGAGAGATGTTTCATCTCCATGGAGAAAAGATCTGTGCTATTTCACCAAGGAGAGATTGCGCCCCTGCTACTCAGAGAGGAGGTGTTATTTCTCCATGAAAAGGAGTGCTGTACTTCACAGAGATGAAGTATCTGTTATCCCTCTGCAGAGGCTGTGACTCTGTAGTCACCTCCTCTGGTAGCCCTGGCCCTTTTTCCTTGGACTGTGATACCCAATACTTTTAGATGCAACTTCCCCGTTTTCATTTCCAGTCACTGAGGGGTGGTGACAATGGTTGGTTGGAGCGAAAACCCAGCACTTTTGCTCAGAGTTAGCATTAAGCAATACAAGAGCACTAAACTGTTCTTTAAAAACAGCAAACTTAGCTGGTTTCCCACCTGAGAGTGCCATAGGTCCATCACAGTCCTCCAACACCTGCTCCCATTCCCATTTTCTTCATTTCCAAATGTCCTCAGCATCTCCAGCTCCAGTATCCCCACTCCCTCCTGCACATCTCTGCCTCCAACCCTTCCGCTGCCCACTTCTATCCCAAGCCACTGCCTCAGACCTGAGCACAGGCCAAATCTTTGCGCAAAACGCTGCAGAGAAGAGAGCAGATGTTTTGGAGAAGATGAAGTAACTACATCAGGGGTAACTATCCAAGCAAAAGCTCCCTTCTCATGACACAGGTAGCAGCATAGTCTTCATTCCTAAGGGACCTCAAATTACATCATGTGGACCTCAGAGTCAGAACTGCGTGTGAACACTGTTTGGCGACTTCATACAGTAATAGGATATGGAAGACCTCACTCCAGCAGGATTCCACACGAGGTCCCACAAGCAATTCTGAGCTTTAACTGCACTGCAGAGTTAGAAACAGACTGTCCCAGTTGAGCAATGCGTAGTACACACCCTATATTAGGGTGAAGGGGTATTTACTTGGAAATAGTAGGGTTGCTGCAAGCAGTGTTAGACTAATCGCTTAAGTCTTGGCATAGATCAGGCATCGTTTAGACTTGGGGGATCTTGTACAGTCATAAGCTCAGCCATGGGTTTGCCAGCTAAACAGACAAGACTCTGCAAAGATACAAGCACAGACAAACAAAATAACCTACTTAAGTTCACATAACAGATCCATGATGAAAACATGAATAGAAGCCAGGTCTGGCTCCCAGGTATTGCTCCAACAACTGGAAAAACACGATCCCAGCTTGGAAAGTACTCTTAAAGAAACTCAGACCTGTAGGTTCATAGACTTGCATGTGTATGCCAGGGCCTTGAGCATACTAATAGGCTTTGATGGCTCTGATGAGACCCACCTGGGGCCTCCACCCACACTCCTGCCCATTTAAGGCTCAGACCAAGAGCTATGCTGTAGCTGTCTCTAGATTTGTTATGGCTATGTCAGGTCACAGACATCAGTGACCCTGATCCATGGACTGATTTCCCAGCTTGATTTAGCCCCTTCCTTTTTGCTATAGACATGTCTGGTGGTTGCTGGGCTGTGTCTGTCACTTCAGTCACACCTGTTTTCAGTTCATTCTTTGATGAATTCAACAAAGGTCCCGCTGAAGCCCTTGGGAGAACTCTTAGTGTCTTCGTTTCAGTTCAAGCATCAGCAGCATTTCCATGCCAAACTCTGCACTTGCTTTTGCATCCTGTTTTCTCTGAACCCAGTTAAGGTGCTTGTTATTTATGGGTGGGCTGGGGTTTTGCTGGGAAATTCTGTCTACTTCTACTGTCTCAGCATGGAGCAGATCAGCTGAGGGCGTGTTGGCTGTTAGTCCTGAGACCAGAAGCAGACATTCTCTGTCCTGAGGGCATCTTGCTCTGAAGGCTCCTTGTTTCTCTGTATGACCCTGTCATTATTTATAAGTTTTAGGGTTTGGGGAAGGAACATTATTTTGCTGTATGACAAGTGCTTGCACCTTTTTTGGAAGCTGGGTAATTAAGGTCTATGTGGATCTGATGTCTTATTTACTGTAGTGGTTCCTATATTCCATATTTATATCTAAAGAGAGGACTGAGACGACATGACTGTGGTGTATTCCTGAGCAGGAAGCAGCTGCATGAAGTTGTTGGTGCTGGAGACACTGCGTACAGCTATCCTGCATTCACTCAGGCTGTTGTTTTCCAGTAGAAATAGAAAATCTGAGAAATCTTTCCGCTTCACACTAGCTTTAAACTCACTAAAGGCTGTAATTGGAATCAGCATTTTTTCCAAAGAAGTTCCCTGGTGATTTAAGGTAGTTCTCCTGGGCAGCAGCCATTATTTGGACTAGTAGTCAACAGGGCCGCAGCCAGGTCTGCAGCAACCAGCAGAAGTCAGTGGAGTTTGGAGGGAGAACATCAAGTGTTGGGGTGCTCGTCTGCTGCCTCACCACCCTGGAACTGCTCAGAGGGTGTCTGTGTGCTGAGGCACAGAGGTTTAGGGATCTGCGTATATGAGGTGCTCGGGCCCTCACAAGGGCTCAGACAGTGTGGGTCACAGATCAAGGGTACCGAGATGGATGCAGGCAAATAAACTGAAGCATTTGCAAAGACGCAGCAGGTCCCAGCTTCAGTTGAGTTCCTCCTAGTGCAGTTAACCTCACAGAAAATAACAGTCTGGCACGCTACCACCGACAAGCTGCCAGGCTTGCGGTGTAGCCAACTGTTTAACTGAGTGTGTGGGCATTTGTTGCCTGTGGAAAAGGTAAGGTGAAATAAAGCTGTGATTGAAATAGCTACATTTCACTGCATGTCTGCAAAATATCTGCAAGTCCATCCTCTTGTGGATACATTCATAGTTTGGAACATGCTTGTTCTGTAACACTGAATTGCAGACTGATAAAGGTCCTTTTTCATGATGTTTAGCGAAGCCGTAGATAATCATGGTAATCACAAAGCAGTGAACCTATATCTGGCCCCTCTTTCTGCTAGTTATACCAATGTAAAACTATGTCACTCTCTACTTGGCCAAAGGTACCATAAGAATCAGCAGCTCAGATTGCTCAAAGGGCAAATCATTTTGCTTTCCAGTAAACCTTGCAGATATGACTTGTTCCCCGGTCTCTTCTGGCTCCTGTTGAAAGCAACCACTCTGCACAGAGCTTACTGTCTCTGCAAATGAAGGAGCAATGCTCATGAGGACAAAAACAGTGTTCTCCTTGCCACTGGGACAGCAGTAGTGACGTGCAAAGTCTTGAACACATAAAGAATTTTTTTATTACCATGCTCAAGAGTTTTCTTTTCCTGAACTTTATCTCCCTGCCAATGCTAGAAGGTGACTGTCACAAAGGCCCAGCTTCTCGGTGGAGGTAGACTGCTGTAACACATCTGAGTCTGTTAGACATCACCAGAGTTCAGAGGCTGTGAAAACTGCAGGAGGAACAGGCACATTAGCTGGTCTTCCCCACAAAGCTAATATATGTCTCAGTGATGTGAGGGGAATGTCTCAGGGGTCTTAATGATTTGATTTAAGCTAATCAGTCAGTCTCACTATATGTGTTTACAACTGGGTCTGGACATCTTGTTGCTTCAAAGACTAACGCATCTTAGGAAGAAAGGGATGACACGAACAGATAAAAATTCATGTATGTAAAGGAAAACTTTGGGAGAGGAAGAGAGAAATGATTCACAATTAGATTGTGGGAAATGCAGGATGCATGAAATCCTGACCCCCATGTGTGTCACTTTGCCATTAACTTCATGAAGCCAGGTGACTGAAGAGTACAAAGTCTCCTTGAGTTACTATAAGAAAGAGTTCACAGCTGATGTTTCTCATCCTTGCTTACACAACCCTAAAAACTGTCCTTTGTCATAGCTACCACAGCTGACCTGCAAGAGCATTCTTTACAAGTGCTGACTGTATTTTTAGCTGATCTTGCTTGTGACTCAGTAGAGAGAAATGAGGAAAGGCAGTCCCAAGGGAATGCCCAGCTCTCAGCACACCACCATAGATCACCACAGCTGCAAGAGTCCGAGAGAAAAGAAGAAAAGGAACCATTTCCTCTGCTCAGATGTATCCTGCCACCAGGGCACGTGTCTGTAATTTAACAAACATCTTAATAACAACAACAATTGGGTAAAAAGGCCACTGAGCAGACATGGGCCATGGCTGTAACTGATCACACGTTCTTAGTGTACCAGAAGACACATATTATTCAGCCAGTCCTAGATTTTCGTCTTTCCTTGACTAATCTATGTGGGATTTTTATATTTTAGGTCATAATTCTGTGAAGGTCTATTTTTTGGAGCAGTTGAAATCAGAGGCAGATAAGTCCTTCCTGCACATAGCGCGCCTCCATAACATACCAGTGGTTCTCCATAAAAAGAGCATACTGAGATAACAGGCAAAAAGTTAGGTACACCCTCAACAAAGGTTCTGGCTAGACAATTCCCTCACTTCAGACTCAAAAGGCACCTATTTGTATCTAATCAGCCTGAGATTCATGTTTAGCAGTAGGAGCTGGCTGGGGTATAAAGCAGACCTTCAAGGGTTAATGGCCATGTTGTTTCTAGCAAGTATACAAAAAAGAAAAGCTAATACACTCAGGAGGAGAATAAAAACGTTCATAGTACAAGGTTAATCTGCTGACCCAAGGCCCTACTTGCACAGCACACACTAGCACCAAAGCCCTTTGGAGTCTTAATCTCCCTGGTTCAGTGCTCTGTCACTGACCGTCTGCTTTCAGCATGCAGGTTTGGGTGCATTTGTACATTTGTTTATTCTGCAAGGCAAGGCAAGGCAGACATGTTTTAGCAGCAGGATAACAGAAAGCTAAGAGCCACTCTGTCCACAGGAATTTGTAAAGATTCAAAGGCATCTTCATTCAAGACCTCATTCAGCATGGTACTAGGTATGTTTGTTAACAACACTCTGTTTGCTACTCCAGTCACTGGGGAAGATAATTAGGAGCCATAAAAGTCATACTCCAGTTTAGCTCACAGTGGAGATAATTTGATTTAATAGGGGGGACAGCTTCTAAATAAAGATCTATGATCACCATTGAAAACAGATAGTAAAGTTTTTAGCAGAGAGACAAAGGCATGTATACCCCCAATGTCCTTGTTCAAAGACAGAGAACTGCCAGAGAATGGCCATGGTCTGTGTTTTCAAGGACATTTCAGCTAGTGTTGGTGGTCAAGCCAAAATAAAAACGCTCTTAAATAACCACACTTTCCAGAAATTTCGGCATGTTCCAAGCAGGCAAACAAGGAGCCTGAATGGACTAATTAGAGCTCCTTAACTGGCCAAGATACAAGTCCAAGACATTGGCCTTCAGTCATTCTATTAGAGTTACGACATCACACCATCCATACAAGCTGAAGCTGCCCCATGTTGGTGTCAACCTATGTGGAAAGTGTCACTTTGCACTGTCTTTAGCTTGGCCATGGTAAGAAGGTAGAAGGTAAAGATGTGGCCCTTCACCAGAGAGAAGCCAGCTGATTTCTCCATATCTCATGTCCGTGGGGCAAGTCGTCAAAAGGAAGGAAACAATACTAACCCTACCGCGTCTTTTCTCCTGTTCTGCACAGGTATGTAAGATAAAAACTGGACTTACCTCTCCAGTGTGAGTACAGACCTGAAGTATATCTGTCAAATCATTCAGAACAGAATTGAAGTCTTAATTAATCTCTGCTTCTAGTTTAGACTGATAATATTGTGTTGAGAGAGTATAACCCAGGCACAGTCTGCTTCTAGTTTACACTGATAACACTGTGCTGAGAGAAAGAGTATATTCCCCCAGGCACAGTGCGCTTCCAAGCCAACTACTTGGCTCTCGAACTGGGGATGGTTTCTATCTGTCCAGCTCAGAAGATTGAAGAAGCAAAAATGTTTAGGCATGAGTCCGAACCCTCCATGTCAAAGGTCAGTTTTAAGCATTGGTGATGTGCCCTTCAGCTTTGTACGTTGGCTCATGTCAAGACCTGTGCCCTAGAAAGAGATCTGAGATTTGTGCTGGAAGACTCAGATTCTCAAATTTGACAAACTGACCTTTCATTCAGCAGAACCCATTGAGTTATATATTGCTAAGTGTTTTGCCAAGATAATTTAAAGACAGCAGTATCTTTTCTCTGCTGTTAAGCTGGATACAATAGTCTGCTGAATGCATTTTGCTGGGAATCCTCCCTATTTTGCCTCTCTTTAAACTGCCCAAAACAGAACTGCCCAGAATAATCCTATCTGCAGCATCTTAACTCAGTTTTGACAACACTGACCTTTTTTACAGAGTGATGAAGTTCCATTCCCACTAACATGATGATTTCTTGTTGCAGGTAAATCATCTCACTTTGAGGTTTCTTCAGAGCCTCCTCTCACCTCAGACATAGCAAACATTTTGCAGAAGAACCCATCTGGTGAGACGGAGACTGAACCAAGCTCTCTGCAACCTTACAGCCAACCAGTCTATAATAAATGCAAGGACCTCACCTGCTTCAGTTTTGTTCCCACCATGGAAGCACTGCTGTCAAGCACAAATACAACGTTCTTTGGCAACGGAGGAAGATCTGTGGGGGCGAAGTAGTGCACGAAATACCCATTAAGAATCTGTGGAAGAGCAAGGAAGTCAGGAATCGCAGGTAGATCATGATGCAGTGTTCTACACATATCTTGATGGGATATTTGGTTGGGCACACGTGATCCTGCTTTCAAGATCTGTGTCTACATTGAAGGATATGAGTGCTTCCTGGTATCCCTCTTAATCCTGGTCCCCTGTTTATCGAGACTGGAGGAGCCTACTGGAGATCTCCACATCTCATTCCATGGTGCACACTGGAGTTTCCTTCCAAATGAAGTAATGATAGAACATATGTACTCAGGGATCAGAACCACAACATACATTTGGGGAACTGGCCTTGTATCCCGATATATACAGCCAGTATACTGAAAAACTGAAAAGCAGATACTCAATGAAGTAGGTACCTGTGGTTTTTAAGTCCATCTTGTGGCTGCGAGCTTACTGGTTTTATTTTGGATAGGTCTTTACAAGATGGAGAAGTAACCTTCACTTGGAAAACATTTTCTAGGACATGTGGAGCATGCAAGACAATTTAATTATCTCAGGTATAGTTAATAAAACAGAAAAATGAGTTGTGTCCAGTACCTGAACATCCCCAACGCTCAGCTCCCTGTTAACATCATATCTAATTATGAAGTCTCCCAAAATGCCATTTCGGGCAATCCTGGTTTGCTCAACAACACTGGGATTGAACGTAACTTTAGCTAAGGTTTTGGTATGTCCAACTACAGTAGAAGGAGGAGGAGAAACATCGCCTGTTGAGATAAAACCACATTATGACAAGTTTTTCCCTTTGTTTTACAGATGACTAAGCACAGCGCACGCAGTATTACCACGGAGTCAGGTCAACTAGCATAGTTACGTACTGAGATTAAAGACTCAGCTCACCAGTGATAAAACAAGAACTTAATAACCCTCCTCCCTAATTCTAAACTGAAACCAACATTGCAATGCTGTCAGGGATATAAATGTTTAGGCAAAATTCCTGTGCTTGCTTCTGTTTGGAGGTCACTGAACTCAAAGGACAGATATTCTCTCCATGACTGTTAATTGTTTTCTGTAAATAATGAACACGCAACTTCTGACATGTATGTGGTATTCATTCCAGCCAATTCTAGACATCTAGAATGCAGATCCTATACCTGAGACCCTGCCAGTCAATGCAAGTATGATTCATTTGACCTGTTCAAACATTTTCTCTAGGATTAGATGAATCATACTGCAGATATGTCCCTATTGATTATAAAGAGTTCTTGAGGTGACTTGTTCAGATGTACTCTAGGCATGTGGGGTGAGATTGATCGGACTAATTGATCACTTGATCTGATGAGTGTCTTATGTGTAACGTCTGCATCTGAACAAGTCATCTTAGCTGCCTTTAAGTTCAGAAAAGAGTTATCAGTATAGTCGCTGCAATTTCAGTCTTTCTGAGACAAAATCCAACGCTTGTGAGTGCAGTCACACAAACTGCATCCCTGAGATGTAACTCACTCTACTCTGAGAGAGCCCTTCCTGAGCCAATGAAGGGAGATGTCCCTTTCAGAGTGCATCTCAGAGGAAGACAATAATTTAGGTCTGAGTTACCCTGAAGGAACCTCTGCTTGTCTCATTAGCTGTGTTCATTTTCTGAAGCTGAGGGATACGGAGATTCCTTGTTGTCTGTCTGCATGGCCAAAATACCACCTCACTCTCTTTAGGGGTGCCAACTGTTCATTCCCTCTGAACTCTGTAAGGACCCTTACAGGAGACTGACCAAAGGTCAGATTTGGCCTTGAACTTCCCCAGATTTTGAGGGCTCTCCCCCTTATTCTAACTGAACAGAATCACAGAATCATAGAATCATTAAGGTTGGAAAAGACCTCTAAGATCATCAAGTCCAACCATTAACCCAAGACCACCATGCCTGCTAAACCATGTCCTGAAGTGCCACATCTACACATTTTTTTTTTAACACCTCCAGGGATGGGGACTCCACCAGCTCCCTGGGCAGCCTGTTCCGATGCCTGACCACTCTTTCAGTAAAGAAGTTTTTCCTAATATCCAATCTAAATCGACCCTTACGGAACTTGAGGCCGTTGCCTCTCATCCTATCGCTAGTTACCTGGGAGAAGAGACCAACCCCCGCCTCACTACAACCTCCTTTCAGGTAGTTGTAGCAAGCAATAAGGTCCCCCTCAGCCTCCTCTTCTTCAGACTAAACCGCCCCAGCTCCCTCAACTGCTCCTCCTAAGACTTGTTCTCTAGATCCCTCACCAGCCTCGTTCCCTTCTCTGCTTCGGCAGGGAGGCTGGACTAGATGATCCCTCAGAGGTCCCTTCCAACCCCGAACATTCTGTGATTCTGTGATTCTGTGATTCTGTGATTCTGTGAGCAGATCAACGCTCCGACCCAACTTGGTGTCATCTGCAAACTTACTGAGGGAGCACTCAATTCCCTTATCCAGATCATTGAGAAAGATCCTAAACAAGACCAGACCCAAAACTGAGCCCTGGGGAACACCACTCGTGACCGACCACCAGCTGGATTTAACTCCGATCACCACCACTCTCTGCACTTGGCCATTCAGCCAGTTCTTTATCCAGCAGACAGTAAACCCATCCAAACTATGGGCAGCTAGTTTCTCCAGGAGGATGCTGTGGGGAACAGTGTCAAAGGCCTTACTAATGTCCGGGTAGATAACATCCACAGCATTTCCCTAATCCACTAGGCGGGTCACCTGCTTATAGAAGGAGATCAGGTTGGCCAAGCAGGACCTGCATTTCATGAACCCATGCTGGCTGGGCCTGATCCCCTGGTTGTCCTTCACATGTCTGGTGAGTGCACTCAGGATGAATCGCTCCATAATCTTTCCTGGCACCAAGGTCAGGCTGACAAGCCTGTAATTCCCAGGATCCTCCCTCCAGCCCTTCTTGTAGATGGGTGTTACACTGGCGAAATTCCAGTCACCTGGAACCTCCCCTGGTAGCCAGAACTGCTGATAGATGATGGAGAGTGGCTTGGTCAGCTCCTCCGCCAGTTCCCTCAGCACGCTTGGGTGAATCCCATCCGGCTCCATAGACTTGTAAGTGTCCAGGGGGCACAGCAGGTCGTTGACTGCTTCCTCCTGGATTATGGGAGGTTTGTTCCACACTCCTTCCCTACCTTCCAGCACTGGGGGCTGAATACCCTGGGAACAACCAGTCTGACTGTTAAAGACTGAGGCGAAGAAGGCATTAAGTACCTCAGCCTTTTCCTCAGCCTTGCTGGCAATATTCCCCCTCGCATCCAATAAGGGATGGAGACTCTCCTTGGCCCTCTTTTTGTTGTTGATGCACTTGTAAAAATATTTTTTGTTGTCCCTTACAACAGTGGCCAGCCGGAGTTCTAGCTGGGCTTTTGCCTTTCTAATACCAAAATAGATTCTCAACTAATGTTTTTCTTGGGTGCTTCAACTCTCACAGTGATTATTCCAAGACACCTCTGACGGACAGAAGTTCTATTGTATCTGCTCAAGTGCTGATTAAAATTGGTGGGAATGACCTGCTTGATTATGCTGTGTGGAGAGGATCTCAAATCTTTGCCAAAGATTGCCCAAGAAGTCTGTGGTATGGCAGGGAAAGGAAAAGATGGGTGAGATTCAGTTCTGGTGTAGGTATTCACAATGCAAGTGCCTACTTCTGAGCTTATTTTCTACGCTTCCGTCATGCTCAGCGGAGATCAGGTCAAGAGTGTCAGGGCAGACTAGGGTATGATACATCTAGCCAGACACAGACATTGCTTTAGGATAATTTTGCTTATGTGCTATACCCCATTAACAATACTGATCACAATGACAAGGTGCTGTCAGTCTTGGAAAGCTCTTCTCCGTGTACTGCTATAACATAGTCTATGTAACGAGGAGTGGCATTTCTGCACCTTTGTAAATGCTTTGAGCAGCATTAGAAGAATGCATTGTGACATCTGTGTGCAACATTGAATGCAATACATCTCACATCCAGATCCCACAGTGATTTACAAAATCACAAAACTACAAAACATTTACATATTGTTATGTCCATTTAACAAGTGGGAAAACAAAAGCATGGAGCAGTTACCTAACTCACCTGACTTTCCACAGGTCAAAGTCCATAGAAATGCTGGGACTAGGGTTCTTGTGCGTTTATAAAATAATTAGCCAAAGCTGTGATGTTTGATAAAGTGCTATGTACAATCGAGACTCTTCTAGGCAAAGTTGTGAAGTAAAAGTCATAAATCTATAGCACTCTAGGATGTTACTTCCATGTTGATTTGACTCTACTTTTACAGCAGTCCTATGAGTGCATTTGAATAAAGGCACAAGACCATACCACTGAGGCAGGGAAGGGTTTTCTCATAGGCCCAGCTTCTACACAAATAGATTACAGTCAGAGAACCTGGAGTGTGAAACAAGCTTATTGGCAGAAGTCTTCATCAAAGAGGCTGAATGACAGACACTACTCAATTTCAGTAAAGTCAAGAATTGACTCTGCATCTTGGCTTCTCTGACTACACCAACTCCAATCCATCCATCCTGATGGAAAGAGAGACATAGTCCCCAGCTAGTACATTGAAATTACTTAAGGACACTAGTGATGGATCTTAAAGGGGGCTTATAAAATGATTGCCCAGAGCTTTGAGAATTTTTCTAAAATCTGTGTACAGCTCAGATTCTGCCTGGCAAAGGAAAGTCACAAATCAATAGCTCTACAGGATTTTACTTCCATCTTGATTTGTTTTTACTTTTATAGCTGCCCTTTGATCTGATAATCAACAGATGTAATATGTTTTCAATACACAATGCATCAGATTTGCTTCTGTTGGCCTTGGTGGATTTTCCATCTGTCTTCTATCACTTCCGAGATCCCATTTCACTGCCAATGTGTGGGAAATGCCCAGAATTCATAGAAACAGCTTAACAATTGATTTATATTTTCTGGTCTATTTGAGGGTTTCACATTATTTCTCTTTGATTGCTGAAAAGCAAGCATTGTCATCAGTTAGGATGCCTGGCCATATCACATCTGGGTTAGTGAAAGTCAGTCTCAGACTGGAAACAGAAGCTCTTTCCTTATACCTACTGCACATATACATCTGTGGACTTCATGTCTGTGTTTGCCATAAATATATTGAGGTGAGCACAATATGCTGTGTGCCACAACAGCATGTGTTCCAGTCCTAGCATTTCTATGGACTCTGATCACCTGAAATTAGCTGAGTTAGGTAGTCACTCCATTCCTCAGTTTCCCCACCTGTTAAATGGGCATAATCACATCCATCCAGTTTTGTAAAGCACCGTGGAATCTAGATAGGGTCATCTGGATCAAACTGAATTCCTCAATTCGTCCTGAAAACACTCTTTGGAGGTGAGAAATGTCATCTCCCACAACAGACAGTGCTCTAGGAACCCCTGGAGAGGAGGTTTCCAGGGCTGCCTCACATAGCCGTTGTCAGTGACAAGAATAGCTGAAGAGATCTCCCATCTTCCTCATAGCCACTCATCTCCCATCTCCAGGACAGAGATTAAAAACAAAGACTGGTCTGATAGAAAAGGTCAAAAATAACTTTTTGTTTCCCTGGAATAATAGAAATCAGGTCTGAAAGGCAGGTTGTCTGATTAATCCCATGTTCCCAGATTAAATCCCTTCCTACTTGGTTTTATGACGTGGTCTGGAAATGCTCCAGACCTCTGGTAACGGAAACTCAGTACCTGCCCGTGCCAGTCCTTTCAGAGCTTCATTTTTGCACTGTTAGACATTTTCAATGTCTAATTTATGTTTTTCTTTCTAGGTTAGAAGCCTATGACTTCTTGTTCTTTCTGTTATTGACACAGAAAGCACAGCATTATTTTCTTCCTTGCAGCAGACTATTATATATTTGAATACAGTTTTATGTCTTCCCCGAGGTTTCTTTTTTAGGCAGCACTTGATGTCTGGATCACAATTAGTCTCCTCTGTTTATTGGCCCAGTTCATTTCAAACAAGTGACTGAGAGGAGAAAATCTATGAGATATTGCAGAGTACACAGCATGGATGAGAGCCAAAGACTTGAGCTGGTCTATGCTGACACTGAGGTAGTTAATAGGGCCTTTGGACAAACTTTCCGTCAAATTCAGCTAAAGAATTAAACAGAGCAGGAGAAAGCATTTTTCATATGAAACTGTAGTCCTCACGTGACGAACAGTTAAACCTAAATTATTTTGGAGACTGGCAGAGTCAGGATTAGAGCTCAGATGCAAAGTTCATCCTCTGCTAACACGAGGAAACTTCCAGACAACTCTGATAAGAAATAAAAACCTTGCTGAGACCTACGACCTTGAAGAGAAATAGACATTCTGAAGTAGCCTAGTGTCTCCCTGCCAGAGTCCATGACTAGTTCTCATACCGCTGCGCCAGAGGGAAAGGTTGAGGACAGTCATCCCTGTGGATACTAGGTAGGACATCATTCAGAAGATGGCTTCATTCTGAGGTCACCAGAGGAGGACAGGATCACTGGCCTCAATGTCTCCTGTTATGGGGTTTGTATGTGACAGAAGACAACACCTGCACATGCCAAAAGATCACTCTCCAAAACTCAGATGCCTAATATCTTCCTCTGGGAAAAATAACAACTCCCAGATGGAGCTGTGTGCACAGGAGTCACTGACAAAGGAAATATCCTGGAAAGACCTCTCGTCATGTTGTCTCTGCTCCATATTCAGAGAGGATGTACGCAGGACTTTCCAAAAGAGCCTATATCTATAGCAAAGCACAGCTTTACTTTTCATAAATCACTGGAAGTTTGTGAAACCAAGTCCAGTCTTTGTATCTTGGGCCCCTGCAGCCAAAACCAGGCAGATTTGGACTCTTTACTGCTTCTGCTCCTACAGCTGTGATTTCTGTGCTGTTTTATAAATGGCAAAAAAAGTGTCCTTCACTATTTCTCATCAAGGGACATCTGTCTATAGGTCTTTAAGTTTTATCTCTTCTGTTCGTCACAGACTGTATGGCTGCTAGCAATTCGGCTGGAGTAAAAATTGCAAATCCTGAATGACCATTAAACAGAGAAATTTTTTCCACTATACTTCCTGGGTGGTACATGGGCTCTATGGAGAGCAGGCAGAAAGCACCACAAATGTAAGAGGATTAGTCCATGAAATAAAGGCAGATCCGCCATTCCTCCATTTTTTGTCAGCTAAATTATTGGGGTTTTCTTTTTCATTAGTTTTGCTAACAGCTTTTATTGCCTCAACAGCTTGGCATTTCAGTTATGAACATCAGTCACTGCTGGTGTTCATCATCTGGAGCTATGGATGACTCCAAAGCCAAACATATTTGATTTTCAGCTTAGTTTTCCTATCCCACGCTGGATTGCCAGGACCTGTACTCAGAATAAGAATGTAGTTTCTTGTCCAGGTCAGACGGAGTCAAAAGTATCTAAATGAGTTGTAAGGCTATATCCCATCCTCAACAACGGTTTCAGGTTGGTGATACTTTAGACATGCTACTCAGAAAGCCATGTAACTGATGACTTGATGTCACAATACATTTTTCACCCAATACTCTCAAAGTAATTCATTAATACCTATCAAAATCTCACATTTTCTCATTAAATGTGAGATATCTTTGTAGGCATAGGAAATTGAGGAACAGAGTTTTCATGATATATTTAAACTCAAACCAGTCAGGCATTATCATTTTCCAGTGTGCAGGTCTCCATTCATTATTTGGTCATTTTTTTAAGTCATGACCTCTCATTTAGGGCAGCACGGGTAACACAGTATGGCAGCATCTGGTCTGGCATCCTTTGCTGGCCACTTACTAGATTGCTACCATGCTCTCCAGTCAAGTGATACTGAAGAGATTTAAGCCACGGGAATCCATGCAGAGACCAGACAGTCCCTTGTTCCTGGTTTACTCCCAATTTGCAGACTGCCTGCCAAGCAGCCACTCTTTAAATGTAAGACTCACAACTCACCTGTCTTTCATTTAAAAACCCATAGCCTTCCCTGGAGGTCTCAATGGATGTGCAGATCTCATGCTCTTGGGTCTTTACATGTCCTATGAGCAAGAAGGCTTTGCAGGGAGGATCTAATCACTCAGATATTTTGCTTTTTGGTTCAAGCTTGAGAGATGACAGCTGACTGGAGTACAGTGGATTTCCAAGTGAAGTGCTCCTTGCCTTGGCCTTGCCCTCCCTAGGAGTATTCCTGTGGTTTCCATTTGTGTTTAGGAAGGCAGGAAGTTCCTGTTGTCTGCTCTGAGTGTGATTAATCTTGTTGGCCAGAAGAAGTCACAAGCAATAAATCCCTCCTATCCAAAAAAAGCTGTCCCTCTCTGTGACCTACATTAGACCCTTCTGAGACCCTCTGCCAATTCTTTTTTTATTTTTTTTCTTTTTTTTGTCTGGCTGCTGGTAATGTCCTAATCTCCTCATCTTGCTTTAGATCAGAAAGCAGCTCAGCAAACCTAATGAATTCACTAACCCTATCCACTCTTCTGAGTGGCACACACCTGACTACCAGTGAAGACTTGATCTGGCAGAGACACAGCCCACTCCTGACTGCCCATGATGAACCCCATAAGTGTGTTTGGCATTTCAATGACTTCCGTAGCAGTGATTTCATCACAGTAAATAGTTTTCACCAACTGTATAGTGTGACTCCAGATAGAAAGGGTCTGTAATGGAATTCTGAGCAAGGATAAAGCACAGGGAACCTGAGTTTCTGTTGCTTTACCCATCCTGAAATGGGACATCTATTTTGTGTACATTTTACTGGCTAGGGAGGATTATGGAATCTTAGAGCTCGGGACCATTTTTATATGAACTGTTCTAAATGTGAAGCACAGTGCCAAGAATGATCAGTGCTCACAGGCTGCCATTTGGAGAGCAAGTTACGAGAGTTTTCCCTGTATGTCATTTACATATAGGAATTTCCATACTGCACTAGGCCAGCAGTGTGTCTGCTCTGCTTACCCTGTCTCTAACCTTAATCAATGCCAGATGTTTTGCAGGAAACCGTATATGACAATGCACTGTGGTACTCCTTGATAGGTGAAAAAGCTTTCCTATCCCCCCTGGTGACAGGCCGAACACATTTATCACACAGTGCATGGGTGTACAGCAGAGAGATTAATTAGTTGTACAAGGTTTGACCTGAAGCTAGTCCAAGTCACTGACAGCCTTGATTTCGATGTGTTTTGGATGAAATCAGTAGGATCACACTACGCAATCAGTTTAACTCCATTTCACATGCTTTAGGGCCTTACCTGGCAGACATGAACAGCTCCACTGATTTTGCTGGTGTTATGTCATGTAGAATAACTGAGGATCAAGTCCCACAAGATTCTACACCCTACTTCCAGCACCAACTCACCCTCTTTCCTTGGTGAGGGTTTTTTGCCAGCATGTAGCAATCACAGTGTCCTGAACTCCTCACTGTTAGTTTACACTAGAAAATCTACCTTTACACTCTCTGAACAGTGAGCGAGGACGGTTGGGAGTAAGAGCAGATACTCAGACTGCACTTAGTGCTTTGGCAAAACATGGATTTTCCTCTTGGAATTTCCCATGTTCTAAAATGCAGGATTTCCTATCTGCCTTGGCATGGATGGATGGAAAAAACAATTCACTTCAAATAAACAGATCTCAGGAGATGTGGAGCCAGGGAAGAGCCTGCTCAAATGCTGAGCACAAGGCCTGAAGGCCCAGTTCAAAGCTCATAAAGACAATAGAAAAAAAAAAATTCCTGTTGAGTTGAACGGGGTCAGCCCTATACTCATTAAGCTTCAAAGTTCTCACGTTCTTATGCACAGATACCACACAGATACAGTCATCTATAGAAAACAGAACAAAAGCCATCAGCCTTTATGATAAGACTGAATTCCCACCACTGAACCTCACAGAGTTCGTAATCCTGAAATCCCTTTCACGTTGTAGCCATTATATCAACTTTCATGAACCTTGAAATTGCCCTGCCAGTGAATGAGAGACCTCTAAACAGGAACTGCTGATGGCCTGCAATGCTTAGAGACTTGCTTGTCACTGAAATGCAGCCATCTCTTGGGTGGAATGTACCTGTCGTACAGCGAGAGCAGCAAGAGTAAAGAAAGGAAAGTAAAAAATGTATCTTTCTAAAGAAAGTCATAGTTGGAATTTGCCAGAGTAGTTTATGCGTAACGAGCTGCTAGCACTTATTTTTCTTGTTGTCTTCCCGAGATGTGTCCCCTAATTTCTAATACATTCTTGATCCTAGACAAAGCTGCTTTAATACAATGTTGGAGTTTTGTTTAATGCCTCATTTGGAGTGCAGGGAAAGTGAATGAAACACCAGTCTACACAATTATCCAAGATTGCCTTGGAGAACTCCCAACACTGCCAACCCAGTTCTTGAGAAGTGATTAAGGCCCCACAAGTCATAGAACCTCAGGTCAAAAAAAATCTCTCATTACCTGCAGCTTTCCCATTGCCTTTATGCTTGCTGTTTCGAAGGGGAGGCACTTCCAGTGAAACTATGCCTGAGTTCTCCAGGATGTTCACCTCCACTCGTAATCTCCCCACAAGTTGCTGGGGCCTGATGCTGACTGTATACTCGTATTTTCCAAGTCGCCTTTGCAAAAGCTCTTCATAATGCAGTAGGAACCTGGCCTGCATCTTGCGAGGAATGAAGACAGAAGCTTTGAATGTCTCATAGCCATTCTCCCTGGAAGGAAAATCCAAAGACACCTTCACACCCCATACACATCACACACCACCTCGTCCAGTGAATGCCGAATCTGGATTTTGTTGGTCCAATAAAAGTATTTCCTATCACTGAATATGTGAAGGCAACAAGAAAGAAAACACCGTAATGCTTCACAAAACATTGGGCACATAGTGGGTTTCCACTGGAGGAAAGGTCTTACAAGACGAGATGACTGCTTACGGAGAGGAATATGACAGACATGTATAACATGGAGCCGGACCAGAGGAAAGGCTGTCTCTTGGTTTCTTACACAGAGGATTTGCAAGACCCATATTTAATTCCTAACTTTTCTCCTGTTGTCTCATGGCAATATCTTAAGCAAAGTACAAATGAATTCATCTTCCCTAATATTACCTATTTATAGCTACATACTCAATGAGGACAAATAGGATCCCTATTTCCTCACCACTGGAGACCTCTCTAAAAGGACTTTTCCAATTAGCCACAGCGCGCCATCAGTGACCCAGCACACAACTGACAGTCAGCTTTCTGTTGGCTAGTTTGAAGAGAGATGAATTCCCACCTTTAGCCTTTATTGGCTTCAGCTGCCCTTCTGTTAGACAGAGACAACCTAAGATGCTCTGCCTCCCATACGGTGCACTGCAGCGTCCAGCTACCAGGCACTGATACAATGCCAGGCACTACTATTAGTGAAGGGAAAATAAAAAAGCTGCATAACAAGAATGGAAACTTTTAATGCCATGCAGCGGTAACTTCAGAACTCACTGATGTGAGATTTTGGTGATGCCCACAATTCAATGAGTATCTGAAAGGATTTGAGACTTTGATTCCGCTAACACTTATTAAAAGGTGGTTTTGTTTTTTTAATGCCTTTAGGACAGTTGGAATGACATCTCTGGGTCATACCAGTAGTGTAACAATGACAGGTAATAATCGCCTACAGAAGAGGATGAAACAGGGCAGGACAAGAGAAATATAGTGATTCTTCTCCTCCACTCTTTCAGGTTCTACCAGTTTGTGTCTGGATCCTGAGACAGCATCCATTGCTAAAGATTCATGGTGGATTCTTCCTGCCATACATTTGTCTAGTCACTTTTTGAACCCACATTTAATTTGGCATCCACAATTTCCAGTGGCAAGAAACACAATTTATGTGAAGAATACCTTATTTTGGCTGGTTTAAACCTGACATCTGATCATCTCATTCAATTTTCTCTAGTTTTTCTATAAAAGACAGAAAATGAAGATTCTTTATTCTCCATGTATTGCTCGTTAGTTCAGATCTCTCTCTCTCCCCCCACAGTTCATCATTTTTCTGGTCTGAAAATCACAGTCTGTGTTGGAATAGTGCTACTATCCGAGGTAACTGCAAATAGTGTAGGATTTTCCAGAGCAGCAAAATCCATCCCATGGTACAGCTCTTTCAAAGACATTTTGGGGGAATTTAGGCACCTGGGAAAACAGCCCATAGTGCTGCTGAAGCTGTGCATTCAGGTGAACATACAGGATTTTAGATCATTAAAGGAATGGGATTTTCTGCCAGTACATGGCCAAGAGGACTAAACACAGTCAAGCACCAAGAACAAGGCAAGTACACAGGAGTGCAAAAGGCGACGTGTGGTTCTACCACTGACTAACTTCGTAGTCTTGAAGTTGTAACTCACTGAATTTCTGTGTGCCTTAATTTTCCTGTCTGTGATTCAGGAAGTAACAAGGTTTCTTTCCCTGACAAATACATCCTGGAGCATCTTGGATGTGAAATGTTGTGTAACAGGGCTAGAAAAGGCCACATGCAATTTTACATAGAATTATAGAATCATAAAGTTTGGAAAAGACCTCTACGATCATCAAGTCCAACTGTCAACCTAACACCACTTTGTCTGCTAAACCATGTCCTGAAGTGGCATATCCACATGTTTTTTGAACATCTCCAGGGATGGTGACTGACCACTTCCCTGGGCAGCCTGTTCCAATGCCTGACCACTCTTTCAGTAAAGAAATTTTTCCTAATATCTAATCTAAACCTCCCCTGGTGCAACTTCAGCCCATTTCCTCTCATCCTATCACTAGTTACTTGGGAGAAGACAACAACACTCACCTCACTACAACATGACTTGTAGCATGGGCATGACACCAGGCAGTGAACATAATGTTCCATTTAGCTGCTTCTTCCTATAAATCCATGGATGGGTATGCCAAAACAGCCAAAATAAATGTGGAAGGAGAGTATGTTGCTTCCCAGCAGGCAGACAAATGCACAACACTTACCTTCCATCTGTAGGACTCGGAGGTTTCTTCTGCCTTGCTTTGTCATCACTGCTCTGTTTCTTTTCTTTCCCTGTGACCTCCCCATAGTAAGTCTTGTTGCCGATGCTCCTGGAGAGACCAGAGATGTCAGCATGACCACTCTGCACCCATATACAGTGACAGCAGTACAGCTTGCTGCAGAAGGGTTCACAGACTGTGCACATGTGAATAGGCTAAGTGTGCTGCTGCTGTAACTCTCCTGGAGTCCACTTAAGTCACTGAGAAGTCAACATAGAGGTTCCCTGGCTGGTTATACTAGCAGAGTACATTTTTAGTCCAGTTGTTTACCTCTCTAAAATCACAATTCAGTAGGTAATCTCCAGAGCACAAGGATGCAAACCAGAAAGCAAAGCAATTGCCAAGAATCCCAACGAGAACTTTTTTTCTACTGTTCTCAGATCCACCATCTGTGTCAATACACATGGCAGTATTCAGGATGACTGCTCTCAGTTAGCTGCCTCCCTAACTAAAATGCTTCTCCCTGGGAATGATCTACAGGCCCATAGATTCCATAATGAAACAGCCATTAACATATGTTTTGTCTGGCCGATGGCAAAAGACTGCTTTTCCTCCTATTCAGTCCAAATGGAAGTCTTTCTAAAAGAGCTGGTCCTCCATCTGCTATGGTCAAGTCCAAAGTTATGGCCCCAATATCTACCCATAGAGGGGATCTGAGTATGACCAAACCAAACGTTTTTGAAACCAATTTATTCCTTAGCGAGTCATTTCAGTATCAGCTTGGTTGCCCTCTACTTGCTCTGTTATCCTCAGAGAATGACTAGCACCTCCAGCAGCAAGTGAAACTATCTGCTTGTTGTTGACTGTCCTCCTCCATTGACAGTATGGAGAACCTGGAACAACAGGGACTTCCTTAGGCACCATAGTCAGTCAGGCGAGATAACTATTGTGAACCTGTGTTGCTGAAACTTGAATTGCAAAGGTTTCTGAGGGCTAGGAGAGATTTTCTGGTCTAAAACAAAGAGGGAGGAGGAGAAAGAAGTTGTTAAAAGACACTTAGATGGGAAATAGAATAATTTTCTTCCCTATCTACATTGAGGACTTGAATCTTAGCATCGTGTCATCCAAGAACTTGCTCTGTGCTTTGGGGCCATGTCCAGTCTTGGATGGAGTATAGCTCATGTGTGGTTTGATTTTTCCCAAAGAAATGCAAAAAGGCCTTGATGATACAGTCACACTGCAGATTAGCCAGTTTTTGAAATCTCAGAGACCTATCTGTGGGATGGGAGAAACATTTTCCACCTGGCCGTCAGCATTACTTACTTACATGGTAAAGTTGGAGATGAAGGCTGCAGCTGGGATCTGCATCTCAAACACACCTTCTCGTGCTTCCGACCCACTGTTCACCATCGTGCACAAAACCGTGGTGAAAGCATATCGAGAAATGATTGTGGATTTCACAGAGAATTCGGACATCCGAGGCCTTGTTTCCTGTAGGTATCAAAAGGTTATCTATTAACACGGACAGCTAGATAACTCACCCCTTCAGTACTTTGCTGAGTTTAATACTTAATACGCTAAAGCAAATAAACACCCTATGAGTATTAGGCTCCTCTATGAAAAAAAGTCAACGGCAGGCCAGGTGGGCCTGCCCTCGAAATTTCAGGTGAGCTGCAAAAGGTAAACCAGAGACGTGTCACTGCCTTTGTTCACACACAAGAGCAAAAGCCACAGTCATTCCCCAATGCTTGGGAAGGGTCCGGGTGGGATGAGAGCTCTGATTATGCCAGAAACATGCTGACAAAATCCACCTGTGTCCTAAACTACACCCTTCAACTCCAACCATGTGAGAGGATCAGGATTAGTCCCTTATGGCCTGTGAAGAGAAGCCTAAAATATGTCCCCATAGGGTCCAGAACTGATGTCAGAGAAACAGCCCTGCGGACTGTGCACAAAAGCAGATGTAAGACCTCTTGAAAGACTGAAATCACCGTGTATGAAGCAGTGTCTTCAAATTCATACAATCAAATTCGTAAGTTAGCTGTCAATGGAGTCGACTGAGTTGTCCTCTGCTGAAAATCCATCCTGGAGGTCTCAGAAAACGGATGGAAAAGACTTAATAAGAAACACTGACACCGTGACGTCTCAGGCAAAATATTTTAAGCCTTTTAGCCCACATTGGATTCCCTCCAGCAGAGAAGCAGCAGAGACTGCAATGAATGACACATGATGTAGCAATGGAAGCTGAAAGCCAATTTCTGCTTCTTGGGAATGTGTTTTTGTGCACAAGTCCTGGGTTGGAGCATTTCTCCAGTCTAACATGTTTTTTGACAGCAGTGTCTCCATGGAGCTCAATAGTTTTCCTTCTGGAAGACTTCAGTGTATTTAACTGTAAGCAGCCCATGAAAAAAAATTCTGTATGTTGCCTTAAACAGTCAAAGATGAAATCCTCAAAAGCAGAAGGAAGCTAAAGGGTAAAATACATTGCAAATACAGAGCAACTTCACTAAGCCAAATAGAGCGAGACTTCCTATTGAGGTTGATAAAAAGTCACAGCCACGTAAGACTTGTGAAGACAAGAACATGCTCTTCAGCTGCACTTCCAGGCTTTTTTCCTGAACAAAAATAATTTTCACAAATGGCTTAACAAAGGCAGCAAGTGTTTGTAGAAGTATGAAAGAAGAACATTTCTGCAGTAGCTGATGGCATCAGAATCAGTATTCTTACTGAGCACCCAACTAACCAAGCTGCTGGGCTAGTGAATTCCAGGCAAATGGAAGAATGAGGATCCAGTGGAAACAAACACAAAACTGTCAATAGACTTCGAATAAAGCCCCACCTGTCTACACTTTTAAGGCTTGGAAAGACTCTAATAAATGTGTCTCAGATGAACCTAATCATGATAGATATCTTGAACAGCTGGAGAATATGTGATATTCTCTATGTCCATGATCATCCTGCTTACCACAGGCTCGCCTCCCACGGAGCACAATGGCAAGAAATCAGCACATTTAGGGTGTGATTCGTCTCACTGATTTCAGACAGCTCAGTGCGATGGATCTAGACTAGAACACATCTGCTCGGATCTAATGTCCTCCCCTTAGGTCACTAGTGGCTTTTACTCAGTCATTGTTGATTAGAACTAGACCCTGCTGCTCTTAGGACCTTCCCTGATACATGAGCATGGCTTTCTAGTCTCATTATTCTGAAGGTGGAGAGGATGAGGAGTTTTGATCAGAAGTAGTGTTGTAGGAACATTTCCAGATACAATGAGCTGACATTTCATTCAGTCTTCCACATCACTAATTGCCTGTGGCTTAGCAAGATGTATAGAGGATTTAACAACAGAAGTAAAAGAATCTGAAACTACAGCAAATTCTTTGGTTCCAGATCTTCTGCATCCACTCCCATGTTCTGCATTTCATCATAAGCTGTGGGTTCAAACACAGTTGACAGCTCAACAGCAAAAGAGGATCAAGCCCTTTGCCTTTCGCTTGAGATACAAGTGGTTCTTCAGTGACAGATCTGACACCGAGTCTAACACTGTGAATGCAGTGAAGGATTCACCTGAAGTTGGAAAGTTTGTAGAATATGACAGAAGACATGGACTTGCCCCTGTTATGACAAAAGCATAAGAATGGTTGTATTGGGTGAGAACAAAAGCAGTTCTAACCCTGTAAGCTATCACTGACAGAGATCAACAGTACATGCTTAGAGAAGAGTGTAAAATCCGTCCAACCTGCACTGATACTACCCACAAATGTTCTCTCTGTTTTCAGTAATTTGTGGCTGAAGGATCTCCTGAGCCAAGGCTGGTATTTCTGTGCTGCGTAAACCTCTGTGAATTCTTCTTCTACAACTTTACACAGCTGCTTTTTGAATTCTTGTAAATTTTTAGCATCCATAACATATTGTAGCAAGGAGTTCCGCAGCTTAATGGTATTTTACATGAAGAACTACATCACTTAGGGTTTTTTGCTGAATCTACTATTTGCTGGCTACAACTGATCTCTGTCCGATCTCTCTGTCCCACTGAACAAGCTCAAGCTCTGATATCCTCACAGACTGAGGAACTGGAAAAACAAATGAAAAAAAGATATTCAACACCTTTCCCTCTTCCTGGTGATTAGGAGTTGCTGTTGGAGAAAGAAAACACTGAACAAGGGCTTTGCATACAACAGAGGATGAAAGAACTGATTCATACTCCCATCCCTGGAAGGGATCTGCCATTCTTTGTATATAGAAAATATAAACGCTGGGGGCAGAGGCGGTTTCCAAACAGGTTGCTAGGTCGGGCTTGGCGGGCAGCCCGAGTTCCAGTCTGTGATTCTTGTGCATTCCCTGGAGCTCTTGCACAATCCATCAGCAACTGATGCTCTGACTTACAGCTGTGCAAATGCCTGTTTGTTTTCTTCATTTTTTATTAAGGCCTTCAGAAGATGAGAGGCATCAAAAAGGAAAAAACAAAAACAAACCATTCATTTAATATTATTATTACTGTGATTTATTATCCCTGTTAAAAATAAAGCTAGGGAATGCCAAGGCAGCATATCAGCACACTGCTATGAGGCAGGTTGGCTGGATGTTTCATGAAGGTGTCCTAGTTATTATGATGAACTGGGAGCTGAAATTTTCTCGCCAAACAAATGATTTTATGCTTGTTTACATCAAATGTTTGGAAAGACAGAAGAGAGCTGAAGATAAGTGAAATACACTCTGTGTTTTTACCTTTATCAGTTGCTTTCATCAAAACAAATTGAACATATCTCAGATTAGAAGTAATAAACTGGTAATAAGTCTGAGAGGTGCTCTCCTCTAGGCTACTGATTCAGATCTGTCAGAGATCAAAGGGACCCGAAGCTACTACCATATCATGGCTGCTCGGTGTGTGAAATGACTTCCTCCCGTTCTCAACTGGGAAGATCCTGTCGCTCAGAAAAGCCAGAAAAATAGCTGGCCATGAACAGCAATTTCCCTGGCTGCCTCTTTAGCCAAAGTTTTGATCTGAGCCATGCAGCAGCCAGTGCAAAAAGACAGCCAGATCTCACAGATTTGCTGTACGTCTAAAGCTTAGGTTCCCTTGCTGAAAGAAGGATATCGGCTTCCTTGTTTTCTTCCTTTCTTCAGTAAATTTTCGACAGAGAACAACAGAGATCTTCATATTTCAAAGAAAACTCTCCCATTCTCTTCAAATTCGACGAGATTTCATCAGGCTTCTGTTCACTGCATGGTTAAGGTTTGTAACTTTGAATGTTCTCTGTCCAAATCTGGGGTCGAGAAGATGGATTGCAAAGTGTTACAAGAACCTATGTCTGTTGTGTTGATCAAAATGAAGATTTTTATACCTAGAATCTTACCCTACCATCACCCACTGACAGAGTTCATTCCTGGGCACAGGGACGCACACACATATATACATAGAGCAAGTGTGATTCCATGAGGTAAAATAAAGACACAGTATGATACGTACCAGCCTCTGCAAAAATTTGGCCTGTCTTGGAACACGGCGTGCAACCTGCAAAGAGTTAAGGGAGTTAATGGAGCCTGGTCAACTTACAGAAGACATGTCACTTGTTTAAGTTCAGACAAAGGTTTGTGTGACTGGTCACCCGTGGCTAGGTTCAAATGTTCCTCTGGTTAAAATTAAAACCTAAATCTCTTCTGTATTAACAGACCCATCGATCAAAGCTCAGCAGTGGAATGTGGTTCTCGCAGGCGAGGAGGTACCGTGTGTTTTGCAAATGCTACTTGTCAGGAGACCCTCTATGTGAAGATAGGAACCTCAGCCCTTAGCCTGAGCCCTGGACACTGTGTCTTGGCCCTGGAAGTGTATTCGTTTATAGCTTCCTATGGACTCACACGAAGGCTCTGTGTCACCGGTTTTGGCCCATTGCATGGTATATGGCACATGGTGAGAAGGATTGCTAGATGGTCCACGATGCTCATCAGACGTCACACAGGGCCCCTCTACCTCCTCAGGTAATTAAAAGCCAAAGCCCATTCCCCAGATCAGAAGCTGTCTTCACCCATGCAAGAGCATTTGGCACCCATGGTGGGTTACAGACACTGGGCAGGGAGAGGGCTGAGGGTATGATGAGCCCAGACACCTGAGGCTGTGTGCAGCTCAACACAGTGTGGCTGCTTCGAGCTTGAGCAGCGACCAGGTTAAAACCTAGCACCCACGTGTTGGAGCTTAGCAAGCACAACCCCATTCTGCTGCACATGTGAACCCGCTCCACGGGAGGACTTGAGTAAATTAATGCTACCACATCAGCTTGATCAGTATTACCGCAACAGCAGATCTTTTGCCTAAAAACTCTCCACAGGTCCTGTGGATTTATTGCTCAGTGACAGAAAAGCACTAGTTATAAGCAAAAAAGCAATAAAGATATTTGAACTCAGCTGCAGATTTTTTTGCAAAATGAAGTATTTCACCTATGACAAAGCAATCATATTCATTTTATTGCCCTTTACAACAACAACTCCTTTGACTTCTCCCCTGCACATGGTGTAAGTCTCAGCTTAGCAACATCTCCAAACCAAATCCCTCCCCAAAACAGAGAGTACAAGTCTCTTGTCAAGGAAGGAAGCCAAGTGACTTCTTAAAATGTCAGTGAAACTCAAGAGAGCAGAGGGATGCTATCTGTTTTTACCTGATTTGCCCTTTCTGTTGATTTACACTGAAATAACAGCAGTCGTTGCCAAAGATATGATTTGATGTCTGTTTATATCATGCATTGAAAAGCTCAGGAAAGCCCAATGGAGAAATTTGTCTCCTTTGCTAGAATCTTTATTATTTCCTTATGCATTATTTTAGCCAACGTGTTTTAACATTAGAACCAAGGGTAAACAGCTCCCTCGGGAAATTCTCAGTGGAGAGGAGAGGAGAGGAGAGGAGAGGAGAGGAGAGGAGAG
>Ga0065711_1030959_pt1 | contig 30959 bp, 20 predicted proteins | sample Hoacrofraction12_FD_59098 | JGI IMG/M metagenome (GOLD analysis project Ga0065711, IMG submission 59098) | Hoatzin crop microbial communities from Cojedes, Venezuela - Epithelial fraction 12 v2 (version 2) | ecosystem: Host-associated > Birds > Digestive system > Esophagus > Crop | place... | reverse complement strand
CGGGGGGGAGGGGGGCTCCGCCGCGGGGGAGCCGCGCTCCGGGCCAGCCCCGTCCCGCGGCGTGGGGGAGGGGAAGAGGGGGGAAACCGGGCGGCGCGCGCCTTGTCCTCGGCCGTCGCCGCCGTGTGCGCGCGGGGCCGCGCGGGGGGAGGTGGGTCCGAGCCTTCCCCCTCCCCCCCCATCGCGGCCGGTCCCGGCGGGGAGCGCCCTCCCCCGCCCATGGCCGCTGCCCCGGTAACGCTGGCGGTTTGTTTGCAGAGACGGCCCGGGAAGGAGGAGAGATGCAAGAGGAGGGAGAGTGAGCGGGGTAAGGAGGGCCCGGAGCTGCCTCAGTGACCCCGCCCCCGGGGGGTCCCGGCGCTGGGGGCTTGGAGCCCCCCGAGCTGCCGGCGGGCGGGAGAGGGGGGGTCGGCGGCCCGGGGGGGAGCGGGGTGCGTCCCCGGGCAGGTGCCGGCTCGGCGGGTGTCGGGGAGCAGCACGTTGTCCGGCATGGTTTGGGGGGGTGGGGGGTGGCCTGATGTATGTCCAGGTGTGCTGGGTCTGAAGGCGGAGCGGCGCTTGAACTTCCCGGCCGCTGGCGAGCTGCGTGGAGGCGTTTCTTGCGTTTGACCTCACGGCCCGTGTGGCCTGCAGCATCCCTGGCATTTTGCAGCCATTAAGCCTAAAAAGCTCCTTGTCACTGAACAAAGATCTTGGGCAGACATAAAAACGACATTGTAAATCGTCCCCGTGTGTCGTGTTCAGGGCCTTTTGTCAACTGAAAACTCGGCGCTGAATAGAAAATAAAAGCTAGGTGTCTGGACAATAAAGAAAACCTTATTGAAAGTCACCCTCTAAATACCCGGTGTCCAGCCTTGATTATGCCTTCCAGAAATGCAGCCTCCACCTCACCTTGTACTTGCAGGTGCTTTTATCTGTGTGTTTATGATTAAAAGTGATGACCCGCAAAGAAGTATACGTCCAGCACACATTAAGTGTGTGATTCTGTGAAGTACCCTGAGATCTAAATTCCAGATTCCTTGTCCTTTGTGAGTTCTTTTGGGTCACTCGATTGTTTATTTGGTGCATGTACGTTTGTGGTCTGTACATAGAAGGTGTTTTTGGTTTATATCAGGAGGGTACGTTGACATCTGTCTGATACTAGACTGGTGAATAGGAAGAAGGTTCCATCTCTGGCCTGTTTGTGGAAGCTGGGATGATGAAGGCACTGCAGTGGGAACGTGCTGTGGTACAGGGTTGAAGCTCCAGCCCATGTCTGGTAGTTATAGAGCAATTGGAAGGGTTGCGTGCAGAGTTCTGGTAAAGTAAGTGTGAGCAGCGTTAAAGTGGGGGCTGCGAACAGGGGTGCATGTTTTCAAAATGTCCTTCAGCCTAAAAGCGGGTTAGGGGAGGGAGAGCTGTGGGTACTAGGGCAGTAATTTGGTGGAGGAATCTTATCTCTGTTTTCTCCCTTTGGAAGACTGGCTTGCTAGTGAGATTGCATGAAAGCTTCAACTCTTACGCCATCTCTCCTTTTCCTCCACGCGCTTATAACTTCATCACACTTCAGCCTTTCGAGCCAAAAGTTTTGAGGCCTGTTGACCGCTCAAGCATGAAGATTTTTGGATGGGGAGGTGAATTCGAAGGGAGTTTAACGGAAACAATGTAGTCATCTTTTGAGAATCAGCAAGAGCTTTATTTTGACTTGCACACTTTGTAAACTGAGCAAACAAAAGTTAGGTGCTCTGGGAAGTTCTGGTAGGGGACTGGATGGAGATGGGCGCAGCCACTCAGTGCTCTGGCCTGTGCTAGTCTGGATTTTAGAATCTGGAAATGGAGTTGCCTTTCGTTCCTTGTACTCTTTAGATAAGAAAGCTGTTGTGAGATTTTTGTTTAAATTGGCATCTTTCTGTTTGACTCCTGAAGTTTGCAGTTGAATCCAGGGGAGTCTTGGATAATTACAAAGTTTGTTTGGAAAATGCAACCGAGTACTATATGAGACTTAGAATCAGGTTCTCTTTGATGTTTTTGATGTGGAAGCTGAGCAAATAAGGGCTTACTTATTTTCAAAACAAAACCAAACAAAACCCCGAACACCAACCTTGACATTCCAAACAAAAACCCCCCTCTGGATTCAGGTGGTGTTCAGTTGCCAAGAATGCGTTATCTCTTGATGTGTGCCCATCCTGTGAAAGAAAAAAGTCATGTAATTAAGCGTTGCATGCGTAAGGCCTTGCTGTGGGCAGTGTACTTAATAATTAATTTGGCTTAGAAAAGAAAGCAGAGGAAGCAAGGTAAGAGTCTTGCCCCATCAGATTCTGATTGAATCACAGCAGTGTAAATCCAGAGTAATTCAGTCAGGCAGCTGGCAGTCTGACTGCATGCCACCGATGCAAGGTAAATAATTCATCCTTAAGTGTGTTTATTGGTTGATTTGTAGTGAGTGAGCGAGGCAGGAATACTTGGCTTTGCTGTTGTGTGAGCAATTCATAAAAACAAAATTATCAGGTAATTTAGTTCATTTAAATACTGCTTCTGTATATAGAGGAAAATTATCTTTGCATTTTGGCTCACATGCAGCAATTCCACATGTATTTATTCTGCCTTAATATACCTATGGAAAGGAAGTGTTTCATGCTACTTGGGGCATGCTTCTCAGCATATCTAATGATTGAGATAAGCCCTTCAGAAACAATATTTACTCATTAATTCGACTGCTGCCGCATCATAACAGAAAGAGGAGTGGGACAATTTGCAGGTAGCTGCATGAGAAACCTACAAATGCTTGCTTTCTCTAAGCAGCTTGCTCTGCCAGATGTTCTCTGAGTGTAGTTTTTATCAGATGTGTTTTACCTACCGGTTTTGCCGTACTTGTTCAGGAATAGGTGCATCTTCTGCTTCAGGAAATACTACTTTGTTAATTTCTTTAGTTTTTGAAGAGTGTTTTCATGGGTATAACAAACTTTGTCCACTAATACTGTTACACAGAGGAATGTAAGAATTGGAATTCTTCTTCAGCCGGGTGTTCCTAAAGAGGTTATGCCCCTGTCTTCAGAGCGCTGTCTTTTGGTGCGTAACTGGTCCTCTTACTGCGTGGAAAGTTGAGGTGGAGCAGTGAACAGTTGACTGGGGACAGAATCTTGTCCTAAAGGCGGGAGTGAAATGGGCAACAGAGAGCCGTAACGCGATCTCACTTGGAAATAGGGTGTCTCAGGAGCAGGGTAGTCAGGGTGTTTTCCCACTGCCTAGTCCTATTGGATGAGAGCAGAGGATCTTGTCTGTCAGGAATATTGAGTGATATTTCCGGGTTTCTTCCCAGAGTGGGGCTGGGGTGGTCAAAGCAGTGGGCAGCAGGAAGTTAGGAGCCCTACGTTTGACTTCTTGGTCTGCTGTGGCTGTCTGTTATCTTGGGCAAGTCTGTTTCCCTCTCTCTGCCTGTCTTTCTTCCTGTGTAACACAATGCTAATGTCCCCTTGCTGCATCTGGGTCCTTAGTGCTGAGCTGGGGTGGAGGGACAGGCAAGGTCCAAAATTTTCACTGCTTGTGGGGTCAGACCGTCTGTGACAGTGAAAAATGATTTTCAGCTGTATTTGCCTGGTTGCAGATGCACAGACATCATCATTTATGCTGTGTACTTGGGTAGATAATAATTGGGGAATTTTTGAGGTGTTCAGGGTTTGTAATCAGTCCTTTTTTGCATGGAGGACTACTGGGCAAGAGGTGTTTGAGATGGACCCAAGCCTGTGGGAATAGAAGACTCCTTTTTCCCCTGAAAATAATTTTTTGATTTGGGCAGATAGCTCAGAAGTGGGGAGAAGTTGCTCAATTAAGAAAGGGGGGATTAAGGAACTGTCCCAGCGTTAGACTGAGTCAGTTCCATGTTGGAGTCTCTTTGGGTTTAATGTTATTTTTGTGTGTGTGTCTGTCTGTCTTCCTTCTCCTCCGTTCCTCTTCCCTTCCCCCTTCCTCCTCCCCCCTGTGCCCAGCTAGGATGGAAGAATCTCATTTCAACTCCTCCCCGTACTTCTGGCCAGCAGTGCCCACCGTCTCGGGACAGGTAAGATCTTTGTCTTCCAGCCTACTATGCTGGTCTTGCTGCCCATTAGAAGTTCATGCATGATAAGTGTTTCTGTTGCAGTAGTTGCTCAGCCAACTGCTGGAAGAAGCTGTGACAGAGTATACTAAAAGCTGTTCTTCCTACCCGTTTAGATTGAGAACACCATGTTTATTAACAAGATGAAGGAGCAGCTATTGCCCACAGAAAAGGGTTGCAGCCTTGCTCCCCCCCACTACCCTGCCTTGCTGACAGTACCCACCTCTGTGGCCCTACCCACTGGTATCTCCATGGACTCAGACACCAAGCCGGAGCAGCTGACGCCACACAGCCAAGCCCCTGTGACTCAGAACATCACCGTGGTACCAGTGCAGTCTGCTGGGCTCATGACAGCAGGTAGGTGCCTCCAAAGACTTTGGCAACATACGAAGGAGGCTCTGGGATGGGGGTCAAGTGGGTCCTGGAGAATCCTTTTTGGACTATAGATTATTCCTAGCCTTATTGATGGTGTGGGCTGCCTTGGCACGGTTTCACTGTGAGTCTCTAGGCACTGCGTACATCCACCCTGTTTATGGAAGTTTGACTTCCAGCAGTGGAGACTGGGAATGTGTAGACTACTCTTCTGTCTGGGTTGTAGTTAAAAGTGGGTGTATAAAGCTCATTGCTGTGGGATAAGGAGGTTGGACATAATTAGAGATGTAATAACCAACTTCCTCCATCTTTCGTTCTTTGCAGGTCCTGGTCTGGTGATAACTTCCCCGTCAGGTTCCCTGGTGACCACAGCCTCCTCTGCCCAAACCTTTCCCATCTCAGCTCCCATGATTGTCTCTGCGCTACCGCCTGGCTCCCAGGCAGCCCTCCAGGTGGTTCCTGACCTGTCCAAGAAAGGGACAACCACCCTCTCCGAAGGCGGTGGGGGTGGCGGGGGTGGGGGAGTTGCCCCCAAACCACCCCGGGGCCGGAAGAAGAAGCGATTGCAGGAGTCGGGGCTGCCAGAGATGAGCGACCCCTTTGTGCTGTCAAATGAGGATGATGAGGACCAGCACAAGGATGGCAAGACATACAGGTGGGGAGCGGGGTTAAGTTAAGCCTTGTACCATTGCATGGGGATGGGGGTGTGTTTAACCCTTCAGAGGGTTACATGGGGAGGAAGAGATCTCTGCCTTTTCCCTGTCGAGTCCCTGAGTAGGGAATCTTTCAGCTGTAGAAAGAGTTGAGTCCTAATCAGGAGTGTTTGCAAGCTGATGGGTTGACCCAAAACTAAGGATCTCCTTCTTAGTGGACAGCCTTGATTTCCTGAATATACAGATGTTAATGTTCCTAGGTTGGTTAATGACCAGGTTGTTACGGAGGCTGAACTGTATCCTTGATGCCACAGCCGGGTAGTCTGTCCTGGTGTGCTGCAGAATGTGGTACTGTCTGCTGCAACTGGAGCGCTGCTGGTGTAGTTGAGAGCCCTAGTGTATTGGGGTACCCCGAATTAGGACTCCAGTCTGCCCGAGGTAAAGGCTACAAACTGGAGGCACACAGAGCAGGAAGTGAACCGTGATAATGGTGTCTGCTCCTATGTGCATTGCCCGTTGTGATCTCCTATTTCAGCATTCCCAACAAAACAGAAAAAAATATATTTCTGAATTAGGTATAAGGGTGTTTCCGAGCCCTAAGGGTATCATATAAGAGGGGGGAGAGTTCTGAGCCCTGAGCTTGGGTTTCTGACCTTGGAGGGATGTGGCTTGAGTTTACAAGTGAGTGGTGGGAAAGTGAGAGATTAACTAGGAGGGAGAACTTAAATCAGGGGATAAGGAGTGTGGGTGTTTTAGAAAAGGTAGGAACTGAGCGAAGCAGGTGAGTGCTGGGGAGGGAGTGTTATGGTCTGTCTTACTTAGGAAGCAGGAGCACGTATGGGTGATGTAGCGATGGGCGTTTCTGAGGGATGATTAAGATCAATAACAGCCAGAGTAGTAGCCGGGGAAAACAGAAATAGGAGATGGTCACAGAATCACAGAATTGTGGGGTTTGGAAGGGACCTCTGTGGGTCATCTAGTCCAGCCCCCCTGCCAAAGCAGAGTCACCTAGAGCAGGCTGCACAGGACCTTATCCAGGTGGGTCTTGAATATCTCCAGAGAAGGAGACTCCACAACCTCCCTGGGCACCCTGTTCCAGTGCTCTGTTACCCTCCGAGGGAAGAAGTTCTTCCTCATGTTCAGCTGGAACTTCCTCTGCTTCAGTTTGTGCCCATTGCCCCTTGTCCTGTCGCTGGGCACCACTGAAAAGAGCCTGGCCCTGTCCTCTTGACACCCACCCTTAAGATATTTATAGGCATTTATAAGGTCTCCTCTCAGCCTTCTCTTCTTCAGGCTAAACAAGCCCAGCTCCCTCAGCCTTTCCTCATAGGAGAGATGCTCCAGTCCCCTAATCACCTGTGTAGCCTTCTGCTGGACTGTTCCCAGTGGCTTCTCATCTCTCTTGAACTGGGGAGCCCAGAACTGGAGACAGTGCTCCAGATGTGGCCTCACTAGGGCAGAGTAGAGGGGGAGGAGAACCTCCCTCAACCTACTGGCCTCACTCTTCTTAATGCACCCCAGGATGCCATTGGCCTTCTTGGCAATCAGGGCACACTGCTGGCTCACTGCTGGTCCCTAGCTCTTCTTGCTTCCCTACCATGTGCCCATGATCATGTCTCAGACAGTTTCTCTTTAATCATCCTAGATCCTCTTTTTTTGTACAGATTTAGTTACATTTCTGGAATTAAGTCATAACTATATGAAGGCATCTACACAGAATCAGTGCATCTGCTCCAGGCACTGTTTCATTTTTAACTATAGCATTTTAAAAGTGTTTACATTTTTAAATCAATACAGTTAAATGAATACAAAACCAGAGCTTGGATCAGCCTTTTTATTCTCTTGTCCAATGTCCCAGTTCTTCCACTTTGAAAATATAATCAGCGTATGGTGAAGAGGGGTGGGAGTGTTAGGTAGCTTGCTATTTGTAATCCCACCATTTATTTTGGGCTTTAGCCACAATTCCACACTACTCAAACTGCTTACAGTCTGGGTTGCTAATTAGGTTGTTAAATATGTATTTACAGGGGACACAATTGGCAGTGAACGTTAGAATTAAAGCTGAACCAAGGCTTTAATTATAGCTCCTTGTTTACTTGTAAGTTTGGAAAAAAATGCCCAAGACCAGGTGGAGTGACTCAGCAGAAACTTTATGAACACGCATAGTCTGTGTAACAGCTATGAAAAAGACTTTGCAGGAAAAAAAAACCCGAATGAGTTTATAAGTAGGAACACATAATCAGGAACATTTCCTGCCTTTATGTTCAATCCGAGTGTGATACCTCTGCCTCTTCCTCCAGCCTCCATCCCAAGCACACCTCCCTTTGTGCAGTGCTAAGGTGCAAGATAGCTGAACTGAGATTTATTGAAGACCACCAAGGAGTACTTCTGCCCTCCTTGGGATCTCCTCTTTGGCTGATGCTTTCTATGTGCAAGTTTGGAACTAAAAACAATTGCTGAAAAAACTAAGGAAAATGCTATCTTTTCTTGGAGCTGTGGGAGAGAAAACTTTTGTGAAATACAGTGAAATTGTTTCTATGTAATATGCATATGAATAGACTTGCAAGTTTAAACTTTGAGGACTTCCTTCTGTGTTCTAGAGGATGATTTGGGTAGTTCCTGTTACTACTAGTATGCAGACATATCCTAGCTAAATTAAGACTGTGGGTGAGGTTCATCTACTCCTGCTCCCTTCTGAGGCTGGAGGAGTTGCTTGTGGCATGCGTATGTCTACAATTGTACGATTTCACTGATTCTTATGATAATAGTCTGAGGACAATCTAGTCGGATGCCTGAAAGGAGTTGTACTATATTGATCAATATGACTTTTTGAAAAAATACCTAATTCCTAAAGCCTGGGATTATTTTGTCAAATTCAGTTATTTTTTGGTTTCTTTGAGCTCTGTGAGCTCTCTTGTCCTGAGTGCCTGGGCAGGTGCCTGATTTCCCTAATTCCTGACTCCTAGTGTATTGGTGAGGAAGGAGTAAGGCCTTGAATGGGTTGCACAGCAGGGCAGACTTGGAAAGGACTGGAGCACAAAGGTGATACTTGTATTGCAGCTCATCCCATTCTCTACTGAATGTAGAGATTCCTGCTTCAGCAAATGGCAGCTGTTTTGCTGCTCTATCATCTCTGCAAGTGAAACAGTAGTCTGCTGTGAAAGTGGTGCAAGAATCTTTGTAACTAGGTTTTTCTTTGTAAGAAAAGGTGTGAGGCTTTTGCTAATGATTGTGCTCCTTGCAGAACTTGGACACCTAGCCTTAGGATTAGTCTGGCAGAGTCCTTGGTGCTTTTGCTTTGTGCTGTTAGAAGAATGCTTGAACTTGCAGGGGACAGCATCTAACCCAGTCCTGTGAAGCATTTTCCTTCATGAGTAATGTCACTTCAGTCTTGTCTGGATTCATTGTCAGCTCTTTGTTAATCTTTCCTGACATCTTTGTAGAATTTACTTTATCTGTGGAAAATGAGATTGGCGTCAAGAGTCTTTCCAGTAAGATGCTGGCAGTGTGAAGTACATGACTTCTTCTCAGTACTTTGAAAGATGCTGAGGAAGAGAGAGCAAGCATGGGTCCTGGAGGCAGTAGTATTGTTTCTTAGTGCTGTTTTGGTGTCAGTTCCTGTGCACTTCTAGAAGTTTGTGGTGTGATGTGATCAGTGGACAAGACTGATGAAGTGGTTCAGCCTATCTGGGCCAGGTCATCAGTTCTCTGTCTTTGACAAACAGTTCTACAAATAGTTTCTTCTTTGCAAGAGGAAGAGAGCTCTTTATAGGCGTTGCTTGGTTCCAGTATAAAGTTTGTAAAGGCTAGGACAGATACCAGTTTATAGGCTGGAATGGTTTTGCAAGCTGTGCTTTGGAGCCTAGGACACCAACAAGTTGTAGGCTTGAGAAGGGCCTTGCCATCATACTGTGACCAAGAAGCTCTCTGTTCCCCACCGCTAGTTCTGAGTTTCCCTACTTTCACTAGGTTGTGGGAACAGAAGGGGGATTGGGTCTGGGAGACCATAAGCTGCTGAGGTGAGTCCCGGGTGAAAAAGAGCACAGAAGGCTTAGCAAGAAGCAGAGTTGAGTTGCAGAAGGCAAAGAAGCTGGGTGGAGGCCCACTTCAGTGAGGAGGTTAGGGACACAAGGGCAGCCAGTGGTTGGAATACAGCAGGTTGGCATGTTCTCAGACATGTCTCATTGTAAGCCTTTTTCTCTGCCCTATACTGGATTTAGCATTGCTGTTTGGTGAACTTCCCATGGTTTTGAATAGATTTGAAATCTGGTGGCTATGGCTTTTGTAAGCCACATATATCTGTGAAAATACGGTTAAATTTGGCCAAGTCATAACCTTGGAAAAAAATCTGTTAAGCATGCTCTGAGATGCTTTATGCTTTGGTAGTTGAAATACACGAAGATTGTATCCTCTTTGATGTTTCTTGAGGCTTGCTTGACTCCAGGCACTGACCAGACTCTCTATCTCCACAGAAGAGATAAATACGCTCTGACCTGTCTTAGTTTCTGTATGAGGCTGGACTGCACATGTACTCTCTCTGCAGCAATAAGCATCTTCTAGACTAGTGCTGAAGGGCCAAGCATGCTTTTCCTTCAGTCACAACTGCTCCTTCTGCTTCAGAAGGGAGTCTTCTGTGCCCAGTGTTGACAGTAACCTCCCTCCTGTGGTGGGCACAAAAGCAGGGTGTGAGAAGGCACTGCTTGGTTCAAATGTAGTAGGGACAGGAACGAGATATGGGCAGGGCCTGGAGCTGATTGTGTGCGGGAAGCCTGGAAACCTGATAGAGCGGGGATGAGAATCAGGAGGAGGGAGAAAAGGTTAGAGCCTACAAACTAGGGAATGCAGTAGAGGATGTGATGGGGAGTCTATTTGCAAGGGAGAGAGGGCACAGAGATAAGCTATGAAGGACCAAGACTGTGGGGAGGAAGAAAGAGGCAGATATGCTAGGGGCTGGAAAATGAGGAGGTACCTAGAATTTAGCAGAACAGGTGGGGACAAGAGCATGGGATGTGAATAGAAACGTGGGGGAGAGGAGACAAATATTCGGTAATTGGGGGAATGAAATAAGGAAGAGTCACTGCGCTAGAGGATAAGGAGGCTGGGGTGTGTAGGTAAAGAGCTTGGGCCTGGGTATTGGTGCAGGAGAGGCGATTCCAGCAGGCTAGAAGGCTAATGGCAAAGGGGGAATTAAGCTTGAAGTGTCAGGCAGACGTTTTGACCACATTCCCTCCAAAGCCTAGAAATATTAAACCAAATATTTCTGAATTTTGCCATGTCTCTGGTGTCAGCACAAGAACGGAACCCCTCTGGCAAAGCAGCTCATCCCCCTCTAAGGCCAGCAAATGGTGACAAACTACCATTGCTGTAGTTTGTCATCCTAGCTGCAGTGGGAGAGGTGTGTGCAGTGGATCTTAAGATTGCTGATGACCGACGTGGGTGTCGGTATGATGCCACATGTTGGAATTTCTGTTTGCTTTTTTTAACAAGTAGTTCCGTGAGCAGCGGAACTAATGAAGCCTGGTTTCCAGCGGCTCTCTCCTGTGTGGATTCTCTGATGTCTAATCAAGGGTGAGCTTACTAGCCTTTCCCTCAGCAGGGGGCTCCAAGAGGGTCTCTCTTCTTTCCCCACCTGCCTATTTTTGAGACTTGTGGTGATTTTAAGATCCTTACCCCTATTCCAGGTTTGGTTGAAATTGTCTTATGATCTCAAAACTGTTAAGGATGACAGGTGCATATGCACATCCGTATACACACATGCAGTTTGTACACATAAGCTTTGCTTGTATATGTATGTTGTGCTTGGAGGTTAGAAAATGTCAGAATGTCAGAATTAAGACTGACCACACACCTCAGGATATAATAAGGTAAAAACCTGCATTATGGTAAGTTGTCTCCCTTCTGCTGCGATGTTGTAACTGTCTGTGTGTGTGCACGCTCTCAGTTCATCATAGTGCCAAGCAGAAGGAATTGACAGTAAAGGTTCTGCAGTCCTGAGTTTTAATTTTAGCACGTGTTACTTACATGTCAATGGAATGAGTGTGTGCAAGGGAATGAGGGGGGGCAGTTACAGTTCCAATTGGAGAGAGAGAACTTTGAAACTACTGTTGCATGTCTTACTTGATCACACCTTAATTTGGCCCTATTGAGTCAATGCACTTTGATACCATCCTTAATTATGTGATTATAGTTATTGTGTCTGTGTGTGATGGCCTCTCAGAGTCCTGCATGTTTTACTCGGAGAACCTGAAAGGAGCGTTCTGTTAAAAAAAAATATAATACATTGACAAGGGGTTGCACAGTTGAGAAAGATGATTCGGGGAAGGCATTTGACTGCTAGTCTGAAGAATTATAGATCACGCTTGCCTCTGCAGCGGATTTGCTATGGTGTCGTACAGCAATGTGGTTCAGGCCTGCAGATAATCGTGCCTTGAAGCATGTGCAAGTATGAGTTATGTCTGTTCTTCAGTGGATTTGCATTTGCTCTGGGCTAAAAATGACCACAGACAGTTACCCTGAAATAATTAACATTTGGTATTCCGAAAACTGTAATCTCTTGTCAAGTGTTATTGTATAGTCCTCTGTTACATGTCAGACCCTGTTTTGCTTTGCAGAAGCATTGCATCTCACAGCTGTAGCACAGAAATCTATAGGAGCTGCGATGTGAATGTATATGATATGAATTTTCCTTTAAAGGAAAACAAAAGTGGTCACAGGTATCAGTTTGGTCACTCGGAATTAGTGGGTATGGCTGTCTTATTGTGTTTCACTCCTTTGTCTCTTGTCACTCCCTTCCCTTAAAATAATAAAATAGAGACATTGTGGGGATAGATGGGTGCTTGTGGAGCACTGATACTTCCGTGGTGGGTACAGCAGATGAGTGATTCTGCTTTATGAGGTTGGAATTGCATGTAGTCGACAAGGCTTGAGGCTGTACACAGAGTGGTAATGAAAAAAACCGAGCACTTGCTTGTTAAGTGTCTGTCTGCGCAACACAGTAAGGATGCAGTTCTGTGGGAGCAGTCAATAAGGCTGTATCAGAATGCACCTGCATTGCGAAGCCAAATTACGGTGACATAGATGACCTTAATTCTGGCGTTTCCAAATTTGCTATTGCCTTCTCATGGGCCTTTTGTATTCTTTTAATTTTAGCTTTTGCATGTTGTCACTATATTAGGAAACACCTTATTGTGTTTTATTGTTTTGTTGGTCTTTTATGCTAATGGTGACTGCTTTCAAAAATTGGTAGACAGGGTCTTAGGCCTGGTGTTGTGCAATGATTTGGAAGTAAACAGAAAGTTGGGGCTCAAAATTTACAGATAGAAGCAATGCTGGTGGATAGCCAAAAAAAAAAATAGGGAAGCTTTATGTGGTTGTTAAACTGGAACTATGAAAGCAAAGTGTATTTTAATACAGCCCAGTGGAAGACAGCCTTTTGGACAGCCTGTGTGACTTCTCCAGCAGTCAGGAATTGAGACCTAGGTGTTTGGACACAAGTGGAAAACAGTGTCAGACAGAAGTGTCATGTTGGATACTATTGAATGTCTTTGATCTAAAGATAAGCGAGATGGGGAAGGAGTATCCTGGAAAGCAATAACTGTGAAAAAGACTTTTAGGAATTAACTGTGCTCCCAGTACGAGGCAGTGAGGGTAAAAGCAACTGTTGAAAGCGTGAATGCTGGAGTTACTAAAAGAAGAGAGGCAACTTGTGAAGCGTGCTGAAATACCACAAAATTCTGAGTTGGATGTTTTTAAGATCGTTTGGAAAATGGACAAAATGCAGAAATGCCCTCAAATCTGAGAATTGGAAAAGTGCAGTGTGGTGAGAGCATTTAAAAATACTTTCTGCCTTGCCAGGAGGGTGTGATTTTCGGTATACTTATCGAGCTACCGAGTGACTGAAGGACTGTGGAAATAAGTTGACTGAGATCTCTGAGTGTAGATTTGCTGGTATGCATGCCAGTAGTGTAAACTGGTAAATGGAAACATAATGTTAGCCTTTGAACAGGAATTGATACTGGTGTAGAAGCGTGGAAGCAGAGGTTTCATGTTTTCATTTGGCATCTTCATACTCACTGGCTTTATTTTAGGTTTTAACCAAGTTTTCTAGCTGTGTATCTTGGATATTAGTTCTGTCTCCTTTCCCCTGCCTCTTATGAAACATTAGCAAGAAAATGTTTAACTTCAGCTTTAAAAAAAATCAGGGAGTGCAAGGGTTAAATTAGCATTTATCATGAACTATGCATCTGTTATTATGCTATGCTTGCATTAGTTACTTCATTAACTCTGCATTGCAAAGGCAGTACATTTTTTTCCTGGTTAAATGAACTGATGACTCTGACAGCCTAAATGTACTCTTATCATCTAGTTTAACTTCAGACCTTCCTGATCTGATTTTTTTTTAACTTGTGGTCTAACTTGTATTTGTAAGCCTAACAGGAGGAGCAAGGGCTCAATTAATTTCTAAGACTAATCTCAATAGATACTAGGAATTTGTATTGTCAAAGCCATGTAAAAGTTTACATAGTTTTCACAGCTGTGATAGTGATTAATTAAGCACTTGATTGAAAATTGCTGTTAATCCATGTTAGGCAAGCTTTACTATGAACTGGTATTTTTCAGATGGTATTTTATCTCATAACAGCATCTGATGAATGAGGCAGAACATTCCATGAAAAGTGGAGAAAAAAAAAATGGCACTGTGTGCCACAGAGTTGTAGTCTAGTTGCTACAAGCATCATTTTGTTTATGACTCATCATGATGACTTTCATATGGGACCAGAATTAGAATTGCACATCCACCTTTTACTGGCATTTCATGATTTTTGAGGGTGTTTCTGTCTAACATGGACATTCTCTAAATGTCTGACTTTATTTCCCTGCAGATTCCCTATAAAAAGAGGGGATTATAAACATTGGGAGGGGTTACTTTTGATCTTTTGTATATGGCTGGGTACTAAATTAACTGTTTATATGAACCTCTGTGCTATTGAGAATATGTTCTCCCAGGCTGTCTAAATTTGCAGAGCCATAACAAGCAGCTGTAGGGATGTTGTGTCACACTGTCAGTGAGAACGCTGCAGTCATTTCTGTTACTTGCTCTCAGAAGGAACACAGTGAAAGTAGTGGTAGTTTAGAAGCACAGTGGGGAGAAAAGATTAAACGTGGATATTAAACAGAGGGAAAAAAAATCAATTATTTCATATAGCGTTTTGTTGGTGCTTAGCAAGGAGCACTCTTCTTCTCTGCAGCCAGGAAAATTTCACTGAAGTAGAACACTGAAATGGTGCTAGCGTCAGGTGCAATGTTATCATTATCCATATAGATTTAACATTTTTTCAATCCATATTTGCCCACTAGAGGGCTGATTGCATCTTCCCCTTTAATATTTGATGTTGTCTGAGGCAGAATTCGAAGCCCTTAATTAAATGGATCATTTGCTCCCTTGAAAATGCCTGATACACACAATACAAAACTCTGAAACACAGCTTTCTGCTATATTCCAGAGCTTTTTTTTAACTCATAAGGCTCATGAATTTGTTAATGCTATGTAACATTCTGCCCTCTCAGGGCTGATGCTAATTATGTGATTAGAAAATGAGTCCTTGCAATACTTTCTTTCTAAATGTTGTTTGAAAAACAATACTGGATTGCCTATAGCTGCTGCATTCAGACAAGGGGGGTTTGGTTTTGGGGTATGGGGGTTGTTTTTGCTAAGTCAGATTTATCTTCTGTTTTTATGCAAGTGCATACCTTTTCTATAATTTTATTTTGAAAATGGAAAAGGACATTCAGTCTGTTTCTCTTCATTTAAGTTCATTTTATGGAATTCCTGGCCCGAAGGCAGATACCTGACAAAGCAAATAAGTAAAGGAAAGGATGCACAGAAGTTATGGAAAATAAAGTAGATGGCTTTATGGCACTGCAAATTTAATGCATGGGACTACTTAGACTTGATGACATAGTAAAGTTCATGAATTTTTCAGAACAGAATAGACTGTTTAAAATATATAGTCATGTGTACAGCACAGAAGAGATTACTGCCCAGCATTGTATTTAAACTATAGCAAAACTTTTAGAAAGGTATTTCTCTCAGAAAGGCAGCTGGATTCTCAGAATATTGATTGTAGAGGCCAAGTGATTGAGACCACATTATAGCCTCTGAGCAGTGTTCCAAAGATGCATTATTCTCATGGCTGGAAAGATCCTATTTCCTCTTGGATTTTTTAACTTCTGCTGCCAGTTATTGTTTCTCATTATACCTTTCTTTGCTCATAAAACAAGCCTCTAGTAATTTATATGTTTCTCCCTACATAAATTTATATGTGTATTGACCAAGTTAGCTTTTAAGCTTTTGTCCAAACCTAGATAGACTGGGCTATGTGAATCTTTATTGTAAAGCCAATTTTCCACATGCTGTCATTCTTTAAGTTTGCTGAATTTGTCCGAGTTTTTCAATAATTGACGACTACGTGGACTTCAGTATTAGACATGCTGTTGCAAGAATAGTTGCACCATTCCTGCTTACAAAAATGATACCTGCCATTCCCCTTTATTTTGGTTAGCCGTATTAGCACAGCGTGGCACTGGGAGCTGCTTCTCAGTTGAGTGGTTCCGTATCAGAGGACTGATACTGTGGAATGGAGTTCAACTAAGACTAACGGAAGTAAGCATCTGCTGAGAAGGAGCTTGGTAAAAGTCACGCATGGGATTGTGCTGTAATTGCTTGCATTAACAGGGAACTAGACTTGGCGACTCAGAGCTATTTTTCAGTGCAGTATTCACCTCGAAGTTCTTTCTAGCATTGTTGCTTTCAAGGATACAATCCTCATCTTGGAAGTATGACTTCATAACTGTAAAATGCATATGCTGTATTCAAGTCTAGCTGTAAACATTTTGGAAAGTCTGGAACAAACGTCACAAGTGTTTGGAGGTCATTGGATTTATAAACCAAGAGCTATTTTTTTAAAAAGGTGATTCTGATATTCCTTTTTACTCTTCGTATCTCTAATACAGCTAGGGATAAACAGCCAAATTGCTTCTGTTTCTTGATTCCAGAAGGGATTGTTGTGTATGTGAAGGGGGATTTGTGTAAGGATGTATTTAGCTTGCATATTCTGTTAGAGTTTGCAATTAAAGTGGATTAAGAGAAAGATGAAGGCAGGAAATGTGGGAACAACTGTTAGAGATTATAATGAATGTAAAAGAACAGTGATGGAGAAGAAAAATTGTTACGGCAGGTGTGTGGTAGAGTGCTTCCTAGGCAGGTATGGCTTCCAGTTAAATGGCTTAAAACCAAGCTGTGGCTTGGAAGGGCCTGTGGAGGTTAAGGTAGGTGCTGGATAAATATTGCCCGCGTTACATACGCTAATCAGACAGCACACTTAATAAAGCTTCTGGCTCCAACATAGTCACAGTAGTAGATGTAATGAAGTATGCTCCTGGGATGAGATGGATATGGGGAAGAGCAGGATCAACTCTCTGTGGCTTGTAATACCTGCACAGACTTCTGTCACTGAGCAGTTTTATAAACACTTGTAAAAATTGAGGGAATTCCCAGACAAAAACATAAGTCAGCCTGCTGTGAAGGTTGAATGAATGTTAGCCACACTTCTTCTGGGTGGCATTTTTTCCTCTCAGATGTGACCCTGAAAGTTCCAAGTGCAGGTTCGATTTTGTCTTGTTTCATTGACAAGTCTGCAAATGGAAGAACTAAGTTCAGAGAAATCTTAACTCTGCCCCTTGGTTGGCATGCATTTGGGGAAAAAAAAAAAGCCCAGTAACTTGGATGCAGCTTCCATCTCTCTGTCAAATTATCAACCACAAAAGCTTTTACCATCTTGAATTGTAAAACAGTGCAAGCTTCTTTTAACAGCCTGGTGTCACGATGGAGGAGCAGTTTTTAACAGCAGCATCCATAGCAGATAGATGCCAACTGCTGCTTCCTGTTCAAAGAGTCTGCGTGTTACCAAATATGTTTCTGATCATTATGGGAACAGATGGGTCCAAACTCCCAGACAAAACACTTTGTGTCACGTTGGTAAGGTAGAAATGATGAAAGCCCATTAGACCAGTGAAATACCACATTTGATATCTAGAGTATTTTTGAGAGACCCACTAGGAAAGCAGCACTGTTATTTTCAGCATTTTGTATTCTAAATACTTGAGTGTGTTCTCCAAAAATGGGAGCAGAGTTAAGTGGGTTTGGTTGTAACTGCTTCTGCAGACTTTACAGTACATGGAATTAACGTTTATTACGAAGATGAACCTTAACCTGGGATTTTCAGGTTTTCCAATGCTTTTTTGACTGAAATAAATCACAGATGAACAAAGTGGGTTTTGTCTGGGAATTATTATTCCTGTCCCCTTCAGATTACTGTTGGAAAATTTCTAAAGTGCTGCACTGTCTCCTTAACTTCTTTGATTCTTCCGAGACCTTTACTTGTCCGGCTGCAAGGTATCATTTGGTCTCTTCCACCAGTTCGCAGCTTAACTTTGTATCCCTGGGACTGGAGAACTCACAGCTGACCACAGTGTCCTGGGTGAACCCCCCCAGTACCACACAGCAAAAAAACGTCCCTTCTTCGCTGTGTGGAAGACCCCTTCCAGTTAGAGTTGATACATATTGGGGCTTGCCCCAGTGTGACGCTGTCTCTTCCCCTCGCCCCGGTCCCAGGTGCCGGATGTGTTCGCTGACCTTCTACTCCAAGTCGGAGATGCAGATCCACTCCAAGTCCCATACGGAGACAAAGCCACACAAGTGTCCTCACTGCTCCAAGAGCTTCGCCAACAGCTCCTACCTGGCCCAGCACATTCGCATCCACTCAGGGGCCAAGCCCTACACGTGCAGCTACTGCCAGAAGGCCTTCCGCCAGCTCTCCCACCTGCAGCAGCACACACGGTAAGGGCTGGAGGAGGCTGGGGCCCTCCGCACTGCATGTGGCCGTCATCCCAGCATGCTGTGAGCACCCGCAGCGGGTGACTGCCGGGGGAGGCCTCGCTGTTCTCCGCAGGCTGGTCAGGTCTCGTATACGGCAAACCGGCAGTAGTGGTATCCGACACGTGAGACTTGTCACTTGCTGTGAGGGGCTGGGCGCGCACAGAGGTTAGCGCTGCTTGCCCTGCGGGGCATCTGCAATGGAGTGACGCTGGCTGACAGAAGGTAGGGCTGGTTGTGTCAGAGTGAGCGTATCGTGGGTTTAGGAGGACTGTTCCCTGTCACCCCGTTGTAGTTCTGTCAAACGTCTCAGTCCAGGCTTGCAGCCCCCCCTGCTATTTCAGCCGTGGGCTTCCCACACACAGCTCTGCCAATGCCCCTCAGTCCAGACTCTATAGTTCCTCTCTCTGGATCCTCCCCCGGTGCGGACAGACCATGGTCTCTTGAATCCAAGGGGAGCGTGGCTTGAGACCGAGCCTGGAGTTCCTCGGTGTAGCAGATAGCGTGGTGCTGTCCCACCCCCTTTGTGCCCTCATTCCATCAGCCCTAGCCAGATGGCGGTCGTGTCCAACTGCTGCTGCTCCTCCTCCTCTTCGGCAGGATCCACTCCAAGCTCCACACAGCGATTGTCAAGCCGCACAAGTGTCCTCACTGTTCCAAGAGCTTCGCCAACACATCCTACCTGGCCCAGCACCTCCGCATCCACTCGGGGGCCAAGCCCTACACCTGCCGCTACTGCCAGAAGGCCTTCCGCCAGCTCTCCCACCTGCAGCAGCACACACGGTAAGGGCCAGAGGAGGCTGGGGGCCTGGCCCTGGCCCCCCCGCGCCGCCGGCATGCACCTGTGGAGCACGCACGCGCGCCAAGCATGCGGGGGGCGGGCGGGGGAGGCTGCGCCCACAGAAGGAGGCGGCCCACCAGAGTGGACGGAGTGGAGGCTGCGCAGGAGACATCGACCGCGTCAGGGCTGAGGTGGGCACGTGCTGTCCCTGGGGATCCTTGGTCTTGCACCGTGGGGGGGGCACAGAGAGAGAGAGCGATAGAGAGAGGGGCATTGGCTGTAGGGGATCCCAGCCTGGCACCACGGGGGTTGGACTGAGTGTGTGGAAGCTTCTTCTGGCGTTGCAGGGGGACAGGGACAGATGAACGCTGTAGGTGATCTCGGCCTGATAACGTAGAGGGAAAAGTGCTGGAGTGTCTGTCCTGAGAAGGAACAGAGCTGTTTTCCTGGTGCTGTGGAAGCAAGGGAACAGACTGCTCTTGGTCCTGTGGGACTCCTGAGCTTGGAGCAGGGAGCCTGGGCCTCCAGACCCCTTCCCAACCCGTTTTCAGGTGGCCCACATGCCAGGCTGGCCAGGCATTTGTAAGCTCTTGCTCCTCAGTCCTAGTCACTCTTCTCTGAATTCTGCTTGACTGCCTATCTTCTCTAACTTCTAGCTGGACACAGGAGCTGGGCAGAGCTCTCTTTGTCCAGCTAGAACAGCATCTGGAGGCAACATCATCCCCTTCCCTGCTCTCCTGAGTGGCTGTGAGATCTGATCGCAGCATCAGGCCCTGGTGGTCTGTCCTGCCCGCCTGCTCACTGCCTCCCATTTGTGCTCTTCCTCCTCAACAGTATCCACACCGGGGACCGGCCCTACAAATGCGCTCATCCTGGGTGTGAAAAGGCTTTCACCCAGCTTTCCAACCTGCAGGTAAGGAGCTGGGCTTGTCCTGCTCACCAGTGGGGGCGGCAAGGATGGCTGTCAAGTGGGAGGAGAGGCTCCTTGCCTGTGGTGGAGATGGAGAAATTTGGGCAGCTGAGAGGAGAGTGAAGGAATACAGAAAAGCTGTTGAAGCCCTGGACAGGGGAAAGACTCCTGGCTTCTGTGGAACTAGCGACCCAAAGGAGTTGCATAAACAGTTTCATCCTGTGAAATTGTAAGCTTGGCTCAAAAGTGGTGGGACCTTGGTCAAGTTCCTTCCATCTGTTCTGCAGAGTTTCCTAGCTTAGCTGGGGCAAGACTTTTGCTAAATGTCACACAGAATAAGATCTGGGTATCTGATATTTTTGTTTGTTTGTTTTACGATGAAATGGAGTATATAAGAGTAGGGATTTAGGAGGCAGAGGTGGTGAGTCCTGTTGCGGTGTCCTGGAGGAGGGGAACTGTAGAGTCTGCCAAATGGCAAAGAGCTGTAAATGGCTGCAAGCAGTTAAAGGAGGTCCTGCCCTGAAGGGCAGTGACAGATGCAGGGAGCAAGTGTGTAGTAAGGCAGAATAGGAGAGGAAAAGACTGAGAAGGAGTTGGGTGGAGACTTAGAAGATGGGGGTTGTGGAGAGTTAGGAGACTCTGCCCTTCAAATGCCTAGTGTGCCTGAGAAAAAAGGGCATCTGCAGGGAAGGTGCGGTGGGCTGGAGGGAGAAGCTGTCCCCCACGCTAGGAGCCAGGTGTACCTCCCTCAGCAGATGGGTGCCTAGGGAGCTTGGGGCCTGGCTGGAAGGGAGGGAAAGCCTTCTCCTGTATTAATACTTGCTTCCTTCCCTGCTCTTGCTTTCTCCTTCCGCCGCCCCCCAGTCCCACAGACGGCAGCACAACAAAGACAAACCTTTCAAGTGCCACAACTGCCACCGTGCGTACACTGACGCTGCCTCGTTGGAGGTCCACCTGGCTACGCACACGGTGAAACACGCCAAGGTCTACACCTGCTCCATCTGCAGCCGGGCCTACACCTCGGTGAGTGTTTGCTGCCCTGGGGGGTAGCAGAAGGGGGCACTCATCCCAGGGAGCAGCTCCTCCGGGTCCAACGGCAGCAGCCCCTCGAGCTGTCGTGTCCCTCCTTGTTGGCTTGGGTTTTTGCGAACGTCATGCCCTCCTCTCATGCCGTTCTTCCATTGCAGGAGACGTACCTGATGAAGCACATGCGGAAACACAACATCCCTGACCCACAGCAGCAGGTGGTTCAGGCGCAAGCCCAGGCTTCGCAGCAGCAGCAGCAGCACTTCCAGCCGCAGGGTGGGGGGGCAGCAGGGGGCCCTTCCGGAGACACTAACCAACCCAACCCTCCCCCCCAGTGCTCCTTTGACCTGACTCCTTACAAGACTTCAGAGCATCACAAGGACATCTGCCTCACTGTCAGCACCAGCGCCATCCAAGTGGAGCACCTCTCCAGCTCCTAGAGAGACCTCAACCCAGGGAGCAGAAAGCCTCTTGTGCATAGCCTGCGCCCAGGGGCACCGCTTGTGCAGCGGCCCTCCTCGTGCAACAGTCTCCGGCCTCTCCTCCTGCAACAGCCTCTTCTGGCCGTGTAACCCTGTTCATGGCAGCCCCTTGAACAACAGCCTGTCTCAAGGGGGTGCTCCTTCTGTGCAACAGCCTGCCTGGTAGGAGGATGCTTCCTTGTGCAAGAGCCCCTTTCCTGTGCTGGGATCACTTCCTCATGCAAGAGCCCCTCCTTTCAAACCCAAAGAAAGGCCCCGTTTTGCCTTCTCTCTCACTGTAGGATGCGTAGAAGGGGGGGCGCGTGTTGAGACGTGCATGGTGGATGGGATGGAGAGATGGTCCTTGTACGTACAGGGGCTTGGACACATGTTTTCAGCAGGCCACAGAAGAATGTGGCAGGGTTCACAGCTGGATGGGGTTCTTTGAGGATTTCCTTGAGTGTCTAAGAGAGAAATATCCATTCCTGTCCCTCCTGCTTGTGAAAGGGAGGAGGGGTCGCTCGTCCTGCCCCAAGGACTGGATGGGAGAAACCTCCTTCTCCCCAGTGGAAGGTGAGACCAGTGCTGGGGAGGGAGAGATGAGGCATGTTCTCTGGGCTGGAGACGTGCCTGCGCTGCCTGAGGGCTGTGGAGTATTGCACTCTTTCTCCTCTGCTGGTGGAGAGCAGTAGAGAGGAATCTGTCTGAACTGGCTGCTGCCTGTCTCTCCCAGCTGGCTGAGCAGCACGATGGCCAAGGCCCCGTAGGAATATGGGTTCCTGCTCATTGCTCTTCCTGCCCATTGTGGATGATGTCCTAGCAGCTTGTACTCCTCCTCTCCCTCCTGCTTCCCCCCCACCTCCTCAGAAAAGCCTGCAGGCATCAACAACAAACCAAAAAGCAACCGGAGGGAGGGTAAGAGACTGCCAAAATAATCATCACCCTTCTCTCTACTCCCTTTCCTGAAAGGCGGAACAACAGCAGTTCTGACTCTCACATGCCTGTTCTGCCCCCAGTTCCCCAAAGGGAAGGAGGAGGAGGAGGAATAGACCAGTCTTTTCAAGGAGCCGGCAGGAGGCAGGGAAAGGCTAGCTTCTCCTGCTCACCTCCTGTCAGAGCGTTCTCCCAGGCTCCCTCTTGCCAAGACGGGCTGGACTCACATGGCAGTGGTGGCCTCTTCTGGACACTGGTCATGGGAGAGAATCCCCAAAAGGTGGACAGTGGAGAGAAGGGGATGTCGATCCCCGCAGAGAGACCAATCTAATGAGAAGGGGGAGCCAACAAGAATAAACTGAAGGCCCCTTGAATTTATATATATATATATATATAAATATCTATTCCCCGCCCCTGGCCCGCTCTGTCCTTGCTGTAACTGTTTCTATCTCTGTGTTTATAAAACGCATTATCCTGGCGAATTTTTATTTTCAATCTTTGTTTGTTTTTCCCTTTCTCTTCGTCTTCAATTCTCCTTCCCCCACCACCCCTTTTTTTTTTTTAATTGGTCCACATGACTACTAGTCTTGTGTGTCACTTGTTAGTTTCTTTGGGTCATGGAGACTGACTCGGAAGAGAATGAGAAGGCAAGGGAAAAAGCACGTGTTGTTGGGATTTAAAATCAATCGCCCACCCAAAGCCCATAGAATCCCAGACTCCTGTATGAATAGGGGCTGCTTTTTTTTTTTTTAAGCCACCTTGTATAGAAATAAATTGGTGTAAAAGGCTCCTTGGAGGTGCTGCTGCGAGCACCCTGCCCCTGTGACGTGTGTTCCTTCCCCCTGCACTAGACCATTGCACGAGCATCTTGCTGCTGCGAGGCCTGAGCGGCTGTGTGGGTGGGTGTGAGGGCAGCCCATCCCTGCCTTTGGGCAGCGGTTTGCACAAGGAGAGCGAGGAGCTCTGCCCTCTGTGCTCTGCGCCTGCGGAGCTTGTGGCAGAAACCTTTTCCTCTGCATTTAGTCACCAGGGTTGGCTGCAAATGGTTGGAGTGTTTTGTAGATCCATAGTTAGGCTAGAATTCGCTGTCTGATTTGATTCCTGCGTTTCACAGGTGATGTCTCAACCCACTTACGCTGTATTGAGCCCCAAGAACTAACGTGTATTTGAAGTATGTGTTGACAAAATGCATTGGCTTGATTCTGAGACGCTGGGACATAGAGAATCCCTTCCATTGGCAGCCTGCTGCAAGGGCTTTGTGTTCACGCTGTTTAAATATTTAAGCCCAGTTTCTCCTTTGGATCTGTTTGGCTTTGGCTTCCAGTAACTAGTTCTGGATATATCCATCCCACTGATTCAGAGAACCTTGGAGCACACTGGGGATTTTTCCCCTGGACTGGTATTTAAACACTGCAGTGTCACTTCTTAATCCACTTTTTGACAAGCTAAATAGATGGAACCGCTCCTTAAATCTTCTACTGTAAGGGATTTCCTGCAGCCCATGAATTATTCTTGTCTTTTCTTTCTACATCTTGTCAAATTTTTCCGTAGCGTGTGCAAGTGTTCATTTCAGAATTGAGTGTTCAAGCCCCAGTGCCATGGACAAGGTCCCTCTGCCCTTTGCCTTAAGTCTGCAGAGGATTGCGTTTGCCCTCTTCTCGCAGCGTTACACGGGAGCTCACATTGGCTGCTTGCCTGGTGTGACCCCTAGATCATCCGCAGTCTCGGCTTTCGGTGATAGCGTTTCCCCCTTTCTACAGGTATGGTCTGAGTTCGTACTTCATAGATACTTAACGTGAGGCTGTGTCCAAGTCTGGTTTGTGTGAATGGACCTGGCTTACTGATGGTCCAGGTTACTCGCTGTTTTCCCAGTTGTGTCACCCACAAACTGTGTCAGTTATTATTTTTTACTGTTTGATCCAGGTTGAAAATGCTATATTGCATGACCTACACTAACTTGAAAAGCATCATTCAGTGCAACTTTTTATTAGCTTCTTTTTGAGACTTGCAGGCTAGGCATTTCTTAATCCTCTTAGTAGGTGATTATGTACAGTAAATCTTTTTGACTTATGGTGCTAGGTCAATGCCTTACAAAAATTTAAGTATGTTGCACCTATGCAGTCCCCTTTGTTAAACCAAATGTATAATGATGTCATCTAAGAATGAAATTAGGGTTTGGGGTTTTTCTTTTTTTTCTACAAAATCTGTATTTCATAAAACCTTTGGATTATAGGTTTTATTTTTCATTCATTAATTTTTCATCTCAACAGCTTTTCCGTAATTTTGACATTGAGTCATTTTATTCGCCTTTTGGGAATACTGTCATGAATGTCTTAAGGTATTTCTCTAATATCCCAAGTTTAATTAAAATTGCAATCAATGGGCTAGAGAGCTTGTTAGTGAACTCTTAGGATTCCTGTTTCTTTGCTGACTTAAAAATATACATCCCTAGCAGCTGTTGTCTAATCTCCTACGTGGATACTAAGGTACTGAATAGAAGTTGCTATTTTTGTACGGTTGCCACATCCCGTTTCTTTCTGAATACAGAACTGGAAGTATTTGTTGACTAATTTCCCCTGTTCTGAGCCAGTAGAATTTTCACCATTTTCATCTAGCATGGATCAGTACTATTAGCAAGATTTCTTGTTTATTTTTTATTTAAAGAAAGAAATGAAAGATCCCAAATCCCTTTCCTATTACCAGTAGTTTTGCTAGCCACAAAGCTTTCCATACCAGTTTTCTCTATTTTATAATGTCTAATTTATGTCAGTTGCTGTCTGGCCTTTCCCTTCTCTGTGTGTTATGTTTCAGGTTTTTTTTAATTGTTTCTTCTTGCTCACGGACTTTCTCACTGAACCCAGGATGAGCTTTTACCAAAAGTTTTCCTCTTTCTTGATTGTGGAATTAGGGCTTTTTTTGGCCACATAATAAATTTTTCTTACAGAAGAATTTTATTCACCCTTTTCTGCCTTATTTCTTTTTTCTCTCGTGGATAATTCAGTTTATAATTTTGCTGACCTTGGGAATTAGCACAGACTCAGCACACGTTTATTACTGCTTGTGGCTCTCCTCTGCGTGAACAGGACAAAATTGCCAGTTTCATAAAATGGCTTAGGTTGGAAGGCACCTTTAAAGGTCATCTAGTCCAAGCCCCCTGCAATGAGCAGGGACGTCTTCAGCTACATCACGTTGCTCAGAGACCTGCTCAAGTTATTATCTTGTCTCATCACCTTGAGGTCTGAAAAATTGACTTGTTTTGGGTGCAGTGTCTTGTATTAAGCAAGGTACAGTTTTAAAAGTTGGGAAGATGTTTTGCGAGCTGGTTGCATTCCCTGGGGAATATCTCACAAGTTAAAATTCCTTGCAGTGGTTTTTCATTTTATATGTTCAAGGTGCTTGAAATCGCCTTTCCTGGTCCCTGGTTTGATGTGTTGTTTTCTAATGTCTGCTGTCCTTCCCCTTCTTGGAACCTGTTACCTAGCGTGGGGATCCATGTGTATTTAAGGCTGTACAATTCCTGTGTTATCAGTTATTTCAAAGGTATTATTGCTTGTGTTTGTGCAGTTTGCCACCGCTCCTATAGCTTTTACTGTCACCCAGGAAGAAACTAATGATTTTTTTACTAAGGCACTTTCCCATCAAGTTTCAGAAATGCCACTTTATTCCAGGTCTCTCTTTTATCTCATCAATGAGAATTTCTTATTTCTCTGTTTCCGCAGAGTCCTGTTGGTAATGTAGAAATAACTGAAGATACCTTACACTCATTATCTTTGTCACTTATTTGAGTTTGCATTAGGTCTTCCTCTTCAGATTCTTGAGGCTGTTTAACATATTCAAGGTGCTTCAGGTGGTTTAAAAAGTATAGTTGGTACCTGTGGGATGCAAAATGTAACAGCTATACAAAATTCTTCCCTCTTGAGATGAAGCCTCAGGTTCCACAGTCTGCAGCTCTTCAGCTTTGTGCACTCAGGCCAACAACGGTTCAGTTGTTTATCTCCCACTCACAAGAGTGGAAGACTCTCTAACAGGTTCCAATGGTCCTTCCTCTTCAGCTCCCTGAATTCTTTGACCCTGCATTGTCTTTGTGGCGCCAATCCATTTGTTTCTGTACGTCTGTACCCAGGAAGACTTGACAATGACTCTGGAGTTCTGTGTTGGGTTGCATCTTGTATCTTTGCTGGAAGGCAGCAGCACTTTTTCTTCCAGTTCTTCACAGAATCGGTTCGTAGCTGGATCTTGCAAATTATTGTTGCTTTAAAAGAACTTTTTCTTCTAGTTCTTCACAGATTCGGTTGTCTGTTCATAGCGGGATCTTGCAAATTATTGTTGCTTTAAAAGGAAACATCACGTAGGCTGGAAATAATTTCAAAAAGTCACCCACAAACAGTAACTGAATCTCAGCCATGACTAATGATAGTATTGCCGGTCTATAATTCAGTTAAATCTTCAAGAAAGGTTTAAGACTTTCATAATTTAAAGTCTTGTGGTTAATCAGCCATGACCCTTATTAGAGTTTTTTTGTTGGTTATCACTGCCGTTAAAACTGCCATTCTATTTTACCCTTTTTTGTTTTTAATCCATATGGTCTTGTTATGACTTTGTTCAGTACATTAAAGTCTTCTGCTTTAAGAAGTCTTTTTTCTTCTGTAATGAATTACAGACCATGACCAAGTCAGTGTATTCATCTTTCCAAACAGCTACATTAAATTGAGCTGGTTTAGGTGTCTCACAATTAGGCTTGGCTCCATCACGTAGTACTTTTCTGTTGCCTTTCTTTTTTCTTTACGAATGACCAGGCTGTGTAGTGCTTAGTTTTATAAGCCTTGGTACGTTAGGCCTAGATAATTGTCTTGAGCCACCAAATTTACTTTGCCATAAACCGATACATAGTTCTTTTAATGAGATCTTTTTCTTTAAATTAAAACAAATAGCATTACATTTCTTTTCTTAGCTGAGTGCACCCTTATCCATTACACTGTGATTTTGCCGAATCAGTGTTAGGTTAACTGGCTTACACCAACCTGGATGATCCCATTTGCTTTTCAAATACTTTTTAAGTAAAAGTATTTGCTGGTCTTCTGGAACACGTTGAGAGCTCCAAAATTGTTTGGAAAAGAAAGCGCGTTGCTTCCATCTGCTTGCCAGATAATTCTTTTAAAATTATTGATTGTGAGTTTCTAGCTATGCAACTTCTAGGATGTTTTATTTAATGGGTAGAACTAAACATCTTCCTAAATCTCATTGGCAATAGTAATATTTCATTACTTCACAGATTTGTCTATGTCATCCAACTTTCTTCCTAATATAGTATATAATTATGAGATTCTGCCTGTCTTCTATATTTTTATTGATTATTTTGTCATCTTTATATCAACTAAAGGATATATATCATGTTTAGGATTTTCTTCTAATATTTTGCAGGTAATGTACTCGAAAGCTGCCCAAGTTTACTAGTGCAGTTTCAGAACATAGAATGAAATTGCTCTGTACATTTCCTTAACTACAAGATAGGTACCTGTAAAATCGTCATTTCAGGTACAACAGATTAAATTTGTGTGCATGGTTTCTTGTTTCTGTATAGTAGAACACCAAAGTACTAGAGAGATGTAGTAACTTGGTCCAACAAACATTTCGATTTCATGTAGTGTCTATGTAATGAATGAAAAAAAAAAACCTGCAAGAAAAGAAATCATGACACCAAAGAACTAGTGTATGCCTAGTTTTGCTGCCAAATTAGGATATGTTTTTGGAACGTGGACACAGCTATAATCTGGGGTCTTTGGCATCCGCTTTCATTTGTAAAGCTGATCAACCACCTTGGGGGCAAGTGCTGCAGATCAATTGTTGTTTGATGTTTATGAGAATGAAGTGTGGGTACATCCAGTCTTTCCTGAAGAGAAGGAAATGCAGAGCAGGGACCTCTGAACTTGAGAATGTTAGCAAAGAGCTGAATGTGTACCTCTGCAACAAGAAGGGAAGCAAACGAGACTCTGAAGTTGTAGGCCTCCTGCTGGGGTATGCATAAGGATCCCGCTCAAGCACCGGCCTTCAGCTTGTGGTCCTTGACAACATTTGAGAGGTCTGTAAGGTAACTGAAAAGTTGGAGGCTTAAATTTGGTATGCAGATGTTTACGTTTCCAAGGGAAAATACACAGGCATCTGTAGATCAATAAAGGTTGAGAACCACTACTCTAGACTTTCAGTAGGCTGTTCAGCTTCCCTTTGTGAGATGCGGAGGCCTTTTGGGCATTGCACCCACTCATCAGTCAGGGCCTTCATCTAACTAGGAGGTATTTACCAGTTTAACAATAGGATGTAATTGAAGTAGCAGACTCCAGGGTGGGGGAGTGGTGTGTGATAACCACTGTGGTTAGCATATGTGGCTTTGTTATTACAATAGTAACCCGGTCATGAATATACAAGGCTGGGGTGGAGGGTACCTGTGTATAGTCATGTACCTCTAGAGCACATTCCAGTTGGGGAAGCATCTTCCTGTGACATAATTTGTGGTCATGCCAGGACTTTCACTTGCAGAAGTGTTTACTCTAGAAACATTGCACTTCCTGCCAAATATCTACCGTGGTAACACTCCTTCTGCAGGTGAGGATGCTTCTGGAACCCGGAGCAATGCACTTCTCCATGAACCTCGGTGCCTCAGTTTTACAAAGAAAGCAAAAATAGACAGCAAATATTTTCTATATTCAGAGTTCAGGAGCTCATTTTTGCTGGATTAGAAGAGTTGCTAGTGCTGTGAGACCACACAGGTACACAAAACTGCCTCTCCCTTTTGTTTTCCAACTTCACAGTAGTAGTTAATCTAAGTTAAAGATACATTTGTACACTTCACTAAGGTTTACCATTTAGATTTTAGGCAAGTGTCTCCTCTTTTCCCTGTCTTTTGTATCATAAGTGGCAACAAGGCCAGGGGGAGCTTGTCTTCCGTTTCAGTGGTCTAGTATTTTGACATCTCCCTAGCCTTGGTGTGGAGGATAAGATGGGATTCCCACATGGTCTCTTAACCCCATTGGCGATGTCTAAGAATGCCCATTTCTTAACATTGGCTCCATTCAGCCTGGTAGCTCCAAGCAGGATGCATTTGGGAGATTCTGGTTTAGTACTGTGACAGGGTATAGGGAGCAGAGATTTTCTTTTTTTTCAATATAACAGCCACATCCTTCTCCTTAATTAAAATTGAGTGTAAGGCATTTTATACAAGCATTTTTAAGTACTTTAAAAACAAAGTGAGGCTTAACAATAATGTTCAGCTAACTGAAGCCAGCTGTTTCACACGGGAACTGAAAATGTGTTTTGAATAATTAAAAATACGTCATAAATAACTTAAATGACTATAGGAACAGGACTGGAAAACACTGCATCTTCAGAACACAGTGGATCTCTGAATTAACCAAATCGAGTAACAGCGAGATGATTTATAGTTCAAAGTGCTGCAATGAATTTTTATAACAGCCTCCCAGTCTCACGTTGCAGGCTGCTGGAAGACTTAAGCTCAGTATATCCATATAAATAAGGGCATGGTGCAGTGGAAGATTTTTGGGAGGAAAGAGGAGAAACAAGTCTGGTCACTTCTCTTCATGGCCAGAATCTAGCAGCAAGCAGTCCTGAGCAATGACTGTCACTATACAGTCTATGGGGAAAAAACAGAACAACATACCCAAGTCAGAGGGAGAAAGGCAGATGAAACGTAACATTTGCCAGACAAACCCAGTGCCTCCACAACAGCATAGGATACTAAATTAACGCCAACCTCTTGAAACAACCACCTTGAACAATATAACTCTAAGGACCAAAAGAAGTAAGATAATTTTGTCTCGGTTCCTTTGTAATCGCATGTCTGACCTCACCCTCTTGACCTAGCGCAGTACCGTACCACGTCACGTGCGATGGCTAGCAAAGGGCGGCCTGGGGAAGGGTTCCCGAGCTCCACAGCAACAGCTGCAGCCTAGAAGTGACTCGGGGTGTCAGGAAAGGGAGCCTGGTTTCATGTTTAACTTCATTTCATTTTTTTGGTTTGTTAGGTGTGTTAAGTTTGTACCACAATCCTTTTACAGGAAAGACAACTCTCTGTTTATAATATAGCAGCGGCTACTTGCTGCTGGCGAACTCTACGGTGAGTGGACAGCTACAGTGCCGTAACAAGCTAACGGGGCTTCCTCATCCAGATTACCCAGCGGGAGCACCCAGCCACGCTGCGGAAAACTATCTGAATTCCGGAGGGACCTCCGCAGCCCCCAAAAGACGAAGCCCGGTGCTTGCGGCGCGGAGATGAAGGCAGCAGGTATTTACCCGCCCGCACCGCAGGGCAGTCGGGCGGCGGCACGCCCAGGCCCGCGCCCCAGGCCCGCACGCCCGCTGCCCCCACCGCCTCCTCCCCACAACCAGCACCGGGCGGCCCCGGCTGGTCCCGCAGCGCACTCGCCCTCCGCCCCCCCCTGCACGGCCCTGCGGCCGGTGCTGCGGAAAGGCCGCCGGCTGGGCCCTGAGGCGGCGGGCGGGAAGGAGACACCGGGCCGGACAAATAGGCGGCCCCGCCCGCCGCCGTTCCCCCGCCTCCGGGGACGCAGGCAGCGCCCGGGCCGCCCCGCAGAACCCAAAATGGCGGCAGGAGCGGAAGCGCGCGGGAAGGCGGGCGGAAGCGGCTTCAGCAGCCGGGCAGAGCTGCTTCCGGGGGGGAGGTGCCGGCGTCCGAGTCCCGCCGGAAGCGCCCGTGTGTGCGGGGCTCAAGATGGCGGCGGGGATGTACCTGGAGCACTACCTGGATAGTAAGAGCCGCCGGGGGCGGGGCCGAGCGCCGCGGCC
>Ga0065711_1004395_pt1 | contig 30961 bp, 22 predicted proteins | sample Hoacrofraction12_FD_59098 | JGI IMG/M metagenome (GOLD analysis project Ga0065711, IMG submission 59098) | Hoatzin crop microbial communities from Cojedes, Venezuela - Epithelial fraction 12 v2 (version 2) | ecosystem: Host-associated > Birds > Digestive system > Esophagus > Crop | place... | reverse complement strand
TGCCTTTGTGTAGGCAGTGATTGATGGTTCAGGCATGACAGCACCAGAGGTGTTTTTCCTGCCTCTTAGCCTGGAATTAGACACCTAACATTTGGGTGATGGTGGGGTTACAGTGTTTTGCTCTCCTTGAGAGCTGCACTGGACACCTCTTCATCTCCATTCCCTGTCCGGGAGGAGAAGACGACGTTTCTGCTCTCTTCCCTTCATTTGGTTCGTATTATAATTTCCACCTCCTCAGGTACTGTCTTGCAGGAAGGTGATGTGTAACGCTTGGTGAAGTGGATCCTGCCTGGGACTTCTAGGTAGTGCAGTAGCAACTGAAAAAAACACCCAACCCAAAACCTAGCCAAATGCATGTAGATTTGGGGATTAGAATTTTCTTTTAAGGTTAAAAAAACTTGGCTTTCCCCCCTCCAGCTACCTACTGAGTCTACTACCTAAACTGAGTGTTTATGCTTTCTTATGGTTGACATCCTGAAAGAAGGACACCATCCAAAGGAGATGATCAGAGGTGTGGTGTCACTGCGAGAGTCACCTTCAGAGTGTGGATATGCCACCACTGTCCTCTTGGAGAAGACAGAAGGGAGTGATTTAAACCCTTCTGTTTGCTGTAAACCTCAGCTGTCCTGTGCTGGGCTGCAGAAGCAGTGTGGTGTTTTGGTAGGAAAGGGTTTGCAGCTGGTGCAGATCCAAAGTGTCGCTCCTGCTCCCGTCATGGGGCTGGACCTCGGAGATGCCACAGAGGTTGTGGTGGTGGTGCACCATGCCGGGGTGAATCAGAACATGGGTGCCCTGGGGAGAGAGCAGGTCGTTCACCAGCACCCTGATGATGAGTCAGTCCTTCAGTATGGTGATTAAGTGACAATGTCGTCTTTCACTTTAAAAAAAGATATAAAAAAAGAAAAAAAAAGGAGAGAAAAAAATAATAAAAGAAACAATAAAAAAAAGAAAAAGAAGAAAAAAAATAATAATAAAAAAATTGTTTCCAGCCTTTGTAGTATCAGAGATAAGCTGGGAAGCATGAGCCTAAAACATTCCCAAATAGGAAAGCAAATAATTAGAATCCAGCATGCATTTGTAACAATGACAAAAAATCCTCCCTCCACCCCCCCAAGAAAAAAAAAGCTGTATTCCTCATCAAGTGAACTTGAACGGTGGTTAGCAGTACTGCCTTGTCCACAGGAGGTGAGGGATGACTGGTGCGGGTACCCTACCCAGGACTCTTTTTGTGATTTTACCCCTTCAGAATGAAACTGTGCTAAAGTTAAATGTAGTTTAAGTAGTTCAGGGTGGCTGTAGCTGGAGGGATGGATTCCCTGCCTGGCTGCAAAAGGTTATGGAGAGGATGTGCATATGTAAGCTGGACAGGAGGAGTTTTATCCTCTGTCAGAAATCTGATAACCAGTGAAGTGTTTCACACGAGAGCTGCCAATTCCCACCCACACTGTGTTGCAGGTCAATAGGAGAACAGAAAATACAAAAATTCTGAGTTTTTCTTATTCAGCTTATTTACAAAATGAAATGTGTTCATATTGGAGAATGGCAAGCAATCCTCTCTGCTGCGGAAAGGAGAGTGAAAACAAGGAGAGCCAGGTTCTCCAAACAAATTGTCAGGAAGGCTCTACATCTCCGCCGAGCAGCCTGCGCTATAAATTGTGGCAATACCACCACTGTGACCTGGAGCCTGGGGGAAGAGAATAGTATAAAAATGATAAATCACAGCCAGAGTTCCAGATCTTAATCAGACAAAGAAAGCTGGTTCTATTATCAGACAGATTTATATAATTGCTTACTAATAACACTGTGTCCTTCCTTCAGTTTCTTTGAGTAAACGGTGGGGTAAGACCCCAGATAGCAATCCTGAGGTGACATCTGTCCTGACGTCGGAAGGGACCAGTGCTCTTCCAGCCTCACCTTCTGCACCATGCAGGCAATAGTTTCCTTGCACTAATACTTGCTTTCTCTTAGGAAAGCAGTGAATCCTGCTACCGAGTGAGTGCAGCATCTGGTGAACTTTCCGAACAATTATTCTTGGTCATATTCCTCATTGCAGAGTGTCCAGCTTCCAGCCACTGCTCTCATTATCCATCTGTTTACTTCAGCTCAGGAGATTTGCATGATCAGACCACAGTGATCTCCTTGCCCCCTCCCCTCTATATAAGCTAAAGAAACTGTTCCCCAGGCTGTTCTCTACAGAGGTACGCTTTCTGATCTGTTCATGGCTTTTATCGCTGTTTTTTTGAATCCTCTCTAATATTTCCCACTCTTTCTCAAAGTGGAGGTGCCAGACCTCATGGCAGTTTTCCAGGGGTGTTTGCGTTGGTGGCATCACTGGTGTGTCACAGACAGGTCTGTCTGCTGCTGCCCATCTTCCAGGGCAGCCCAAGGCCTCTGCTGCCCTGCTGTCCTCTCTACTTGCAGATCCTCATTTCGTGTGTCTTTTGCATACTGTTCTGAATATGAGTCAGGTGTTTCTTCCTTGTCATTGATTGAAAATTCTGATTGTGGCAATGGCTGAAAGCAATTCTTGTAGGAGTCTTGGGAAATTATAGTGACTTGATGATGATTTCCTGTCTGCGGTTGCATTTAAACTCATCTTTTAGTCGTGTGCATCATTCTATTATCAGATTCCATTACCAGAGAAAGCGTAATCACTTACTAGTAAAACCTTATCCATATCTCAGTGTCTAAAATACCATCCAAGGATTTATATTGTGGAATAAATTCATGACTATTATCCAGCCAAATCTTTTGAATAGTTAATTATGTGACCAGAACTACCTTTGTCAGATAAACAATCATATCAAAAAACTTTCCATCTCCATTGACAGGATCTATTACATACAAATACATACGAATTAGCATAAACAATAAATACATAACTTTAATTCCTAAGGAAGAAAACTCTGTCGGTTGAAGAAATAACGGTAGTGCAGTTTGCCTGCTCTGATATTGGGTCGCTCTGTCTTTGCCTGACAGCTCGCTCTGGCCCATCGCAGATACCAGAACCAGGCTGAGTTTCCTCCAGTCCTGCGAAACTGGCACTTTCTTCTCGGAAATCCACATACAATTCAGGGAATGTCTTGTTCAGCTGCTGTCATACTCTTGCATGCCAATTGTTTGGATAAGTTAATATAAAAAATCTGGTTTTCATAGCAGCAATTTAATTCCCTTCTGGGCTATTTTGAGGTCGGGTCATCATCGTGTGCATGTGTGATACGACATTTTTCCCCAAATATTTTGCAAAGTATCCGTTTGAGCATTTCTTGCTTTTGTACCTTATTTTTGACAATTAACTAGAGCCATAATTCAGATCACTTTTGTTCCTACTAAACTTGAGTTTTTCTTGTGTCATTATTTTCCTCTGGCAAATTTCTGTAATTTATAGCTCCGAATTAACATTTATGGCTGTTAGCTTCCCTCTTTTCTATTGTATATATATCAGCTCCCACTTCCCTTCTAAGTGACACTGTTTTATAGGTTTTCTGGTTTTTTATTTTTGTGGCAACTTACTTTCTCAGCTCTGGAATAAAGCCTTGTAAACATCCTGTAAAATATTAGCCGATCCCATGTATCAATCCCGTACTTCTATTTAATTTCTCCATTTCCACTGAAAGAATTGATAAATGTTTTCAGCTTTGTAAAACCATCCCTTAAAACAGTAAATGTGTTCCTAACTGGAGGGACTTTTGTTCTTATTACACTTAATGAATGTAATTAATGTGATTTCATGAGAATTGGGTGTCGTCAGCATACTGCTGTAATCCAGGTCTCTCTATTTATTGTTGCAGTGTTGGAGTCCCAGTTGGAATTGTATTTTCCCAACCCCCCATACTACTTTCTCACTAAACTGGGGATTCTCTGAGTGCACATTTTGTTGCCGAGGTCCATGTAGGCAGTCACGGGATGATTGTATACTTCCACCAGCTCTGTACTTGTTTACACAAAAACACCATGATGGAAAGATCACCATGGTGCGGGACATCTCTGCACCATCCACTTTTTCCTTGGGGGAAAGAAAACCGGTGGGGGGAAATTCGTGCCCCTGCGCTGTGAAGCGTGCTGTCCAGACACCTGTACATAACGTGAAGTTAAATAGGGGAAATAATAGGGAAGCCATTTCTGTTGTCACTTCCATTTAGATCATCCTCATCATCACATTTCAGGGTGACAGGTACAGAAATAATGTGTAAAAGTCTCTTTACATGGTGCGTTTGGAAAGGCTGCATCTGTGCTCAAATAGTAGGTCTGAAAGATGCGTAAGATAAAGATTTGAACTATTTGTGTGCATCTGTGTGTACAAGTGCATGTCTACATCCACAGAAAATTAAATTATGCTTTAGCACCAAATACATTTAAGTGGACTGGGAAAGACTCTAGGGAAGATGCTGGGTCTTTTTACTATGATATTTTCTGGTAATTAAACAGTTCTTTATTTTATAATAGTTAATGAAAATGAGAGTGGTTGGAAGGGTTATTTCTGTCTGTTACTATTAGATTCTCCAGATTTGCTGACCCTGAATAATTAAATGTTTTTGATCACTCCGTTTTTATTGCCTAGAACTGAAGTAGTTCTGATCCTTCAGCAAACTTGAAGCACAGCGTGGAACATAGTGAAAGGCGCCAAAAGATGAAACATTTCAGTTTAGTGGTTCACATCTGTCTGTCCTGAGACCAGGAGACCATTATAATACACTTAGAGCATTTAAAAGCTCCTCAAGGTTGAAAGCCCCGATTAGGGCAGTATCTGTTCATGTGTGGGAGTCCTGCCTGCGGCAAACCTGGGAGCAAGGAGCCCTCGGGTCCCTTTTCTATGGGAAAAGATCTTAATAATGTTGGCTAGCGGGGGAAAAATAGGGGGAAAAATGTAATCAAGGAGACCCTGACAGTGAAGTGAAAATAGCAATGTACACATCCATCAGTTTGTACTGTTTTTACAGAGAGTATAAAATATTTAAACTGAAGCCATTAATCATCCTGCACCTCCGTTCTAATCCATGGGAACCACAGGAGGTCACCAAATATGCATTTAATATAAAAGAAAGAAAAATATTGGAGGGAAAAGTAGTGTAGTCTGAGAGCTGGAAATGTTAAGAGCAAAAAAATTTCAAGGAGAAATTTTGCTGAAAATGAACATATTATTTTCAGAATGTTCTACCGGAAAATTGTTACATTTTGGGCAACAATTCAAAATATATTTAGAATTAGTTAACAAAAATTGCTTAAGATGGATATTGGTTTTATTTCTTAGTTTTCATGTTTTAAGATACTGCTGGATAGGAGCATTCTCTATTTTGTTAATTTTGATAAAATCCCAGCATTGCTCATGGAAAGCAGATGCTTCTTGCCAGGTTCACATTCCAGTTTTCCATCAGATAATTTTGATGGATGTTTTAAACCCCTCACACCATTGGGTTTTGTGCCCTAAGCTGATATTTCCCCCGCAATTTCAATGCCTGAAGTTGAGAAGGGAGTGAGAGGGGATGCCTTTCCCTACCTTCACCGGATGCCTTGGCTGTTGGTGTGGAGATGAAAGCCAAGGACTGTGGCTAAGCTGCATCTCTGTGATTTATCTAATATTGTTTGAGTTTCCTGGAGTCAGCCTGGCTATCATTCATTTATTTATTTACTGGTACTACGATGGTTCCTGGAGCCAGAGCTGGGAGGAGATACCTCGGTGCAGGGAGGCGAGGGATGGCAGAAGCAAACCAGCCGCCCAGCCAAGGACTGGAAGGAGCAAATATTTCCATTATCCAGGGCTGGTATCCTGTGCCTGCTATAAGCACTAACCAGAGCCGGCGTGCAAAGTGAAAGCACAGAGCACTACTGTGCCTTGTGCCACCCGGGAAAGTGGGGAGAGACAGCAACGCGCGGCAGAACTATGGCTTTCCAAATCCTGCATTCAGCTTTGGCACAATATAGCCACTGTAGAAGAAGACGTTAGGAACAAAAAACAAAGCTTGAAGCTTCAAGAAAGGCTGCCAGAATTATTAAGAAAAACATCAAAATGATGCCATTAAAAACAGATGGGGATTCTATAAAGTATTGAAAAGAAAATGTTTAATTATGAGCCTTATGCAAAACCCATCAAAGTTGGATTAATATTATAGTGCTGTTGCTGTAGAGGGTTTAAGTAGTCCATGGTGGAACATTAATCTTTCACTCCTTTAAAAATAATGTTTTCCTTTTGTTGATGACAAATTCCATCTCTTCACTGTTGAAATCATATATCCAGATTAATAGCATCGAACATAATGAAATCAAAAGGCACAGGTAATATGGATTAGTTTCGAAAACAGCAACAATGAGTGGGGAAAAAAAAGACCCAAGGGGAAAAAAAACTTCTCTGGATGAGTGCTTTTGTCAACATCACTGTATTTTTTCCTGTTGTTAAAAGATGAGAGGGCAGTCTCTGTTCACAGGCATTCTTGTCTGTCTGGGATACCATGTTGGGGCTGTATGTCCATAGTATTTCTAAAAGTCTCAAGCAGAGGATGCTTTACAGTGCTTTGGGGTGGGGGAGTCTTGTCTGTTTTGAATTTCTGTAAGATAGCCCATGGCTGCGCAATGTGAACACCACTGGCAAGAAATGCTGCCCTGAATCTGCCTTTCCCAGCTCAGCTGGCTGGAACAGCTAGAAAGAGTTTCTGTGATTTTAGGTAACAGAAGTATCTGACGTGTGGAGTTGCTAGTGCATTGAGGGCTATTCTGGGAAAGCCTGGCTGCAGGGCTGCTTTTCCCACTTCCCCTTGCCGTGGCATCATGACGTTCCCTCCATCCGTGAGGGCTTTGGTTTGCCTCAGCCGGCACCCACCCGCATGGACCAGCCACTGCCCAGCATTCCCCATCGCTGCCAGGGTCTGAACCACCTGCCTGCCTGCCTGGAGAGGTTTGTACTCCAGGCTAGGAGTTTCACACAGTCTCCTGCTGCATTTCTCAGGTTGAGCATAGGAGGAGATACATGCGAAAAAATTTGCTATCACGATGCTTTTCGGTTTCCCCCTGTTGGGGTTGGGCACAGGTGTGAGCTGCTGCTTTGGAGCGGAGAAAAACCCAAAGTAAAGCCTTTTGCCTCCAGCCTCCATTGTCCTGGCATTTGGACTTGGACTTTTTAGGTAAATAAGGCAAAGAGATTTTGTTGCTCTGTTTTTTCTCATCACCTGTTCTCTCTTCGGGGCCAGGTTGCGATGCTTCGTGCATTAGCCCATGTGTTGGGATTCACCACCCCAGCCCTCCATCACATGTATTTCCAACGTCTGCAGCCAGGTCTTTGTGTGTGAAGCTCTACCTGTGCTGTTTAGCGCTCAGCTGATTTATACAAGGAACCACAGGGTCAAAAAACTGTGTGCTGCATTCACTGTATTCACTTCATACAACAGGAACACTTTCCCTTCTTCATTGTCCACCCTCCCCCCCCCCAAAAAAAACCCAACAACAAACCAAATCTGTGCTATATTGAATCACCAGGTACACCAAAATACAGCTCTTATTTTAACAAAAATATCAACACTCACTGCCAAGGTAGATTTAAGGTATTCATTACAAAATATTTTGTCCTAGGCTTTAAGAATAATGCACTTTCAGTACAAAGAAATGGTTATTCTGAACATTGGACATTTTTTTAGTTATTTACAATAGGTTTCAAGATTTAAAATTACCATGAAAGATTTACTTATATTGCAGTTCATGTAAAATTTAAAATCAATAAAGTAAATAAATTTAGCTTGTCTGCCCGAATCGATTTCCTCCTATGCTAACACAGCCCTGTAATACTGTACTTTCTTATCTCTGATGGCATCCTCTAGTGATAGTTTCAGGGTTGCAATTCTGCTATGTTATCATGTCCTCTGCGACATAGTGCACCTCTGAGTCGCCTGCGACTTCAATATTTCAAACCCGGGTTAAGAATGCCACCTCCTCCTGAATGGGGAGCTGCCGACTGCCGGGAGCTGGGCTCCCTCCCCCTCGGAGCAGCCCCGCGCTCTCATAGCTGGTGGAGGGAGAAAGGGGAATATTGCTGCCGAAATAGGGACAGGCATCAGGGCTCCGAGGACGCTGAGAGGTCCTTCGGCAAGGCAACCTCACTGGAGAAGGATAAGGGATTGCCCCTTGTTTTTTCCCACTTTTTCCAAAGATGCTGATCCATGACTTAGGAACAGAGCTACTTTTTATTTTTCTTTTCTTTTCCTTTTTTTTTAATTTGTAGATTTTAAATGGCAGTGAAAAGAAAATGTGCTCATCCATGTTGCGTTGATATGTTCCTCATCATGAGTGATCGGGCAATTCAGTGTGGATTGAACGAGGCGACACCCCCCTTGATGGTTTTTCATTGAGTTTGTCCCCTTCTTTCTTTTTTATATATAGACGCCTTGGTCAGAGGTACTTTATAGGTGGTTGTGGATGAATAGCAATGGAGGACTGGCTTCTGAGCAGGATACGGGGCTGTGGCAGTGAGCAGCCCACGGTCCATCCAGGGGTGAACTGGTTGCCAGAGATCCACAGCTGTTTTGGGGGGCACCTCTTCTCTCCCACCCGGGCAGCACCTTCCAGTGGGGCAACGGGAACAGACCACAACCCTAACGCGGTCACAGCAGCCAACCTGCATTCCAAATGTGCAGAGTACAGGAAGGGTAGGCAAGCACAAAGGAAGCTTTTGGCAGTGGTGCTTTGCTGTATTTAATCTTTATTTCGGGACCCAAATGAAAATGTTACCCAAAAATATAACTGAGGGCTACCGGTATCCTTTGGTGCAAAAATAAATCCTTTAGTTGTTCCTAGTCTGTAATGTGAAATTGCATTCTTGATGTTTTCTGGACCCGTGGCATGACCGGTAGAGGCTTTATTGCATTGACAGGTCTGGCTTTCTGATTAGAAAGGGATTATCTGTTGCCAAATGGAGCACAGTGGTTTTATTTTACAAGTTCAATGATTTAAAGTTTAATCCTGTTCCACTTTAGAACAACCCAAAACTTTGCAAACAGGTTTGTAAAACTGAATTATGTGGCAATGACAGCGTTTGCACCTGAGCATGGTTTTCAATTTGATCTGTCTCTCTGACTAGAAGTAGCTAGAGGGTCATAGATTTCAGAGACCTTTACCTGAAAAGCGGCCAAAACTGATACACTTTTGGAAGAAGCCCTGGCATGAATGAAATGCCGTGCTGAAGGAAAACACTTGGTCAGAAATGCTGCAGCCAACTCCTGCTTCAGCCTTTTGCAACCTCATCAGTGTTCCCTGCAGAAGCACAAATGATAAGTAAGCCGTGGACCTACCTCGCAATGCTGTTAAGGAGTTTGTGCAGCAGACTACACACAGCTGCACCATTCATAGGATTTGAAGAAAAATAATCCTTGCAACAATAATAATCTAAAACTGATCAACTTTAAAAATATTAGATTTATTTATTAAAAAAGAAAATATGTAAATACAAATGCTCTGATTCCGGGTCTGACAAACGAGTAACTGTTTTTATAGCCAAGCAAACACTGTTCTTTTAAGGCAGTACTCTGGTTTCACGTGAAGTGAAGTGTTCCTTTTTTATTACTTGCAAAAGAAAAGATCAACCCCATCTGTCAGTGTTACTGCTGAGTTTAAGATGGAGCACCCTTCCGGAAGCTGTGAGGAAGATGTCTATAAAATGTTAGGCAGAATTTAAAGGAAAAAAAAAATAATAGGGAGAACAGAAAACAGAAGAAGAGAGGGCATAGTGATATAATAATAATAGTAATAAAAAAGGGGCAGAACTCCTTCTGGTTTAAGTTAGGACAAATTCAACTGGAATCAGAAGTGTTGTGCTGTGCTTACACGAGTGCAGCAGCAAAAGGTTTACATATATGTCCAAAGCTCATGAATTTGAGCAGATAAATACAAGCTATGTAATCGGTTTTATTTATTTTCCGACTCGTGTCTGGTGCGTGGAGGGGAAGAGGCTCCCGTGAGCGGAGCAGAGCGGTCCTTCAGGCCGGAGCTGATGGTGAGCTCGGAGCATTAAGGTACAGCAGGCTGCAGGCTCGCCGTTGCGGCTCTGTAGCTGCTGGCAGCTTTCGCAGGCGATTTGGAGTGGGATGTTATTCTAGCCCAAACACAATTTGTATACCATGTTGATCAGCCTCAGAGAAAACAAGATGTGCTGGATTGGGTATGTGCATTAATGACCAGGTTTTCCCAAATGCAGAATTGTACAACTCCTGCGGCTGTTTCTCACCAGAAAACTTGGCCAAGATATAGGGAATTGGGCTAATTAAGAAAATGTTAAACACAGCTCTGCAGTAAGAGCAGCTGACTGGCACGTTGTCTGGAACAAGAGGCGCACTGAGCCTGACTGTCACGAAGCTGAGAAAGGAAGAGCCTGTCATTTTATTAACTGCAAAATCGTGTTTGATGGTATTAGCAAGGCTCTCCTGGAGTAAAGTAGCCTAATTTTCTGGGGAAAGCAGAGCGGGTGCCTGCAGACGAAACACCGTGATCTGAAGGTCAGCCTGGGCTGTCATTTTTCTCCCATTTCTCTGACAAAGAGAGTTATGTTGTCAGAAACGAGCAGTGGTGGTTTGTCTCCTAAGCACCTATGGATAGGCTTGAACAAGTGCTTAATTTTAAAACCACGAAGTGTCAGGCCAAAAGGCTCGCTGTCCTGTTTGGCACTGTTGAAAATCAGACCGCTTCTCCTGGCACTGGGACAAGGGGAGAGAAAATGTCTTTAGTTGCTCATTTAGAAATGGGTCAGAAATGCTAGCCCAAACTTTTGAGATCTTTTTCCTTTCTACTTCGCCTATTCAGTGAAGAGAGAAATAATTAATTCCATACAGTGCCATTTTTAAGTCTATTATCTACTGATTTTTCACTGAGGACATAAGCTCTGCCCCTGCACGGGGTGACCGAGGTTTATTTCTACACCCAAGAAGTCACGATGCTCTGCTGCTCTGCAGGAAAAGCTCAGCCCATGCAAAGCAGAAATGCTCAGGACCAGCCAGGAATATTTCTGAGCATATGTAATCAGTGGTGAGCTCGCAGACTTTATTTAAACCTTCAACTTTTCTACACTTAGATTGTCAAATATTTTAAGCCTTTCCACCAAGTCATCCCTTCCACTCCTCTTTTTTAAAGTTTTGTAGAATTTAATTTTGAATTTCCTTTCCCTGAATGTGATTGTTTGGATTAGCTAAGTGTGATTGTACTTGACTTTGGGCTGGATTGCATTCCTCTAGTATTCGGTCCCAGGCTGTAAACTGTTTCAGAGGAGATATGAAATTTTTACCACAGATTGTTAGTAATTGATATGTATATATATATGTAAAAGATATACCCTTTGTCCTTGGTTTTGTCATGTGTTTATAGAAGTAAAGTCTTAAATTCTGTCTGTTTAAGTAGTACTTTGGGTAACTGAGGGCAGGTTCATAACTACAATCTGGCCCCAGTGAAGTCATGGCCATGGCTCTGTGCTGGTCAGGGTAAGTTTTGCCGTTGTCTCACATTTGTATTTTTCACCAAGAACAATCAAAGTTGACCCCAAAATGAAAAGATGCTTTTTCTTTTCCAAGTAATGCAAATGGGTAAGGCCCTCTCAGGCAGAGGCACTTTCATCAGAGGTTCAGATGAGGTTCAGACTGGGGATGCTGGGCTGGTTCCCCGATGCTCGGTGCTGTGCATTTAACTCGGCCACCAACACAGCGACTTCTGCCCATCGTTTCACTGAGTTGATGAGTGTAATGCCACAAAAATATGAAGATATGACGCCATTCACCATTTGCTGACTACTACCATGTGGTTAATGTAGCATTTCCTTAGAGGGGTGATATGGTAACAGACTGGGTTTTTAATTTTAATTGCTATTAATGTGTGATCCTGCACAGTTTGGGGTGCATTAATTAGGATGTGGGATTGACTGAAAACAGACAAAAGGACGGCTCAGGCTGACAAGCTCCTATGTTGTTAACTTTGTCATATGAAGTATTTATATTGATTCAGCTGCTGCGTTCCTTTATACACTCCTCCACTTGGAGTTGTAGATCAGATTGAATTAATGTCTGTGCTTGTCTTTCTCAAGAAGAGAAAGAAGGTATTGGAGGTGGCAGATGATGTCCAATGGGTAACCTTGGTTTACAGAGACGCCTCTTTTCATTGCTCCCATAGACACAAACCCAACTATAAAAGTTGAATGTTCCCAGTGTTTTATCTTTTGGGTCTTGACTGCACCAGGCATCACCAGGTTGTGGTGAACAAAGTATTTGTGCAAACTGTGAAAATGTGGTGTAAGATTCTATCCCTGGTTAATTTAATTGTGTGCCTAAAAAGCTGCAAAGCTTCCTACAAAAAATCTTCCCTCCTGGTGCCAAAGAGAGCACGAGAGCCCATATCCATAGTGTAAGGAAAATATGAGAGGGTGGATCAGAAGAGCATATGAATCTCAGACAAGCTTGGCTTGACCCCGCTTAGCCCTTGTTTCCCTGTAGCTGGAGGAGACATGATGGATGCTCTGGGAAGCAGGATGGAGGGTCTTTGTGAGATCTGTGGACCAAATGGCAGGATTTATTTCCTGAGTAGCAGTTTCTGCTGTTAAGGCGCAGTTTGAAACAAGCAGATAGTTTTAGAAGGTTTTTAAAAAAATTATTATGTTGTTCAATGTATTGATCGGCTCTAGCTGTTGCCATTTCAGGTTGATGATGTCTGTTTTCTGTCCTCCCTTTGCAAGTGTACACGCAAGTCTTGCATGATCCCGGGTATCAGGGCATTCTTCAGCACAGCCGAGCACCTCTTGGGCTGAGGGCACAGAGCTTAGGTATTTCGCATGGCCCCGGCGCAAGTTTTTCTGCTCTATCTCTGAAATCAGCCCCATGCCGCCGCCTCCTCCGCCTCCTCGTTTATCAGCCTGAGCACACAGACAGATAACATCCTCGTGACGTGGCCCTGACCTTTGTCAACCTTTGTTAAGGCTCCATCTGAAGTCCGGCCGAGTGTTTGTAAACAGGATGTAATTAAGGCTGGGAACTGACAGCGCCTGACGAGAGGACAATGCGGAGCTGGCGGGACCCGGGCTGTCAGATGTCCGCCCGCATTGTGCTGCCGGTGCCGTCGCGGTAATTGGTGTCCTCTGGCCGAAGGAAGTGCACTCAACTCGGATTAATCTGCCGCGGTGCGGAGGCCATCCCCGCGAGCGCAAGTGTTTCCTCCGATAAACCCCTCCGGCCCCTCGGAGCGGGGCGGAGGGAGCCGGGAGAAAGCTGTGAAAGTCGAGACCGTGGTGACAGGTGCCCACCGAAAACTGGGAACAGGAAAGGTGTGGAGGGAGAAAAACCGGCAAAGACGAGATGTCTTCGCGGCTCGCCTTATCGGCTGGGCATGCGGGAGGGGTTGCGGGCTTATCGCTTTTCAGGGCAGCCGGAGCGAGTGCAGGAAGATGGATGTGCAGAAGGGCTGCGGATAAACACTGTCTGCGGGGCAGGCCTGGCTGGGGCACCCGGTGCAGGGTTAGAGCAGTGGTTTAGTCCCAGATTTGGCCCTGGGCAAAGTTTAAAATACTTATAAATATATATACATTTATATGCATAAATACAAAGTGAGTATCTATGCACAGACATGTACACACTTATATATATAAAAACTAAAACTCATAATAGAAACAAAAGTGTTTTTCTTTTTGTTTTGTTTTTTAATATCCCTATCAAGATTTATAGCTCATTTTGTAGCCTTAAACAGCTGTATGAATAAATGGGAGTAGAATTGCATGAAAGTAAGGCTGAAACTGAATATCCCATTTTGTTTGTCCACTACTTGTCCAAGGATGAGGAAAAAGTTTGACTTGAAAATATTTTTATTTTTCATTACCTAAAGTATATTTTTTTTCATTTGTACAGACTGACAGCTGTCTGTCCATGTTAACCTTTAAGTTAGGTGAATTTTCATGGTGCACGCTGATATAAGAAAACATATAGTGTTTGCAGTATTTTTGGCATACTCTATGTCCCTAAAAACAGTATGGTAAGTTTTCCTCATAGGTTTTAAATTATATCAGCTGAAGGATTGTACTGATCAGACTAATAGTTCAGGTTTCTTCATGTAGGGTTTAATGCAACATGCTGGATTCCATATTCATTAGGAATTTCAAAATTGCCATTTTTATATGAAGAGTAAAGAAGTGCCCGGGAACGTGAATCAGTGAGTGTATGGAAAGGCACAAGACTATCTTAAATACATAGATCAGCTGCTTTGGAAATTCAGATAACACTATGGCAGTTTCCCAAGAAAACATCCTTCAGAGCAACTAAGCACAGACCATCATTGAACATTTTAGATGCTGTCCTTTAGGGCTGGCAGAGCCAGATCATGCTGCTATTGAAATCAATGGTCCAGTTCCTTTTCTCATTTGCTCCAAGGAGAGGTGAGCAATAGGAAGGGGATTCCCGATACCCCCAGCCCAAGAGCTCGGTCGAGACGGAAAGAAGACGAGAAGGTGGCCACTGTGGTGGGAGTGGCTGACCATGCAGTGACAGTGGCTTTTAGGGGAACTAGGAGAAAAAAGAGCTCTGGTAACTTTTTCCCACATTTTTGCATCTGCCCAAGAAGGCAGCCTTAAAAATAAAGAAACACTAACCAAAAATCCACCTGTTTCCAGGGGAGAGAAATTATTCCCAGCAGCCTACAAAGAGACTAAAAAAATATATATGTACACATATGTATACATTTCTCTCTGTTTGTATAGAGAGAAGACAAATGAATGAATATTTTTTTCCTCAATATGAGAAGCAAAACAGAAAAATATTCTTTGGCAGCCTTGAGAGTCATGGTTTACTCAGCTCATAAATATGTCTCAAAGTTCAAACCAAAGTTGACCAATACTCCAAAGCTGCTTGTAGCTGCAGATAGCGACATTTGTTTCCAGATGTTAATGGGAATAAGGTAGAAAAGAACAATAATGCCTGGAACCCGTTGAATGGAAATGCCTTTTTTCCTGTATGAGATTGTACATAGTTGTCAGACATCCATATCCCAGCGCTTGTAAGACAGGCAGGGAGCGCGGTGGTGTTAGAAGGTTTGCCAGGTTTGGTTTTATGTACATGTGTGTCTCGTCTGCAGAGCGCAGTATGAAGCAGAGCCCTTCACTCAACAGGAGCAAATAAATACAAGAAAGCAAAAGGCTAAGTACAACGCCTTTGGGAGCGGAATAGGGCGGGAGAGGAGGGGAGGGTGGACGAAAGCCGCTGAGAGATGCGAACTGGCTCATGGCTAGGGAGAGATGAGGCAAACCAGGGCGAAATGGTTCCACTTAACCTACCTAACCTGCTTAACTAAATAAACCATTCCTGCAACATATAGCAGGGTTTCCCTTAAAGACAACTGTCATTAGATGAAAGAGTTAAAGACAGAAAGCTCTGAAAGAATTGACTTTGATGTCTGAATATATTTTTTGGCACGTAAATACAACGCCAAAGGAAAAGGAACCAAATACCCAGCGCCCCAGCATGGTGAATGTAAGATTTTTTTTAGGGGTGGGTGTGTTGGTTCTTTTTTTTGGTAGGTAAATAATTTTCTTTTTAAATGAAATTCTGTTTGACTGCATGAAATATGAACAGTAATTAAATGCACAGTCTGTGGGCCTTCCATACTTTAAAGCTTGCTCTTAAAAAAAACCAACACAACTGCTCACCTCAGACAGGCCAATTACCCAAGAATGATGGAGTCAAGAGGAAAGTAGCTGAATTTCTTTACTTGAATGATCACAACCACAAGCCAGTGATTATTCCCTGCAGCACCAGCGGGGATGTGGTGGGGACACTCACATTGGAAGACTTCAAATAGTAATTTCCTTGGTTAAAATAAAATCTGACTGCACTAAATAGACAGTTTTTAATCTCAATTGGACATCTGAAGATTTCTCAAGCTGTTGTTGGCTGCGGCAGAAACAAATTTTTCTGCTTTGTTGATTAAACCGGTGGTCTCCACCATTGCTTATCGGCCTGCGACGAGCTGTTCTTTTTAATTAAAAGTGAGCCACCACGAGAGAGCAATTAACAGCTAGTAATTACTGTGCTCTTCAGAACTGCAACATTTTGCCTTTCATTCCAATTATATAATGGACAAGTGGCTTTTTGATCTTCAAATTAGTGAGCTCTTGTACTATTTGTTTTGAGGCAGATTTGGAAGGTTAATGATGGCCTGTGGTGGCACTCCTTCCACTGACTGATGTAAGACAAGAAAAAAAGGGGAAAGAAAAAGGAATAGTCTATCAAGAAATGCAAATGCTGCCTTCATGATAATGAACAGGAGAAACACAGGCAACTTTATACGCAGGTTATTTAATATGAACCAAATAAGCACTTGTTTTGGTGCTAGCCTGTGCTATGGAATTATTTTTTGCTTTTTTTTTTTAATAAAAAAAAAGTTTAATTAAGCATTTCGATATAGATTCTTTAGAGAGTGACACATAACATTTAACCGTTTGATACTTAATTGTGTTTGTCTTTGATTGCGGCACCTATAGTTAAATGTTGTACAACATTGCTGAGGTATTGAACAGTCCCTCAGGACAAGCGGTGCATTGACTTTGTCTAAAATCTTTTAAGTAATAAGTCTTAATATATTTAATGGCCACTGTGCCCTTTAAGTACAAGGACCCCTTACATCACAAATAGTTGTCTAATTTTAATTAATATTGATTTGCATCTCTTAAATAGAAACTATAATTGTTGCTGTTGCTTATGGCTCTATAATAATCCTAGAGGATAGACATGTTGAATACTTTATGTATAGAGGAGAATGTGTTTTAAAGAAATTATCAATAATATTGTTATTAGGGCAGATCTCTGCTCTTTTGATTGGAGCTGCTGCAGTCGGCTAAGTGGTGCTGTGCTGATTTACACCAGTTGTGGTCTTTGCGTTTGATTTTTTAAACTGTTGCCCTGGTGTTACTTTTTTGTGTGTGAACGCAGACAAGGTTTGCTCTAGTCTCAGCCACCCTGATTTTTTGGAAGAGGTCAACAGCTGTAGTACTCTGATATCTCCTGAGTAGATTAAGAATTTGGCACCTTTCTTTTGCTGTGCATGTCTGGATTATGCGTATCTGCACAGCTTAACAAAACCATAGACCCCATTTAACAGGAAAATTACAGATGTTGTGAAATAAAGTAGGTGTTTTCAATGTGATGAATAAAACATAAAACTCATTCTATGCATAGTTGAAACAAGAAGATCTGTGTTTAGATTTCTTCACATCCTTTGATTTAGCTATTCCTTCACTAAACACAGTCATTAATTACACAAATAATGGTAGGCATGGCAGAACATAGACCTTTTCTTTTGGGCTGTTAAGGCTTTAGTCTCACAGTTGTTCCTGTAGGAGAGAAATGTACTGTTGATTTCCTCGGAGGCAGAATCAGGTTTGTATTGCTCAACAGACGCTGAAAAAACTGTATAAAAAACAGATTTTTAAAAGCATTTGGATCACGTTTTCATGTGTCCACCTAAACCCTGAGCTAGAGTATGATACTTTAATTACAATTTTGAAAAAAGGCACTGCAACCAGTGTGCCAGGCTGGCTACGTGGCTTACAGTCTGATGGATAACTGCAAGCTGAGCTCTTGAAAATGTACATTGAAAGTCTCTTCCCATGTCCTAACTTGAGCAAAGCTGCCACTGAAAAAATTTTGGCCTATGAAGAGTTTGGGACTGAACCCACATGCAGGGCTTGGGAGGTGAAAGAAGCTGGAGAGCAGGAAAGAGGCTGAATAAAAATATTTCAAGCAGGAATAGGGACAATACACATACACAAAATTTGAAACAAATACTTAAGGTGCTTGAAAGTTTAAGTCTTTTTAGAGGAAACTGTTTTGCTATATGGGACAAATGTTGACTTTTCAGTTATGGGTTTGTTAAGGATCATGGACTGTTTTGGTTCACTGTCTACAGTATTCCTCCCAAGTGGTTCTAAATTTGAAGATAAATGTGTGCTTTTTGTTCTGAGCAGTATGTAACCCACCGTGGTAATACTTTCCATGGGCTGAGATGTCAACAGTGCGATGTTCATCTGTATTGCAGGGATGTGGGGAAAGTACTAGGGTTGCGTTTTCCTTTATCTCTCATTCAAATACTGGTTTGAAGTGGTTCATAGTAGCTCTCCTTTGTTTTCTTAATTCACAACATGCTGAGGTTTCTTTGGAGATGTATGGAGAAGGCTAAGATGAGCACAGTATCTCTTAGCTGCTGAAATGAACAGGGGTCATGTTGGGGAAAATGGATGGAAGGGAATAAAGACTCAAACCCTGAAAACTTAGGAAGATGGTGTTGGGAGAAGGATAGAGAGCAGAACACCCCTGAGGTGGACTTTCTGGAGAAGTACACTAAAAGCCTTCTAAATCTTCCTTTGATTTCAGCAAGCCAACCCATTCCTTGGTTTCCAGCATGCCTAGCACCCCAGGAACACCTGTAACAAGTAACTGTTCCCATGGAGAGGGCTGCGTACACCTCACCTCTCCTCTCCTATTTTCTCTTATTTCCTAATCTGAGAATGGTTACGTTCTGTATGCATACACATGGGTCTTTAGTAATTTCCAATGACTGTTGCTGATGGTGATTTTTTCTGCACGCAAGACCAAGCTACTGTTTCCTGGTAGCTTTGCCTGTTATCTAATTTCTCACCTGCAGTACTCCACAGATCTGATGTAGTTCTGTATCTAATAACTTTCTGAGGGGATTCACGAAAATATAGTTAAAAGGAATTGGCAAAATCATTGAGATAATTGCAGTGGCGTGTTCTTGGACATTTGTAATGTCTAATTCAATATAAATATGAATTTGACTGTGGCCATTTGCACATAAGCCCACAGGGCAGAGGCATGTACGTTAAAGGAGGATCCAGGTGTTTGCTTTGATTATTGCAAAATTTTCACCATATATCTACATCTTGGAATCTGCAAATGAGCCATGGCAGCAGTGCTTGCTGTGCAGTTCACCCCCTTAAACAATATATTCTCTTGATCTGCACACATATGGTAACTCCCGTTAATGGGAGTTACACATGCTGGGTAAGAGGAGACTAAACCTTTCCTACATTTTTACTAGTGAAATACTGGAAATGGGATGACGGCAGCCAACTAGATTGTGAGGACTCTTGTCAGAAATATGATTTGGAATTTGTTTCCATGTAGCTCATACAGTAACAGACATGAGCCTCGAGCCAGAGACAAGGAGTACTTAATATCTAGAGAAGGCAAAGTGTTCTCTGAGATGTTTAAATGAGAATTCCAGAGCAAGATGAAAATTGGCCTCTGAGGGAATAACATTTTCTTTTTCTTCATAACTGCGGATAAAAATTCCAAATAGATCATCAGTATGTATATTAAGGCAAGATCACATTCCTGTGATATTTTTGGAAAATTCAGTAGCAAAGTATTTTTCATTTAAAAATTTTTTTTCCTACCTGCAAATTTTTTCTTGGATTTTTGCCATATAATGCAATAAAATGCACCCAAGAGATACAGGAAATTTCAAGTCTGTTGGTGTTCATTACATTACCCAGAGTCATACAGAATTTAAGGTCCTATACATTAGTCTGCTTCTGAATCAACACAGGCAAGCACATCCAAGGTAGAAGAAGCAAAACTCTGGATGCCTCTACTGCAGCTGGAAATACGAGCATAAGTCTTCTGGATGTGTATTTATTTTGGAGTCTCAGAAAAGCCCAATAGTAGCAGTGCTGCTTTATGTGAGACCTGGAGTGAAAGAATATATGTATTCACACACACACACACACACACACACACAAAAAAAAAGTGTGATCAACTTAACTTTCATCTTTTCTGCCTTGTCCTGTGTTGCTATCACGTCTCAGAGGCTGAGCAGAGCAAGGCTCCATGAGGGGCTTGAAGGGAACTGAGGTACAAATCACTGTATTCCTAAGAAGAATGTAATGTAATTTTAGATTTTAAATTGCAATCTGGAGATTTTAGTGAGATGAGCTCTACTCGAGTTCAACTGGCCTGTTCTCCTGAGCAAGGTTTTGCCCTGATTCTCTCTAGGGTTTTCTCTGGTCCTGTCTGCGAGAGCCAAGCAGCTCTCCTTCTAATGGCTGTCTCCTGCTCAGATATGGCAATACCTGGATTAAGCATGGTATTTCTCAGTACAGAGGTATTTGACAATTGTCTGCAGAGATAACTGAAAAATGTCAAGTTGAGACAACATTCCTTCAAGAATAGTAGTTTTTTCTTAGTAGAAGAAAAGGAATTTTCTTCAGACATAGTTGAAAAGTTCAACCTTTCAAAAGAACATGAAAAATTATATTTAAAAAGCTGCAATATCCTTCACATGTTTTGTGATACACCTTGATTTTTAATAGATGTGTAAAGAAATACTTGCAGAGATCCCCCAAAGTGTTTGGAGTCCTGCCCTCAATATAGTGCTTGTTTTGCACCCTTTCTTTGCAAATTCAATCCCATATGACCAAATTCTTTTTTTTAATTGCTTTTTTGCTTAAATTTCCTTCAGGTTATGAACATTCTCCCCACAGTCAGGTTCCTTGATCCCTCTCTCCGTTATGGGTGTCACACAAGGAGGGCTGAGATCTTCATGGTCCATACTGGAAAAAATGTTTTTTTGCGTGAAGCTAATAGTTGCTAAATCCCCTATTAGTACTCCTGCTTTGTGGATGTCTCTCCTCCAGTGAGCACCATGTGCTAATCTCTTGTTCTTCCAGTGTATGCACCCATACTTAATGTGAGGAAACAGGCTTAAACCTGTTAAAATCATGTTAAGTGCTCAGAGATGACTTTTACAGCTGTCCACATCCAGAGGAGGGAGTGCATCCCGAAGCCTTCCCAACGCTGCTAGCGATGCAGAGCGGGACCAGACTTGAAGCATGTTGCATTTAACTGCAAGCTTTCAGATGGTACCTCTGGCTCTTCAAGTTACCTGTTCATGCCATCTCTCCTGGCAAATTGCTTTAAATGTGCCCTGAAATGCGGAGCAGAGGAAGGTGCAAGGGAGCGTGGTCTCCTCAGCTAGATCCAGGCTGCTTGAAAAAGTTCCTCTTATCTATTTGTGAGAGAAATGTCTGAGATGAATCAGTTCCCAGCTTTGGAAGCCTTCTTTGTTAGCGGGGTCAGACGGTGTACCCTCAACCAAGATTTGTCTTGGAACTGGCTGGTGAAAAAAAAGTGATGCTAATCTATTTTGGGAGTACACTGGGGTCCTGGCTGTCTTGCCCTCGTCATCCTCCTACAGACAATAAATCTTCGACAGGCATAAATCCACATTTCTGTTGAATTCTGGGGAACATTCCTGATTTACACCAGTAATACGTTTGTCTCCAAACCATCCATTTTGTATAGATGAAACAATACTAGATCTTCTGTTCATTTTAGAAGTAAAAGCCTTGTTTGAGAGGGAGGCTGGAGCTGAGGTTAGGCTTCAGTCTTTGGTCCCTGTCTCATCCCCTGGAGCTGCTGTGTATGGTCCTACCACAATACCCTGCCAGGGAAAACCCTACTCCCTGTTTCATCATAGCACAAAAGGGCAGAGGAAGGGAAGAGGCATAGAAATCTCATTCTCACTTTTGCTCCTTCCTATGGGATTTAAATCTTTGACGGCTTTTTCTGGCGCATTTCATGTATTACACAGAAACTATGTCAGATGGAGAACATGTCTGTGCTGTGTTGTCATAGCCTTGTTTACTGTTTGGGGCAGCAGAAGGCAAAAAGGTCCCCTCTGTTTAGAAAACCATGTATTTGATAGCAGCGGGAGCTGCCTGTGCTAATTGTCCAGGGAGCTGCTAGGTCCCATGCCAGGGTGTAACCACAGGAGAATGGAGATCATGCAGTGGACTGTAAATAAATTGAATTTTTGTGTAATGGTTCCTGTTTTATTCAATTCTAAATTTTATCTAGTCTGGTGTCTTTTAAAGCATGATTTACTTTTGTAACGTACTACTTTCCCTTTCTCTCTACAAAGTGGAAAATAATGCCCTCTTTGCCCAGTCCCTTTTCCAGTAAATTATAAGACTTTTTGTTTGTGCACTGGTCACTTTATTTTGCATTGTTCTGTGGAATATAATGCACATTCTTATGAAAATACACTTTTTCCAATAGAGGGAGTGATAGTGCCAGGCAATGCCCTTCTTTCTCACTCTCTTTGCATCTTGTAAACTATCTGTAAGCAAATAAAGTGTGTGTTGGTGGCTTGGTGCTATTTGGACTGAGTTTGCTCCCCACTCTGTGTTAGCTAACTGACTTCGCTAAGCCAAGACACACACACAAAAGATCAATCTATTCATAACAGCAGAATGAGGGGAAAGTTGATCCTCCCAGAAACTTGCCTCTGGATAGTAGGGCTGAGTCCTCCTCTCTGTCACCCTTTGCATTCATTTGCCTAATCTCTTGCAGGCAAAAAAGTCATGTTGGCATCTAGAATCTCTTTAAAAAAAAAAAAGTAAAAAATAAGGCAAGGAATTCAAACCTCTAATCCCTGTCACCTTCCATTGAGCGGGCTGGGGCTGGGGCTGGCACTGGTGTGGGGTGGGGAGGAGGACAGCAGCCCCAGCTCTTGGAATAAGACCAGTCTAAAGTCCTCGCACGTCAGACAAAGCCTGGGAAGGTGGTGCCTGCTCGGGAGGAGCAGCTGGGCTGTGAACCACAGGAGCCCCTCTGCTCTGAGCCTCGCCGCCACTCGGCCGCTGTCGGGAGGTGGGATACACAGGGACATCGCCCTCTCCAGCCCCTGGTTTTCCCTAGATACATCACGGGCACCCTGCCCCTGCGCATTTGAAAGGGAAGGGGATGCTTAAAGGCAGCATGCGGGGCAACTAGGTGGCATCCAGCATGTATCTGGGACGCGATGACAAATGCATCGAGTTTGCATGGCTCCTAGTTGCGGAAGGAGTCTTCCATCCTAAGAGCATTGCTTTGCTTTCCCTTCACTGGGCTTGCAGCGCAGACTTTGGGCACTCGTTGGAATCACTGGGGCCAGATTCTGCTTCAGACTCGAATTACACTGAAATTTGCACTCTTGAGTACAAGCGAGATCAGGATCTGATCTGATCTGAATTTACTTAATCTCTAGCAGCTGTCTCGATTGGGAGTTTACGTTCTGAGCAAGACAAGCAGCCACTGATTAAAACCCAAGTCAGGGGGGCAGCGACCCCGAATTTACTGCTTGTCCTTTGGCAGCTGAGAGGGTCTAGAAGTCAAACTCCCAACCTCTACAAGGGCTGCGGGAGTGGAGGAGCCTCTGGAGAAGTCCCCGGAGAAGCCGGGGGCATGGCAGCCGCGTGGGGAGGCAGTGGAAGGCGAGCGGAGCGGCTGCGAGCCAGGCTGCATCTGCCCGGCAAAAACACAGGGCTCAACAAAGGCTGTAAATCCAGTGCGAATCATGGAAATGGAATTGTCTTAAAATTATACTTTCAAGGTGAAATATTAGTGGATGTAACAGTTTGTTTTTGTCGCACGGTCATGAGCTCCTGTGATTTTTAGGAAACTTTTCCTGGTAATTTAGCTTCAGGATATATGGCATATGCCGTGATGTCTTTAACGGGGAGACCTAATGGCGTGTGCTGTGGGAACTGTGGGTTCAACACTGGAGAAGGCGGCACGCATTTAAAATGTAAAAGGAAGATTTATACTGTTTCTGATGACACAGAATAATAAAAGCCAATGAGCAAAAATATGGACAATTAATTTAGATAGAAAAGATGTGTCCTTCTGTGTGTCTCACATCTGCGGTTCTGGAATTTCTGCGTAAATCTGTATGTTTTGGTTCTATTTAGTGCTGTGGGTACTTTGATTAATTTGGCTACATGTTACTGTCATGTTGGGCACATTCATCTTCTGTCTTGAAGCATGTAGTCCTCAGCCTCTCTATCATTCCACCCCTTCAGGCCTTATTTTCATCATATTTAAGGGAACTCTCCCCAGCCTGTCTTTATCTTGTTAGGCTTTCAGCAGCTTAAGTTGAATCTTCATTCTTTCACTCTTGCTGTCAAACCTCCTTTACCAAGTTATCTCATTTTCCTATTCATAACATCTAACCCATTATATTTAATACTCAGGCACAATTGCATCTGAACATTATGTAGAACTTGCCAGCACAAATACTTGTAAATGAAATCAGACCACCCCTGGAAGGAACAGGGGTGGCTTTGCCTTGCCAGTGTATTTTAAATTGAAAAATGCCCAGGACTAAATCCAGTCCTGGAGTAAGCTGTTGCAACTTAAGCGAAGTCAGCAGAGCTTCATCTGCTAAGCTGAGATGGATTTGACCCTTCAGTGCTGAAAGCTGGAAGGTTAATAACGATCACATAATCTGATATGAAGCAGAAATTAGTGTTGGGACTGTCCCAGTGGGTGTGTACATCTACATATGATGAAGTCCCTTACAAGGACGGGTAAATAATAACCTGCATACTGAAGACTGGAAAACTGAGGCAGGGATCTTGAGGGACTTGCCAGATTTCAATAAGGCATCAGCGTCGAGACTGCACTGAAGCCCACCTTTTTGCAGGGGAGGATTCGAGTCTCCTTTCATGGTTCCAGTCTCTGGGTTCTTGACCTGGAGGCTCGTCCCCATCAGACAGGAAGGTTTGTTTTTTCTCCTAAGTCTTCCCTCTGCTTTTTGATCTAATGAAATCGTGCTATGGAGGGACCTCTTCAGCAGCAGATGCTTTGGAAAAAAGAAGGAAAAAAAAAATAAAGAGTGCGACTTTCTAGGTTAAGCATGAATTTTGGCAATGTTTCATTGCTCCTTGCACCTTTGCAAAGGTTGCAGCAGAGGGGGACGGGAGCTGCAGAGGCACCGCCGGCCGTCGCAGGGGCTCACGCTCTGTTTTCGAGGTGGATCCCGATGTTTCCGCCTGCTGCAAGAGCTGGGTCAGTTTGTGAAAGATGATATATGAATTAGTTCCTTCTGGTAGCACTGGACAAAACTCAGTGACCCAGGAAATGTTTTCCTCCCCTCTATTCCTATAACTGCCTTTTTTTATTGGCAAGCTGACCTTTTTAAATGCTTCGTCCTTTCCCTCCCAAATGTGGAATTTCCTCCCCAAAAAATCATCCTGGCTCAAGACCCGAGGCTGGTCAGACTCAGTACAGGCTAGAAATGGGTTTTGATACAGGACAGCATCATGCTTTTGGCAGAGTACCCCGGCCTGGGAGAGCAGCGGTGGAGAAAGCCGTGGTGCCGGGGCTGGGGGATCCCTGCCTCCCCCCTGGGGCTGGCCTCACACTTCTCAGTTGCCTCCAAAAGGGGTCGAAGTGTTTTCTCTGTGCAGTGTTCTATTTTTAGGAGGAGGAAAAGCTATTTTAAGCCCCCCTCAAATGTTTTTATGGCTCTTTCTGAGCCCTCTGTAGCTAGTTGGTCTCATGGTAATTAAGGCATTTGGCCTTACAAGTGGAAGGATTATGAAAACAGTTTCAGCAGTTTCTAGAAGTGCTCCAACATATTCCCAAAATGGGATTTTTTTGCATATGTGTTTGCTTTCGATTTTTGTTTTTACAAACGAATGATGCTAAGTGAAAACACACTGTTTGCCACATTCACTAGGGTGCTGCGCCCCAGTCCCTGAGGATGAAAAGCACAATAGCGCATTTCCTGAACATTAATATGCACCATTCACACGATAGTGCATTATTTTTATTAACTGCAGCAATTAAAATATCTTTGCTTAACTTTTTGCTTCTCCCTACTGCCAGCAAAAGCCACTGGAAGATTTATATGGCATTTTTTCTTGGATAGAAGGAGGAAAAGAGCTCAGATTTGGGGCTCAGGGACAATTTGCTGCCTGTGGGATTATGGCACTGAAATCCCACTGCAGTTCGCCATCATCTCTAAACTTTTCAAAGTGATGATTGATGTTTTACCTCTGCTCTTCCTGCTAGAACCAGGCCAGCTAAACCACTTGACTTTAAAAGCAAATGTTTTCTGTAGTGCGTAGGTGATGTAGAAACGTTATACACCCTCTGGGTGCGGGATGGTAGCAACCACAGCGTTACGGGATAGTCTGCCTCTAAATGAACACGTAAAGTCGATGGGATGAGGCGGTGAGAAACAAGAAGTGTCCCTTCCAGGGCTAGCAAAATGGCTTCTTGCCGTCCGAAAGAGATGTCTGGGGCTGTCTGGCTGTGGGCATCCCAGGCTGAAGAGCTGGTGCAAGCCAACATTGATGCTATTAACTTTAATATGGAACTGGGAAGAAGGAGGTTGATGATGGCCTGTGTGGCCAACAATACCCTCTCTGGAACATATTTCTAAATTCTCCGTGATAGAAACAAATGGAGATTTAATAATGTCAGATGAACGTGTAAATGGAATAACGTCTTAAGCAATCTCATTACAAGTCCTAGTGCAGTCAATATAATCAGTCTAAACCCTGGTAAGTGAAAATACCCTTTTGCAAAAACTACATTTATTCAAATATTTCTGAAACTATAAATATCATTGACTTGAGGCACAAACGCAGGTTAATGCCTTTGGGCCTGGGTGCCTTAAACATTAAAATTTATTATTATTATTTATTTTTATTAGCTTCATGTGGCAGAAGATTTATAATATTCTAGTTTTTATAAAGTACTTGTGGTTTTTAAAACTGATTGTAATTGTTGCTGGGCAAATCTCAAAAGGGGAAGAGGATTGGTTGGTTTAGTTTTGATTAAACTCTCAGAAGTTTGGGCATTTATCCAAACTATCTCAGCCTCCTGCATTTCTAACATGGATCTGCGTATCTTCTGAGGATAGGCTTTTATTTTTCTTTTTATCTTTTCCTTTCCTTTTTCTTTTCTTTTGTGAAGGTTCCTGTCCTGCTCATGTTTGGGTCAGCCACATGGTAGAGTATTTTGGTATATCTGCTTCTGAATATGACCTGGAAAAAGCAGCCAGGAAAAGAGCTCAAAAAGTTTGCAGCAAGTAATTAAAAAGAAGCTATGGGTATCCCTTAGCTGTTAACCTTTAAGAGCCTGGTTCAGTTTGCAGTTTATGTTATGTGATAATGTCCTACTATAGCTATCTGTTAATTCAGATTCTGCAAATCAAAGCCTGTAATAACATGATAGTCTTGGTCTTGGATATGGTAGAATTCTGATACAGAAAAATTCAAATACTATGTTTTTCTTCTTTGATACTATATGAGAAAAGTGGGAACTAAGAACCAGACGGTGGAATAGAGCGTTTTCCTGTATCTTATTGCCAATTCGCTTCATTTTATCACAAATATCACCTCACTTGGTACCTCTCTCAGTGCTGCTGCTTCATGTGTCCCATGGTTGTTGGAATTATAATTTTCATTAAATAAAGGAAGCTTACGTTTGTAAAAGTGTCTTGGTGTCTTGGAAGCAGAAGACAGAAAGGTTCTAGAGCAGTGCACCTTTTTCCTGTACGTGTTTTGTAAATACACGGATGCATGATAAATGCATGCAATTTATTTATCTCATGGTTTTCACAGTAATTTAAAGGAAATTTTCTGTGTAATTAGGCTTGTGTGAGCACATTTTTTTTTTACTCTGAAGAAATTATATCCAGTATGGAGTTTTAGGCTTTTTCCATAGTTTGTGAAAGCTTGTCTATAAAAATCATTTAAGCCTGGCAAGATTTAGTCACCTGTCGAAGCGAGTCATTGCCATGTTGGCACTTGTTGGCACTATCAGAGTCCCCAGGGACCCGCATGAGGGTCTGGGGCGGTCGGTGCTGTAAGCACACGTACAAAATGGTGCCTGTGTGTGCTGCTCCTGCGCTTGGGTTTTTCACAGGGTCCAAGGCTGCATCCTTTTTGGTGTGACGCAGGGTGGCTCTGAGCACTGCTGGTATTTCCCTTATTCAAACTGCTGCAGGCTGGCTGAGTTCTTGGAAGGAACTGTGTTGAACTGGTGGGCTTCTCTTACAAGGTTGGTTTGGGTACGGGCAAGCATTGAGCAGGAGAGGTGCTTAGGTGGAGCAGTTTTGTATGGACAGTGTCCACCATGGTCTGGAGAAGCTGGCTTTCTCCCTGATGGAAAACCAGTGTACTTCCTCCCCTCATGGAGGGACAAATGGGTCCTCAGTACCTGGTACCAGCCATTGAGCACAAAATCGGTTTTGATCTTCAGCTGGAGACCTGTGTTCAGATCACTGGCTTTGTGTGAGATTTTTGTGGAGTACTGAACAGACCTTTATTCCTTTCTTCAGCAAGAACAACTTTCTCCATTTCCTCTCAAGCACAGGCTTTTGCTGTTATAATCCTGCAATTCCACCTGGGTTAAAACTGAAAAGTGTTTCTAATTGGATCCAGGCTAATATCAGGCCAGCAAGCAGTGGTTTTCCAGCATGACTGGGATATTCCATCCTCTGCCAAGCAAAAAGACACACTTTTTGCCTTAAAACCCTCATGATTTTCACTTGGAAAAAAACACCTTTTTTTTCTTAAGAAAACCAGAATAGTATATGTAATAAAAATATTTTATACAGGGCTGTATTTTGATAGTTTCCGAATGGTGCTTTGCTAGACTGGTTTCTGGTCACCGGTAAGTTTTGGTGGTGCTAACAGCTCTGTGCACAAACCCAGCAGCTCTCTCTGAGCCCAGTGCTGGAACGCATCAGCGGCATCTCTTGATGCCATGGGACTGTGGTGTTGGTTCTTCTTTGATGGGTAACAGAGGCTCAGAAAGCTTATGAAACCAGTACTGCTGGGTGGCAAGTATCTCCTTAGGCGGACAGGGGCTGCTTGGTAAAAAGGAAGGTGATGGTCCTAAATACCTCTTTGGGGCATCCCGATGAAGGAAATGTCTCACAGAACCTATTTTTGCTGCACCAAAATCCATCACCATGGAAATCCAGATGGTTATGGCATTGAGTCACCCTGATACAGCAAGATATACACAGGGTTTGGTGCGGTGAAGACCTGCTGAGTGCCCCTGAGCCCAGCTCTGGGTTTCTGTAGCCAATGGCAAGGACAGCCAGGTCGTGATTTGGGCTAAACCAGGTCCGTGCCAAGTACTGGTGGCTGTATTCTCTGGCAGGTTTTGGCACCGAAGGATGGATAGCAGCCGGAGCCCTCTTCCACGTGGGGAGACGCTACCACCAGAGTTTGCATTCGGTCACCTTCTTCAAGTGCTGAGTTTTAAGTGCTGCAGCTTTATGTAGTTTTATTATTTTAATAGATGAGAGAGGCCTGTGATCAATAGCAGGGATGCTTTTATCTTAATCATCCATCCCTCATTGATAAATACGGAGAATTTCAGCCCCCTGTAATACTGCTCATGATTTTCTGTGGTATGGTAAAATGGACTGAAATAATTTCACCATCCCTAAAATGTCATAAAAATAGTAGTCAGGTTATATTAATTTTGCCAACCATATTATTGCGCATGTCTATTTAAAAGGTGTTGGGACTGATACAGTGGGAGTATATAAGGTCCTTTTTCCTCTGATAGTATTTTGCCCCTAGCCCTCGCGTATCAGTTCAGGATTACACATGAAAAGTGTAACATATGCGCAGCACTGAGCCGATCCGTAGCCAACCTCTAAAACACACATGTGGATATTTCCTTGACCAAACTAGAATCAGTGACCTTAAACGACCCTAGTTTCTGTGAAGTGAAGGGCTCAGATCTAATACGTCTGGTTTTCAGAATTATAATTAATATAGTTTTTGTAAATGGTCAGACCAGATATGCACATAAGGAGCACGCCAGTGTTGGAAATCTTGTGAAAACAACCAGTGACCTTTGTTAACCTCCAGCTGAAAAGCACAAGTAACATTTGGGATTTTTTGCTCTACTGATCGATCTCTAATACAGGAGTGTAAAATATTTTAAGATAATTGCCCAGTAAGAACAAGGAATTTAATTGCATCAGCCTGCCACCTCTTATAAACATTTTATTACAGAGATAACAACCAGCAATGTGTGCAAGTACATCCTAGCTTGCATGTTGCTGGAAATCAGTTTAGAGGGGAAGAAGCAGCCAAAAATTTCATCCAGCAGTAGGCAATAAAAGGTGCTTGCTTTTTTCCATAAGTGTGGCTTTTCAGGTGAAAAAAGAGGTGTTAATTTTTACTTTTTTTATAGAGAAAGGAGAAACAAGAAACAGAAAATGAATGTCAGGGGAAAGACTTCAGGGCCCACATCTCCTAGCACAACGCGACTTCAAGCCAGGCAGGGTGATGGTGAGGATGGGAGCTGAGGATGCGGCTCTCCCTTTGGAGGCTGGAACAAAGCTGCCTTTGCTGCTCCTGCTTCTCCGCGAGCACCTTCTGGTCCTCCCAGCACCCCCTCCCTGGGCAGGGGCGCGGGGGGAGGCACCCAAAACACAGAGGGATAATGAAGAAGGGGAGGCTCTGCTGGCTGGGAAATAAAAATATACAGAACATACTAAACTTTGCGTTTGCGACATCCCTTTTTCTCAGCTGTTATCTGCATTTTTACCATGTCTAAGGGAAAGCTTCTAAATGCCGTGCTTAGGGCTTCTTTAAGAAAAAGCTGGAATGAAACAGCACGGAGTACAGAACAAGCTGAAGTTTCAGACTCGCTGGATGTCTCTTTCTGTCAGATGCCACAGTGTCAGGCTCAAAGCCATTTGTCATCCCTGAATTTCATTATCTGCTCCTTCCCTGTCTTTCAGTCTCACTTTGCTAGGACATTTGTTCACCGTTGACCTCCCTGACAAATAATACACCTTAATTATGTTGGCAAGAGGGGATATGTCATTCCTGGGCCACTTTAATTGTCTGTCCGACAGGCATCCTGCTGCGGCGTGTAGCTTCCATGGTATTTTGACCACGATTGCATGCGTATCTTACACTTTCTCTGGGTTTAGAAAAATAAGACTAAAGGAAAAAAAACAAACCAACTTCTGTTTAACTGCACAGTAACATCACTTCGTGAGTTGTTTAAACAGCGCTTTTCCATTTCTGTCATTGAGGTCCTTCTATTACATTTTTATTAGTGCTGTGTAAAATGTGATCTCTATCTCAGCCTCTGTTAAAAGGGGGGGGGGGAAGGGCGTAAAACTAGGCACAGGG